>Ga0214166_1001305_pt1 | contig 10994 bp, 16 predicted proteins | sample TroBogepilimnion_27_FD_153005 | JGI IMG/M metagenome (GOLD analysis project Ga0214166, IMG submission 153005) | Freshwater microbial communities from Trout Bog Lake, WI - Practice 18AUG2009 epilimnion v3 | ecosystem: Environmental > Aquatic > Freshwater > Lake > Epilimnion/Euphotic zone ...
CGCCACTAATAATAATTTTATATAATACAATATTTACTTTTTAGTATTGCCTGCATTGACAAATGCGTACATCTTTTCAGCTGTCTCAAGAACTTTATCAAGTCCTGGAAACTCTGGCATACCAACTTGCGTAACGATTTGGCCAGTCTTTTCGTCGCGCTTGGCACTCATTTCCCAACCAGCAAACTTTGTAGAGTATTCTGATTGAACAAGATCCTTGGCCATGCCAAGAATATCTGTACGGATTTCATAACCGTTTTTATTAAATTTAACTTCTGGTAATTTTGGTGTAAAATCTGACATGTTATTTCTCCTATGTGTGTATGTCTTATTTGCTTGTAGGCACAAATGCTTTGAAAGTATCTTGAGCATTCTTAGCCAATGCAGTTGCGATAGCCAAAGAAGCTTCTACTGAAGTCTTTGTAGCTGTAGCTTGTGCGTCGATAAGTTTGTTTAGTTCTGCTTTGAACTTTGCATCGGTAACAAATGTGTTAACGAATTGCTTCTTGCCTGTTTGTACGGCATCGATAATTTGATTATGAATAAACATATTTTTCTCCTTGTGTATGTTTGTGTGTTGACAGCCCCTTGCTGTCTAAATATTTATTGTATAGGTATTATACAACGTTGTAAAGCGAGCTGACAAACTTTCTTTGAATTTTGCCTAGGTGATCTGCCCGAGCAAGATTGCTGTCTAACACTTCACTGAATACGCTAACAGGATTAGCAGATGGAATAGTAATGTTGGCCAGTGTTTCTGGACCGTCATTGACTAATACACCATGCTTGCTAGCCAGTCGCTTAATGGCTACATTGGTACTTAGACATACCATGCAGCCGCCCTGTATATTGCGGTTTTGACACCACTCTAAACAACGCTTCATTAGGCTACTACCCATACCCTGCTGGCGATATTCCTTTAGAACAGAAAAGGCTAATTCAGTTTCTTTACCTTCTAAAGCAATATGGCCTGCGGCAATAACATTAAGATCTGCATCTTCTATGACAAAGATCTTATGTTCCCTAGGATTAGCTTCAAATCGGTCACATAACCGATGAATCATTTCATCGGTTATGGCATAACCAAAGCGAGTATATCTGCTTGTTTCGTCGAGGGCAAGTAGATGCGCCCTATACCTTATATACTCTTCAGGTCGTAATCTATAGACTAAGTGCGGCATTTCAATACCACATGCTATAGCCAGTACGTTTCATTCTTTCATGCTTGGCTTCTGCGATAGCTAGTAAGAATGACCAAATAGCATTTTTGATTTTTGCAATCATACTGGCCACCCTGCTTCTTGGCGGTTTGCCATTTTGTGATCAAATTCACGAGATAGGCGATCGACATCGCAACTATTTTGTGGGTTATTGGCAATAATATATGATTCTAATGCAGAGCCGTAGGTTGTTGGTTTATCGAATCCAGCAAACATCTTGTAAACGTATGCGGTTAGTAAATTTAACATATTTTTCTCCTATGTGTGTTAAAATGTAGAGACTCATGGTTTCTACTGAGTATTTAGTATAACACATGTTGCACCGCCGCAAAAGACTTTTCTCTAGTGAGCGATCACTAACTTTTATTTTTCCAAAATATTTGTTATACTAAAATACCGCTAAATATAAAAAAGGAACACTATTTTGAAACGATCTACTCGCAGTTTATTAGAAGAATTGAATTCTATATCTATCAAAAAGAATAGTGAAGCTATCATTGAAAGCAGAGCTACACATGTTATTGATAGTGCAATCAATCTTTTGAATTTGATCAAGGAAAACTACAATCCCGAGGATGCCTATGAACTTGAGCGTCGATTAATTAACAGCATCAAAGGTGGAGATCCTGCTAAATTTACACGCAGTATACGTAAACTACGTGATAACAAAGAAACTGCACGCCATCTTAAAATTATCGATGGCGATCTTAAAGACGACGAATAATTACCCCATTTGAGCATATTTTTTCCAAATTGACTAAATATTAGTACAAAAACACCTCTGAGCGAGGTGAGACATATAGATAAAGGAGAAAAATTATGTCAGCAGGTATTACAAGAGTTCATGGTAGCGCAGCTATCCCAAGTCAACGTCCAAGTACAATCAGCTTTTTCACATTAACATTCCCAAGTGCTAACGTGACTTCTGAAGCAGGCGTTGTTAACGGTCTATTCGACCAAGTTTTCCGTACAGCAATCGACACATTTGCAACCGTTGCTATAATCGGCACACCAGCTTATGCAGCTTCTAACACAACTATCCGTTTTGCTATTGAAGATACAGGTACTGATTCTTACAGCCCAAGTGGTTTAGGTCTAGGTTCTAGCGAAGGTGCTACATATGGTTCTACAGCAGCCGCTTTACAAGCAGCCGTTCGTGCTTTAGGTTCTACCGTTGGTCCTAACAGCATTGACGCTACTGGCGCTACCGTTGGTGGATTCACACTATAATCTTTAATTAGATTTGAGACTAGGGACATTTTTATGTCCCTTTTCTTTTGTCTATAAATACATTATATAGGTACTTTATGGACGTTATTGAAATTCAAACACTAGTTGACATTACCAATACACGGGTGGTTAGATCTAACCAAGGTAGTCAACTTGAATATGATCAAAATAGAAATTTTATCACACTACGACAATGCTTAGAAATCCGTAGTATTGTTTCTTACGATAATCCTCCATCTAGTGAAGTAGTAGATATTAAATCTATGGACTTTGGATCAGAGTTTAAAGGTAAGCATCGTGTATGGACATTTAAGATAATTCCAGATAGAGTAGGCGTATATACCAGCGCCGACGGTGATCCTGTGGGCAGTCTATTAGAAGACATACACTCTGTACCAATTATTAAAAATTTATTAGAAACGGTAAATATAGACAAAGCGATCTTCAATTGTAAAGATCCAGGTGTAAAAAACACTATTATCAGGGCCTTTAAGGGCACGAGTTAAGGAGATTGTTTTATGTCCGTTCAGGGACCAATTGACGCAGAGAAGGAAAACTTATCTGCACACGTAGATTTATGTGCTCAACGTTACCAATCGTTAGATGAACGTCTAACTAAGATAGAAGGTAAATTTTCAGAGTTACAGAAACTAATCGAAAGTGGTCAGAATAGCATGACCAAAATACTAATCGGTACAGCAGGAACGGTACTAACAGGTATTCTAGGACTAATTGTAGTAGTATTACAAAAACATTGATATGAGAATATTCGAATTATTTGAACAAACCGTAGCACCTACTCCTCCTGGACAGGGGCAAAAGTTACCTACTACACAACCCACGGAAGGTCCGCCTAACACGTCTAACACTCCTCAGACTGATCAACCAACAGGTACACCGCCAACCACGGCAGGGCAACCAGCGCCAGCTACACTACCTAATCCCAATACTCCGCAAGTCGGACAACCAATGGGCGCAGGAGCAACACCGCAAGCCAACCCGCAACAGCAACAGCAACAACAAATGGCGCAACAATCTAAAGACACTATGACTGACTTAGATAAAATTGCCGCACAGATTGTTGGCCTAAAACAAAAACAACAACAAATGCAACAGCAGTTGCAACAACCAGCGCCATGAAAATAGAACAACTCTTAAATGGCATCGGGATACCTCTTACTAACGAAGAACACAAGTTCGTTAGTAGACACGACTCTAGTGTAAAGATTACAAGTTTAGATGAACATGATCAATGGTTAGCTCAAAGTTTGGTACGTAAGGGTATATATCAAATAAGTAAAGATAACAATACTTTGATAAACAATCTGAATGAAAAACATTCCAAATAAACTTTACAAGAAGATACAAGATCTTTCTGAAGAAGTAAAGCGCGACCTTAGAAAAAAAGGTATCGTAGTACCTGTAGAAAATGACGACGGCTCTATATCCGTTGGTTATTTTAAAATAGTTAAAACACCACTAGGCTACGATTTGCTAAACCCATCAGGGGATATTGTTGTTGATCGTATAAACTTGCCGCAGAGTGCTGTGCTAATTGCCAACGCTATGGCATTGGGCAAATACAAAGATGAAAATATAGTCAACTACGACAGACAATACGGATATGCGTTATTTGAAGAAGAGTTACATAAGAGGTTTATAGCAAATAGTAAGAAAAAGTCATTGGACCACTATGAGCTAATGGTAACTAAGACATTGATAGCCAAGGCTAAAAAGGATTCTTACAAGAATACTCTAGTCTCTCGTTATCAAAAACTGATGCAAATATTATAAATACAAATAACCAATTTTTCGGAACTCTTTATGAAGACTACAGATTTTACCATTAGCGTTACAAGTACAAAGTTACAAGAAAATATTGCCAAACAATTTGGCACTAGAGTGAACTTAACTAAGTATAATCGTGAGCAGTTAGAAGACATGCGTAACAAACTACGTACTCGTGTTTTCCAGCAAGAGGGAAAATCTGGTTACAACGATCTACATCAAAATGAGTCGTACCAAAAAGACAAAGCAATGTTAGAATTGCTCAACACAAGGATTAAAGAAATGCTAGGCGAACAAATGCAAAAACTACGTGATCGTATGGATCAACTAAGCGAGGCTAAGAAAGGTACTCGCCCACCAAAAACAAAAATTACCGCTAAGGGTTCTAAGCCTGATTTCTTAGACCTTGATAAAGATGGTAACAAAACAGAGCCAATGAAAAAGGCTGCTAAAGATAAGAAAGTTGCTGAGGCTGCAAAGCCAGACTTCTTAGACCTTGACGGTGATGGCAATAAGAAAGAGCCAATGAAGAAAGCCGCTAAGGACAAGAAAGTCAAAGAAGGTTTCCCAACCGTCGATGATGCTAAGAAAGCAGCCGCTGGTACAGCTGGTATGAAAGCTGGCGAGAAGAAAAAGTCTAGCACTGGTGGTACTATTGAAAAGACCGCTACAGGGCTAAAGCATACTGCTGGTAAGAATTACGGTGGTAAGGATGCTCCTAAGACTCCTGATAGCGATAAGAAAGTTAAAGAAGGTAAGGCACACGCAAAAGATTGCGGTTGCAATGAATGCAGTGGCATGTGGGAAGGCAAAGACGAAGGCAAACCAGGTAAGAACTTTGCTAAGATTGCTAAGTCAGCAGGCAAGAAATATGGTAGCAAAGAAGCCGGTGAACGTGTAGCAGGTGCAGTACGTGCTAAGTTGGCCAAGCAAGGCAAACTAGAAGAAGCTAACGCTATGTTCAAACACAATGTTCGTTTTGTAAACGAAAGCATTGGATTCCTATTAAGTGAAGACGAAGAAGGCAAGGCAAAGGCTATTACTGCCGCAGGCGATATGGTCAACGACTTCACAAGCTGGATGCAACGTGTTGGTCAATATCAAACTAAAACAATGATTGAATTGGCAGATGCTATCAAGGCTGACTTCGGTCAAGCAGAAGCAGAAGCATTTAAACAAGCAGTTGCTCCTGCACTAAGCCAAACATTAGAAGTGCTAACACAACAACGTGAAACAATCAGCGGTGCAGTTGCATCTCTAGCTGGTGGTGGTATGCCAGAAAATCCAATGGGAATGGACGCAGGTATGTCTCCAGAACCAGGTATGGATGCTGCCGGTCCAGACATGATGAACCCAGCACCAGCTGGTGACGAGTTCGGTGCAAGCGATGCAGCCGCAGGTGGTGCAGAAGCTTCCGGACGTGCAATGCGCGAAAGCAAAGAAGACCGTAAAGCACGTCGTCTTGCTGAAGCACATAGCATTATGGCTAAATTGGCGAAGTAATGAGATTATTTGAAGTAGACCAAGGGTCTGCCAGAGATGTATTAGCAGTAATGCAAGGTCTGGCAGACAAAGAAGGGCAGGAAAGTCAACTGCCCTTTCCCGTTGTGATGAACATATTAAAACCGTTTGGTTTAGGCATTAGTACTCCAGACGGTCTTATTGCTTTAAAGAATAGTGTAGACCCAGATGGCGATGTTATCAAAGATATTTCCGATGATGGTACCGTTACATTAAACACTAAAGTTCAAGGTGCCGAAACTCCGCAAGATGCTACTAGTGGCACACAAAAACCAACAGGCCCAAGCGTAGATAAAATGGCTGCGGCAAACTCAAAAAATCTAGGGTCAAATCTTTGACATTTCCAATATAGGTAGTTATAATTAAGTTTATGACTATCTATACTCCTCCTCCGTTCGTTGAACGATTTCAATATAAAAACTGCCAACAGATCAATGATCCGGTAACTCGTAAAAGAGTTTACCAAACTCCAGACGGAGAAAGACTTCCTAGTGTAACTACTATCCTTAGTTCTACTAAAGATATGACAGCACTGAATGAATGGAAGAAACGAGTAGGTGAAGCCAAAGCACAACAAATCACAACAGAGGCGGCCGGGGTGGGGACCGCTATGCATGCCAACTTAGAAAGATTTATTGCAGGCGTACAACGACAACCCGGTAATAATCCTGTACATGTTCAAGCTAACAAAATGGCAGATGTTATTATTGAAAACGGCCTTAAGGATATGAGTGAAATATGGGCCATGGAACAGAGTTTATACTTTCCAGGTCTATATAGCGGAACTACTGACTTAGTAGGTGTTTACAAAGGTAACCCTAGTGTATGCGACTACAAGCAAACTAACAAGCCCAAGAAAGAAGAATGGGTTGATGACTATAAGATTCAATTGGTTGCCTATATATTAGCACATAATGAAGTTTATGGTACTACGATCAACGAAGGTCATGTGTTTATGTGTAGTAGAGATCTACAATATCAACAATTTGACCTATGGCCAGACGAATTTACCCATTGGGAAAACAAGTGGTTAGATAAAGTACAAGAATATTACACTACAGGTATGCGTGGCCTAAAACAAATGCTTACTCAGTAAGATAAATATCCCATACAGGGATATTTTTATGGCCGTTATTGAGATTGCAAAAATTCAGGTCCGAAGAGGACAAGAAAACGTTACAGGTGTACCGATGTTAGATCCTGGCGAACTTGGCTGGGCTGAAGATACGCAAAATCTTTACATTGGTAAACGAATCAGCGAAGGTGCAAACAGCGACAACAATACTCGCATTTTAACTGAAGTTGATCTACGTAATATTTTCAATGCACTGGGCGGTGGAACTACTGGATCTGTTGCAAGTACCAGTACATATAGATATCGAGACGACCTCCCTTACATACATTTTGCATCTACTACAACAAATATTGCTAAAAAGTTAGATAGCACTTTTGCCAACTTGACAGATTTTACACAGGCTGTTATAGAAGGTACTGACATAACTCAATTGTTAGGAACCGCGGTTAGCAATCTATATGCTAACCCTTATTTTACTACTTCTACTATTTGCGTACTTAAATTACCTGCAGGTAATTTTATTGTATCAGGTGTAATTGATCTTCCACCTTATGTTAACCTAGTTGGAGAAGGTCCAGGCATTACTAAATTAGTACTAAATGGTTCAGGCACAGGTATGTTTAGAACCGTTGACAAGTTAGGAGCACATTACGAACAGGGTATGCAGTTCAACGGTAATGCTTCTAAGAATGTCAGCATCTCTAATATGACACTGGCGTATAGCGGATCACAATCTAACGATACTCCTTTGATATCTTTAGACAATACTGAAAATCCTAAAATAGTTAACGTAGAATTTACTACAGCAAACACCACTACAGGGTTTGTGTCAACAGGCAGAGGAATTGGTATAAGAGGTTCTATAGGATCTGATGAAAGCACCGTTATATGCAGAAACATTGAAATTGTTGATTGCACATTTTCACAACTTAATGTAGGTGTATACGGTCTTGGTGAAGTAAGCAAAACCGTAATAGAAAAAAATAACTTTGTTAACCTTAACAACGGTGTAGTATTAGCCAGTGTTAATACCAATACTTCTGTTCCTGTAGATACATTAGTTTCTAAAAATAAATTTTCTTTCATCTACAACGAAGCAATATATACAACTACTTCCACGTATGCTAGTAGAGTAGTAAGCAATGAAAATAGTTTTTACTATGTAGGTAACAATGCATCAACACCGGATGAAAACATAACATACCAAGCAAGGTCAGTTATGCAATTTAATACACAAGGCAATGTGTCATTAAATGATTATTTTAATAGAGAAGAAGTAACAAAGGTTCCTAATTTTCATTATAGTCCTTTGGCCAGTGGAAATGCAAAAATAATTAACAATCGAACAAAGTCGTTGACCGTTAATGGAAATTCTTCTAATCAATATGTTATTGCAATTCCTCTAACAGGTGCTGACCAATTAGCTGTTATAGACTATCAGCTATCAAATACTGACATGAGTAGAAAAGGTAGACTTACCGTTAATATTTCGAGTGATGGATTTGCCAGTGTCAGTGACTATTACAATTATTCCGAAGTTACCACTGACGCATCAACGTTAATATTGTTTTCAACGGATTTATCAAAATCTCCATACATGATAGCAGGAAACAACTATATAAGTATAACCTGCTCTAGTTTTACTTCAGCAGTTACTCAGTTAGAATTTACTTTAGACATAACCGTTTAACATGTTTCAAAAATTAGTTGATGATCGGTTATCCGATTGGGCACACTTCCGTCGCCAAATAGAAAATAGCAACCAACCTCTTAACGATGTTTGGGAGTATTGGAAAGATGCTCCCTACATTCCCTACAACAATAAAATAGATCCGTTCAATCAACGTGACTGGCCCACGCCTTGGGAAATAATTGTACATAACAAATACGATGATTTTACCAAGGCAGTTATGATAGCCTGGACTATAAAGTTAACCAATAGGTTTAAAAATTCAAAGATTGAAATTAAAACTATTGTGAATGCTCAGAAAACGTGTTATACTAATATAGTATGTGTTGACGACACTTGGGCTATAAACTACAAAGATAATGAGCCAATGAGCGTCGAAGATATACTAGATCCGTTTTATATAGAAAATATAGTAGAACTAAATGGCTCCTGGTAAATATCATCTAAACACATTTTGAAGGTACAAAAAATATGATCATGGTTATCAAGCGTAACGGGGAGCGTGTTCCTCTAGATATTTCAAAAATCCAGAGACAGGTTGCCCATGCTTGCAGAGGTATCGATGGAGTTAGCCCATCGATGGTAGAAATTAAAGCACAAATAGAATTACACGACGGAATGTCAACAAAGACCATAGACGAGCTATTGCTTAAAGCTATGGTTAACTTAATCGACGAAACAGAAAACCCTGAGATTAACAATGTCAACTATCAATATGTAGCAGGCAGACAACGTGTCAGTATGCTACGCAAAGAAGTATACGGAGATTACGATCCTCCCAAGCTATACTCAATTATTAAAACTAACGTAGAAGCAGGCATGTATACCAAGGAGCTACTCGACTGGTATACAGAAGATGAATGGAACATTATTGACTTGTTCATCGATCATGGTAAAGACGAAGAATACACATTTGCAGCCATTGCTCAACTTTGCGAAAAGTATCTAGTACAGAATCGAGCCACTGGTCAGATTTACGAAACGCCACAGGTGCGTTATGCTGTTGCCGCAGCCACAGCATTTTACAATGAACCTAAAGATGCGAGATTAAAATATGTTAAAGAATATTATGAATGTGCGTCGGCTGGCCATTTTACTTTGGCTACTCCTGTTCTTGCCGGCCTTGGTACTACCACCAAGCAGTTTTCAAGTTGTGTGCTTATTTCCTCTGATGATACTCTTGATAGTATCTTTGCTGCCGGGGAAATGATGGCGAAATATGCCTCTAAACGAGCCGGAATTGGTCTCGAAATTGGCAGAATCAGACCATTAGGTGCTCCAATTCGTAACGGAGAAATCAAACATACGGGTATGATACCATTCTTGAAGAAATGGTTCAGTGACCTGCGTAGTTGCAGTCAAGGTGGTATCCGTAATGCTAGTTGTACGGTTACATTTCCCGTTTGGCATTATCAGTTTGAAGACCTTATTGTTTTAAAGAACAACCAAGGTACTGAAGAAACTCGTGTACGCCAAATGGATTATAGTGTAGTTGTTAATGCTATGTTTTGGAGACGTTATAAGAATGGTGAAAACATTACCCTGTTTGATCCACATGAGGTTCCTGACTTGTACGAAGCGTACTACAGAGATACAGAAGAATTTGAACACCTATATTTGAATTATGAAAAACACCCAACGATTAAAAAGAAGAGTGTATCCGCGAATGAGATATTCAAAAATGGTATCCTTAAAGAACGTACTGACACTGGGCGCATATATCTTGTCAATATCGACAACGTCATTAACCAGGGTCCGTTTGATACACAGCTTGACCCAATATATCAATCAAACTTATGCCAAGAGATACTTTTACCCACCCGACCTTTCCAAAGAATTGAAGATCCAGCGGGACGAATTGCTCTTTGCACTCTTGGGTCAATCAACTGGGGTGCGTTCCGAAATCCGCAGGAAATGAGAAAGGCGTGCCGTGTATTGGTACGTAGTTTAAGTAACTTGTTAAACTATCAAGACTTCCTAAGTGTACAAAGCCGTTTGGCCAATAAAGAGTTTGAGCCTCTTGGCGTTGGCATTACGAACTTAGCATACTGGCATGCACGTAAGAGTTTCAAGTATGGAACACCTGAAGCACTAGCCGAAGTTAAACGTTGGATGGAACATCAGGCATTCTATCTTACCGAAATGAGTGTTGAGCTTGCCCAAGAAAGAGGCCCATGCACACGTAGTGAATACACTTGGTACGGTAAGGGAGTATTTCCTTGGGAACGTCGCAACAACGGTGTTAATGAACTAACAGACTTTACACCTAGTTTAGATTGGGAACCTCTGCGTTCTCGTATGAAACAATATGGCATCCGTAATGCTACATTGATGGCCGTGGCACCGGTCGAGTCCAGCTCAGTTGTTCTAAACTCCACCAACGGAATTGAAATGCCGATGGAATTGATTTCTGTGAAGGAATCGAAAGCTGGATCGTTTGTACAAGTCGTGCCAGAGTACAAACGTCTAA
>Ga0214166_1001309_pt1 | contig 10961 bp, 6 predicted proteins | sample TroBogepilimnion_27_FD_153005 | JGI IMG/M metagenome (GOLD analysis project Ga0214166, IMG submission 153005) | Freshwater microbial communities from Trout Bog Lake, WI - Practice 18AUG2009 epilimnion v3 | ecosystem: Environmental > Aquatic > Freshwater > Lake > Epilimnion/Euphotic zone ...
CACCAATACTACTAGTAATGTGCTTGGTTATAATATAACAGCTTTAAAAAATAACTATTCACCAGAGCACGTACAAACACCTACTTTAAGTGCAGTTTCAAGAACATACAACAAGCTTTATACTGGTTTAAATTCAGAAACAGGTAACGAAAAAATTTACTTAAGTTATAGAGGTAATGAAACATTAAGAACCTTTACAAAGGATTCTGATACGTATTTTCACTATCCTGCTTCAGCACCTACGATTGCTTTTTCCGACACAACATTAGCGTATGCCGGGGCAGTAGCAGGCGCAACCCCATACCGGTCAGATCGTATATTTGTTAAACAGGCTAATTACGGTACATACACCCCTTGGGGCACCTATCCTGCAACTAACTTAAAAGGTACTTACTTCTGTACCTGGTTATGGGATTCTCCAACTGGCCCAGTATGGATGGATAGGTATTACGATCCTAGTAGAGTTAGTACTACTAGTGTAATTTATTCACCAGCTATAGCTGGGTCTAGTGATAACAATTACCCTAATATTATATGGGATGTTCCTTCAAATAAAACGTTTAATTCCCTATGCTTATATGTTTATCATAAAATAGGAGATAGTGATAATCTAACTGTTGTTAATATGTTATCCGGTTCTTTAACACATTATATTAAGAACTGGACCAATCCTTTAGTTGATAGTGTTACTGGTGTTACTTCTGGCTTAATTTATAATTTTAATACAAGTTCAGTAGAGATTCTTAAGAATTCAAGATATCCTATTTTAAATACATCAACCTGCTGGGCATCTTTAACATTAAGTGATAAAGATTTCTATACACCGGGATTCACTTTAGCGTTTCAAGCCTTCAATAATGATTGGAGCAATATAAGAGGGGATCAAATTATTGGTAACTTTTATAATGGTGGTGTGGGGTTATTTAAAAACAATACGCTCTTAACACCATTTGTTTCGTTAATTAATTCGAATAGTACATTAACTACATACAATACTAATATTGTTCAGTTAAATAGTATTAACTCTTCAGTATTGTTTAGTGGTAAAACACACGTATTAAAGAGCAAGCATACAGAAAGTTATTTTGTAGTTGATTCAACAAAAACAATATATGAGTTTGATCAAGACGGAGTACTATTGAATGTGTTTAGCATTACTCAAAGTCCGTCTGCTCCTTCTTCTTTATTGACTGGTACTCTTATTGGTGCTCATTTAATTAACACAACACCTGGTACAACCATTAGTACTCGTAAAATTGTATTAGTACTAAAAAATGTAAATGGTACTGATTTAAATTGGTATCAGTACTCGACTAATGGTGCTTTTGAAGCCCAGGGTGGTGGAACAAGTGTTAATAGTTATGCTATAGATTTAAATCCTGTTACACTTACTACAGGTATTACGTACTACAATAGCGTTAGTAGCTGTGTAGTAGATAGTACTAACTTAGTATATGCTTTATCTGCAGATGTAATAGTAAAAGGCCTTAACACAGACAATCAAAAATATATACTCTCTGCTTATAAACCAGAGCGTATTGCTATTGACCATTTAGATAATATATGGATGTTATATGGCGGTGTATCAAGTAACAATCTATGTATGTTAGATAATTACGGTAGAATAAAGTGGGATGTAAGCTTAGCAAGTCTACCAATAAGATACTCCGATTATGTTCGTACTATTAATTTCACAGCTGAACTCGATCCTATTACAGGTAAAACCAATTACTACGGTCTAATTGTTAACGGTGTAAATCAAACAGTAACTAAGGTTGAACCTACAAGTGGTCTTTTCGTTGATTTTAGTAGTAGCTTATTAAGCGGTACTAGCGTTTCAAACGGCTTGAACATTGTTTACGGGGATACGACTGGTTATGATTATCAACGTAAATACATTTATCCTTATACTAACCAAGGTAACCTCAAGTTAACCGGTTTGTTTAATGTTGTCAATGAGTCATTAACTAGTAGTGAGACGATAGAGTATGCTTACGATGCAACTCAGTTAACACCAGGCTGGCATCATTTTGCTATTACTGTAGATCCTACTAACAATTTATATCTTTGGGTCGATGGTGCTAGTGCAATAGGCGGTTCCATTGGTAATGCTTCAAACATATACAGAGTGTATAATAAGAGAAACAATCCAGATCTGATGATTGGTACTTCTACATTTAAGTCAGAAAACTTAGCTACATTTACACAAGCACAATGGCAGACATATAGCTTTAATGGCGGTATTGCTGATGTAAGATTTTATAACCAGGCACTACAAAAAGCTGATATTAAAGCTATACAAAGGAGCTTTAATACAAAGAGCTTTAATGATCTGACCTGGTCTCTACCTACTGGATCAAGATACTATATAGAACAGATTGATAGGTTCTTCCCTCATCGGATGCCTGGAGCAAAGTCACAACTCTTTAACGTGAGAATTAAAAATTCTAATATAACTAATACAAATTTACGTAATATAATCGAGCAAAATATAATTGCTTCATTAAGTAAAACTACACCAGTGTATACCAAACTTAACAATATAATCTGGGAATAATATGGCAGAAACACAAACCGCGTCATTTACTACACCAATTTATCAGGCTGATGGTGGTTCTGCATCAATAGGTTCTGAAGCAGCTGCATTATTAAGTTTACAACAGCAAGCAGAATCTCCTAGTCCTTTAGCACCAGGGCAAAATGTCGTAGGTTTACAAAATATACTACAGGGTGGTAGTGCTCAATTAGGTTTGATTGATACTTTACAGACACAACAATTTTTAAATAACTACAATCAAGGCTTATTGCCTTTTACTGCTACTTCATACAGCGAGCAAATATTCGGTACAGATAGTGTACAGACAGCTACTAATAACAGTACTACTAATAATCAGGCTTTTACGACTGGTACAGGTGTAGAAACTAATACAGCAGCTGCTACATCCAATTTAACTGCAGCAGTACAAAGCGATACCACACTTGCACCTAATCAAAAAGCAGCTGTATCTGACGCAAGCAAAGGTATATTTAATTTAAGCACAATAGTAGGTAATACCTATGACGGGCTTATAAAAGGCTTAAAAGACCTTGAAGGTGCAATACTACCAGATAGTAATAGCACAGTGATTAAAGTTATTACAGCTCCTATAACATTTGTTGAAAAAATTCCAGGAGAGGTTTCATCTGCTATAAGTGATGCAGCTAAAGCAATTGGGTTGTCGCCTTCTTCTTTTAGTTCTATTGGAACTTCTATTACTAATTTAGGTAATGCTACTGGTATATCAAGCGTAATTAACGGTATCACGCAGGGCGGTCAAACAGCGATACAGTCTGCGGAAAGTTTAATTGGTATTGGTGGTAGTAGTAATTTTAAAACTGCTGATGCCGCTAGTGCATTTTTATTGCAACAGTTTCAAGGTGTTATAGATTCTCAACTTGCAATAAAAGCAAATGGTATACAGCAACAAGCCTCTCAGGTAGGAGAACCAGAAACGAATCCGAATCCAGTACAAAGTGTAGTAGCTCAAGCTGTAGTTATAAATAATAACGCAGTTGCTAATCAAGCACAAATACCTGTTACGGTAACTAGTGGTATTGATAACACAGATTTTGGTCAGTTTAATCCACCACCGATTGATTCTTCTTTACTAGGTTCTGAACCTTATACGAGCACAGTAGGTAATATAAACATACCTAACGGTAGCAATACAATGTATTTAAGCTACGATGAATCGTTTAACTTAAGTTTAAACCGCTTACTGGATCCAAACAACTGGACTCCAGTATATGTAGATCCTGCTAGTATAGATTATTCTTCAATTGCTTATAACACCGCAGCTTTAGCAATATTTCAAAACGTATTAAACGGTCACACCACCGTACTACAAATTAACCCATTAGCTAATGGTGGTACCGGTCCAGTACAAATATTAGCCGGGGTATCAACAACACCTGTTTCCAATTTCACTGCACCTACTAATATTACTATATCTCCATTAGTATTGCCTGACGCTGTACAGAGTACATCTTATGCAGGTGTTACATTTGCTGCAACAGGCGGTACAAGTCCATACACATATACTGTAAATGACGCAACTCAGCAAGTAACTAATGGTGATAACAGCATATATTTTGTTAATTTAATAGCTAATTCTAGTACCAGTGAAGGTGCAGTTGCATTTAAACCAGGCTGGGAACCAACCAATACAGGTGGTTATACATATCAACAGCCTGTTATAATTCAGGCTAACACTAACCCTGGCCACACATTTACTAGTTGGTCTGTATTTAATGCTAGTGGTCCTAATATTGGATTACCATTTAACGATGTAGATACAACAACTACACCGGGTGAGATTAGCTTCTATATGCCACCTAATAGTTTGTATGTTATTGCAAACTATGACGGCAATAGTGCTGATTACTCTAGTACTACAGTTAATCATAGTACTGGTTTACCAACAGGTTTATCTTTAAACCCAACTACTGGGGCATTAACTGGTACACCTACAGCTATACCTGGTACATATTCGTTTACTATAGTAGCTACTGATCACAACGGTAGTGTTGGTACACAGTTCTATAATATTAATGTACTGGCTTCTGCGCTAACATCTACACCTGATCCAACCATTACTGTAGTACCTACAACACCAGATAATATTTTACCGAGATTTGTAAGAGGTGCTTCTAGAATTGAACCAGGCACGCCTAGTACCTATGGAGAGGCCTCAGCACAGTATGTTGGTGCACAGGTGATAAACACTAAAGGTCAACCTATTGTAGTTACTGTACAAGATATATCTACAATAACAGGTACACCAGTCTATGTACCGGCTGGTACGACAGCTATTCTTTATGATGCAGTAGGTAACCCGTTATCTACAGCTTATTCAGCTGGGGATGTAACTAAATTAACACTCACTTATATTCCACAAAATGATGTAGAAACACATACCGTAACAGTCAACACAAACGGTAACGGTACTAATTGGATACCGGTCACCACGTTAAGTGCTACAGGTACTGGTCGTATATTGCAGGGTTCGGTACGCGCGCCTGTTTTCGGTCCAAATGTAGGTAACAACGGTACCGCTCTATACACTGGTAATAATTTAGATAATACATATATTAGAAGTATTGACATTAAGAGTGGTTATGATTATGTATTGGAAAATAGCAAAAACTTTATATATAGAACAGCAGGTCAAAGCTGGTACAATCCGTATTATGGTGTATTAATACCAAGTACATACACTGATACATATTTGGGTTATGAAATGGGTTTTAGTCAAATTAATACTTCTGGTACTCCTTACGATAATACAATACTAAACACCATAATAGAGTTTTCAGTAGTAAATGCGCTACCACAAAATATTACAGCGCTTGAACTATACACGCCTTACACTTTTGCATACACCAACCAACCTGTATGGATACAGACGGTAACACCATATGCTTTTGCACCAGCTGGTTACGGTACATTCAGAGTAGATTGGGGTGATGGTAATATAGAAACTCTTGCTGTTACAGCTCCTACAGCAACTTATTATTTTACTCACGCTTATACAGTTGCAAACGATACTCCATATACTGTAACAGTGTATGGTTATGATCCAAGCGGTAATCTCATACATACAACTGTACTACAAAGTCAATTCTACGTACAGGATTCTTTTCCTGAAATATCTTTAACTGATTATGCGTTAAATTTAAACACTCCTAAACTACCTTATTCATTTGAACAAATTAAGGTAGGATCAAATGAATGGGCTGTAGCAAATAATATAAATGCATCATTTGTAAAGCTTTATAGTAATTTCTTACATTTAAATAACATTGCTAAGACTATTAGAAAGTCGCCAAGTCTTGAGCTTGTTGAATGGTTAGGAGATCTTTGTCAGCCTGAATACTCAACCTGGAACACTTTACTTCAAGGTTCTAACACATACACTCAATCTTATTCTTCAAATTACATAGGTGTAACTCCAGGTAATATTGTTGAATTTAAATCATACAAGTCTCCTTATTCTGCTCCAGACTATTACAACTACATTACATACACGGACTCGAGTATGAATAGTTTAATACAAATAAGAAAGAACGACTTTAACAATACGGTAGTACTTTCATTAAGCTCTATTATTCCAAATGCATTAAACTTTAATGTCTATTCGGTTGAAGTTAGTGGTAATAATCTGTATGTTTTAGCAACACAAAACTTAACACAGAACAACAACCCTGTCACACTTTATCGTTTTGCAATAGATTATCCTACAAGTACAGCTTTAATACAAAATCAAATAGGTGGAGATGCAGGCGATATCAATCAACCGTACAGGTTTGGTATACAAGCCTTACCTGAACCTGCTCCATACCCAACTGATATTAAACTTTTTGATAACAGAGTTTATGTTGCTGATAAAGTTAATGGTTGTATTAAAGTTTACAACGGTTCATTAACCTATCAAACCACAATTTATAACGGTATATTAAGTCACTATGATATAACCACATTTGATATTAATCAGTCAAATGGGTACATATTTGTATACGGTACACTTAGACAGCCTAATGCACCAGTAATCACTTCAATTACTTCTCAATTAACAGGTGCAAATAGCGAACTTACTCAATACAAAGTAACCTGGAATCACGATGGCAACCGTCTTGCTTCTTACAATGGTCAAGTTTATAACTTTAGTTTATCTGGTCAGGTAGCTGATACAGGCAATTATACATATATAGATAGTGTTTATTCTGACTTAACAGTATTCCCTGAACTACCTAAATTAACAACATTTGTATTCTCTACTTCAGCAGTATATACTAACTTTAAAGTACAGGCTCTAGGTTATCCAGGGTATGCTTCTACACCAAGTTCAAACATTGTTACTCCTAACCAGGATGCATTTCCTTCCCCGTATGTAGTGTTTGTATTTGATAGAAATTATCATACTATTAAAATGCTTGAGACACCTGAAGTGCCTCCAACAGCAGTAGTAAAAAAAATATTAGTTGAACCTACAGGCGTGTTCTTCTACGTAGTTACTGATTCCTATCTCTACAAGTACACTACAACTGGTATATATGTAAATCGTATTAGCGATCCTAGTGCAAGCACATTAAATGAAAAAATCGTTAACGCGTTCATTAGCGATAGAGATTACATTTATATTGTAACACCTTCTCGTGTATTTAAGTTTTTAGACATACCAAGCACAGAAAGCATTATTAATTCAACAGTAGTTTCATCTTACTACAACCCGCTTTCATCTTATTTTATAGGTAGTAATGAACTGATACAAGATTGGGTATACAATAGAGCAATAAGCAAGATTGTTAACGATCACGACATACTAGCTAGAAGTGTTAGTACAAAATACGTTACTGTGCTTGATACTAATGATAATATAGTTTCATTTACAACACGTCAGCTATCAGGTTCCGAAACTATAGTATCTTTAAGTGCTACAGAAAGTACATATATACATAGTAATGAAATAGTTAGCGCTGCCGTAATAAACCGCGCTCTACAAAGCATTTATAGTGCACAGGTAGCAATTTTAAGTGCAATTACACCTCAAGTTATTACACTTGAATCAGATTACACTCAAAATGTAGTAGGTAAGGTAACAGCTGCAACAAGCAATGTAATATATCAATTTATTGCACCACAACCTACCTGGGTATCACAACCTGTTTCACAATCTGTTGTTGCTGGTAGTAATGTAACACTCACCGCTCTAGCTAATAGCTACTATGGTGCAAGTGCATTAACCTATCAATGGTACTTCAACAATACAGCTGTTGCAGGTGCTTCGGCTTCTACATACACATTTACTTCTGAATTAGCTAATGGCGGTACTTATTATGTAACAGCTACTGATTATGTTGGTACAATTACAAGCAATTTAATAACAGTAGGGGTAGGTTTACAAACTATCTTTAATTTTGCTTCAGCTAACTTTGTTGGTAACTTATATAGTCACTTATTCCCACCTTCTACTATAACTGTTATAGATCCAGGTAGTGAAGGTAAGCAGTGGTTGTCTACACGTTATAATAATGACTACAACGCAAATGTAAGTCTAATTAACGCTACAAGTGCTACACAATTAGTAGTACAGTTAAAGGAAACTACAACAACTAACTTCCCATTAACAGTTTACTTGACTGTAAGCTATAATAATTCACCGATTTATACAGCTCAAACAACCACCCCACAAACCTACTACATACCATTAAGCACGTACTTAACTACAGATAGTTCTACAGTATATTCTGATGGTTATCCTGGCACGTATGAAGGTACATTTACAGTTTCACTTGCTATTGGTTTAGCTACTACAGCTACATATAGTATTCCATCAATGGTTGTTACGACAAGAAACGGCGGGGTACTATACAATGCTACATTTACAAACGGTTTAATGACCGATAACGGTACCAATACATTTAATTCGGCATATATGACATTAAGCGGTCTTAACACAACTACGATACCTCATATATCAATTGGTAACAATACATTAGGTGATTATCTTAATACTGGTGTTGCAAATTATATTCAACACGCTTGGTCATTAGCAACACCTGCTACCAACTCTGGCTATCCAACCACAATTACTCAAAACCCACTAGCTTACTACAGTACAAATAGTACAGGCTACATAACCTTGTCTGCAATACGTAAAACAGCTATTGGTGAATCTGAATTAGTGTTAAGTATGGGTAGAACTACTACTCCTGCACCTACAGTACCTACATATACAATTACCGGTATTACTGGTTCTGTATCAAATGGTGCCGGTTACATAACAGGTAGTGGTAGCTTTAAAGCAGGTACAATACAAACCTTACACGCTGTGGGTACCTACTATGTTAACAATTACGGTCCTGGTCAGGTTAACGATTCACCAATTATTATTTCCGGTGAAGGTATATATGATGCTGGTAGATGGTATCAATCAAGTCCAGCTGCTCCATTATACATAACTGGTGAAGGTACTTCTGCAGGCACTAACTACTCAGGTGCTAGGTTCCAGGTATTTGTCGATAACGACAAATCAGTACAGGTCTACTTCCACCATTAAGAAGTAAAGCCAGTCTTGTGATCAAACTTTACAAGGCTGGTAGTCACTTCTTTAATTTTGAAGACAGTTTCTTTATTGCCAAGATTACATTTAAACAAAGCAGTCTTATGTGCTTCGTAATGATCTTTTGCTGTAACACTTATCTCTTTTAAAGGAATCTCTTCTGTTGTAATTTCGTCAACAAGCCCTAATACAGCAATATATTTGTTCATACTTTATATGTCATAAGATAGTGTTATTTTGGATTATACAAATATTTATAAACAATCTTAATAAATCTAGTAGAACTTATGAAAAACTATATTATACTAGCGGAGTAAATTAAATTCCTTATGAATAATATTAGTAATGTCATTGTGCGAGACATCAACATACGCACACTCGGTGATGAAAGTGTCGAACAACGCCTAGCAGCTGTTCGCCGTCGTATTAATACTACCAAGTACAACATTCTTGGTTTTATTAACCGTTCTAGCCAATTAGTACTCGAGCCACGTTTTTATAACGTTCGTGATGCTAAGGGCCGCTTTGCTAAGGTATTCAAACAACCTTACAAGGCTAAGAACCATCGCTAAGATATAACTCGGAGCCCTGCATATTCTAAGTATATATGCAGGGCTCTTTTTATCTACTATGGTAACTGTTAATTTTTTAGACATTGCATTTGAATGTAAAATGGCATCTTTTCAGCAAGATGCAGTTAAAGCTTTATTATGTATCGAGAAAGATACAGTAATAGATGGTAAAACGTTAAAAATGTTTTTACCAGACTTTCCACAGTCATTTCGTGAGTGGCTTCGCATAAATAATCCAGAGGCAGTATTTTTTACTGGAATTCCTAAAAAGACAATAGATAATAGCGAATATAGAGATTTTATTTAACACATAATATGCAATTAACGATTATTGGTAATGTTAGCGAGCTATCTGCAAATGAACAGAAAGCTCTTTATTCAGACGGGGCAGATATTACAACAGGTATGTACTACCTGGTTGCAGACGCAAAGGACTTTGCTTTACAAGGTAGAGAGGTAATACCTAATTTACCTGCTTTACGTAGCTTGTCAGCATCAGCTAATATAAGCTGGGTTATCACAAACTTTCGTGGTAATAGAGTAGCGTTTGGTTCTGCTACAGCAGCTTAAAGCTTGCACTAACTTAATAAAGTACCATAATAGGTACTATGAATAAAGCATTCTTACGTAGACAAGCCGCCTCTAAGTGGAAAGACTTACAATGTGGTATTTGGGAACGATGGGATTATCGTTGCTGCTATCTTGTTATACGTCAGCTTGATAATGGCAAGTTTAAACCAATGATTGGCGCTATGGGTGATTTGAGTATGCCTGGTGCAGACCTACCACCGGAAGGCTATCATCAACTTAATACATTGGATGAAGCAAAAAACTTTTTACACAAATACGTTGCCTATATTCGTGAAGTATGGGATAAACAAATAATAGAAGGACGCAAATAATCGTGCAAACATTCGTACCATACGCTAACTTTAGAGAATCAGCTAAGAGTCTTGATATGAAACGCTTGGGGAAACAAAGAGTTGAGGTTTTAATTTTACTTAAATCTATGCTCGGGACTACCCCTACAAAAGGTTGGAAGAACCATCCTTGTCGGGAAATGTGGCGTGGTCACGAAAATGCTTTAGCTGAATACGGTATGACCGTTTGCGAGGTGTGGAAAGAACGTGGTTATAAAGATACCTGTTATGAGAAAATAGGTGCATACTATGATAAATCCAAGCCTACAACGTATCCTTGGTGGTTAGGTATGATAGATATACATTTATCACATCAATCAATGCTAATAAAGAAATATCCAGATTATTATAAGCAACAATTTCCAGAT
>Ga0214166_1001318_pt1 | contig 10929 bp, 11 predicted proteins | sample TroBogepilimnion_27_FD_153005 | JGI IMG/M metagenome (GOLD analysis project Ga0214166, IMG submission 153005) | Freshwater microbial communities from Trout Bog Lake, WI - Practice 18AUG2009 epilimnion v3 | ecosystem: Environmental > Aquatic > Freshwater > Lake > Epilimnion/Euphotic zone ...
AAAGTCGAGACTCGCATAGGCCGTGTTATCTCCACGATTAATGGTTAATCCTGCATTTGCTCCTGGTGGTGATGTCAGAAGATTATAGGCATCTGATCCAAGGGGAATGTTAGCACCGCTTCCGAAAACTGTCAAACCACCTGATACATTAAGGTTCTTTATTTGTGCTGATGCTAGAGTGGTTAATCCTGAGATTTCAACATTTTGATTTGTATCAATTGTTATTACAGGAGTATTATTGGTCCCTAGATACATCGAGTACGACCCATAGGTCATAATACCAAAAGGGCCATTGTTGGCGCTGACTAAAAAGTCCCACCCACCATTGGTAGAACCTACCGTCGGGAAATAATAATTATTTGGGTAATTCGCGCCATGATGCATGAAAGAAAAATACGAATTCTGCCACTGACCGTTATCACCGCCATTGACCAAAATTAATTCAGTTCGTTCGTAGCTGTTGTTGTCTCCAAAAAATGCCAGACGATCTTCGTACGCTGTTGTTGGAGATTGTGTTGACGATACGATCATTCCTTTGGAGCCTGGGTCAAAAGTCCAAACTAACGGGTCGCCGGATATTATTTTAGCGTTGTCGATAAAGTTTCCGTTATTACCTAATCCAATTGCAGGAGCGGTAATGTTCCCCAAAATTTTAGCAGGTCCATTCAGGAATATCCCACCGACGACATTGCTGCCGATGGTGACCGTGTTGCTGCCATTGCCGTTAACGTTGGCTCCGATCATTGTTTCGTTAGTGTCACCCGATGTTTTTACTTGAGTAAGATATCCTAAATACGTCGAGCTACTGGTCGTTACGTCTGCATTATTTAATGAATCACGACGTCCTGCTCTAAATCCTATAGCCGTGTTTGCAGGACCTGTGGTTATATTATCGAGTGCATTAAAACCTACTGCGGTATTGCCGCCGGCAGCAGTTAATGCCGAGCCTAGCGCATAGTATCCAACGGCGACCCCGCTACTGCCCTGATAATCATACAGCGCAAACCCACCTATAGCCGTATTCACCATCCCGCTATTTATCCACCATCCGGCATTTTCTCCAACAGCGGTATTTTCCGATCCTGTAGTAATCTGATCTAAGCTGGCTTGACCAATAGCTGTATTGGCTCCCCCAGACGAAAGATTGGGTAATGCCTGATTTCCAATCGCTATATTGGCAGAGCCTGTCGCTGACGGATTGCCCGCAACCTCTCCGACAAAATAATCATATTTAGAAACAATACCTGTAAAAATTGATTTTGTAACACCACCTTGAACTAGGTTATATCCCCACGCTGACACTGAGCTTCCACTAACAAGCAGCGGTCCTATAATCGTCTGCGAGGATGTGAATGTATTCGGATAATTTGTTTGTGCGCATATCGTCGAACCAACGATTAATCCCGATGCGTTTACGGTCAAGCAAGCGCCGGTTGGGTATGTACCAGTAACAATGGCAAAAGTGTTGCTCGATGCTACAATGAGCAGCTTTGTAGTTGAAATCGGAAGGCCTGAAGGTATAGGAGCCGTGGCTACTCCGGCTATGTAGTATTTCTCTGTTGAATATCCCTGTGAATGCGCGGGAGTTGCCAATAATAAAAGACAGGCTATGGCTTGAAATATCGAAGTATACATTTCTTAATCCTCCCGAATATCGACGTGCAGCAGGAGCATACTGGAATACGACAAATGGTTCCGTTCTCAAGCACTTTAAAGTGGAATCCATGCGGGCGCGGAATACGAATCGTAGGCCCATTGGGATTGCGTATAATGAACAATTCCCTGGTTTGCTCAAACGGATTAAGCTGACGGCCAGTTATTACGATATCAGCCATATTTTACACCTATAAGCTCCGTCGATAGTCGCACCGCTGATGGTAAAAACAAGATATCCCACATAAATTGTCAGACCATTCCAATTCTGCGCTCCTGCTCCTGATCCTGCGTCGACTACATCTCCTACATCGTCGACTACGTTATAATTGTAACTCGCCCCTGCTGCACCGCCCAGAGGTGTTATCTGGCGGTTCCAAACCTGAGCATACAGATATGGCGAAAATTGAAATGACCCCATCCCACCAACGGTGTTGATAGTAAACCCTACACGGTCAACGTGGCCGACGTTTAGAGACATTTTTCTATTTTGTGCAAGCTCCGCCGAGGCTTGACATGGCCAGAGCGTTTGTCGATGCTGCAAGATAAACATACGACGCAACGTTTGCCGCCGTCGATCCGCAAATGTTATAAGCATTTGTTATAAGAGCGCCTGCCGCCGTCAATTCTTGCGCCCAATAGGTTGTGCCAATTGGGTCTGCCCTTAGCGATAACTGCGTTGTCGTAAGAACTGGAAGTGTCGTCGGGCCGCTAAATATCGCGCTATTGCTAACCGTCATTGATGACAGGTAAGCTGTACCTGTAAATCCGCTAATCGTTACCGGAGTTGGATTTACCTGTGCCGATATTTTGTCAATGGATAAGGCTAAAAGAACAACAACGGCTATGAGTATTTTTTTCATAATTCCCCCTTAATTATCCCCTGTGCAAAACCATGTCATGTATGTATTGACTCCACAGGTTACGGCTCCTGACGTATTGGTACAGCTTCCTGTTAAATTTCCTGTCTGCTGGAAAAACACACCTGTGCCCGCGCCACCACCACTTATAATGCAATGCGGAGTTGTTGGCTTGGGATTTCCAAAAACGATAGAACAAGAACTGCTTAAACCTGACGTCATGGTAACGCCACCGCGCATATTGTTTGAATTGGCGTCAAGAGTTGGGCTTGTGCCACAGCCGTTAAATGTCGGAACTGCGCCGCCGCTTTCATCGACATATCCATTGGTGGATATCGAGAACGTAAACGTCGTCGTAGCTACTTTAAATGAGCCTCCAGTTATTGTTACGCTCGCTCCCGATGCCGTATAGATGCTTCCATTGGCGGCAATAGTGCTTTTGGCTACGGAGCCAAATTGAGCATTTCCGTTAACGTCAAATGCCGCGCCAGGGCTTAGCGTTTGTACGCCTACCTGATTATTCCCATTCCAAGTAAGGGCAACACCGCTGTTTGGTATCGGACCTGGATTTGCTATCCATGTGCCTTGAGGAATACTTCCGAATCCCCAAGTGTCATAGCTTCCGCCAATATAGCTGTTAAAAATAATTCCGTAATTATTATATGAACCATCGAGCAAGAATTGAGTTTGATTATAATATGGAGGGGTAGCTACTGAATCGGTATCCACGTATATCCACAAATGGCTATTAATTCCTGCTGGCAATCCTAGATCACCACCGACATATAAGTACCCATTGATAATTTGATCGGCTGAAAATGTATTCTGTATGTTGTTGTATACGACGGAAGCTGGAAGATTTGCCGATGTTAGACCAGTAACGCCTTTGGCATTTCCGAGTAAGTATCCTGCTGTTACGCTTGATGTGAATACTCCGGTCGCTGCTCCGACTCCGTATGTAACGGCCAATCCGCCAGCGGTAACTTTTCCCTGTAGCAATGTTTGCGTTACGGACGTATTTCCAAGAGTTACAGTGTTTGAGCCTGCACCAATGGCCCCAAATCCAATAACAGTTTCGTTTGTGTCATTTGCCGTTTTAGATTCCGTTTGCGATCCTAGGAATGTCGATTGCGTTGAATTATTGTTTTGATTTACTGGACCACCTGTGTACCATGCTCCTGCTTGGTACCCAAGTGCTGTATTGTCGCTCAAGGTATCATAGGCTAAGGATTGATGGCCTACAGCGGTGTTGTTGTTGCCAGATGTATTGTTTTGTTCTGCTGAGACGCCCACACCTGTATTGTATTGCCCGACTTGCATAAAATGGAGAGAATTATTCCCAAGGGCAGTATCGCTCACACCTGAAGTTATTGAGTAAAGAGAACCGGAGCCGAATCCGCTGCTTTGCGAACCCGAAGTCAAACTCTGCCCTGACTGGTAGCCATAAAATAAATTCGATGCCGAGTTGGTTATTAAAATTGAGCCTGCCACTGAAACGTTAGAAGTAAATACACCATAGGCGGCTGTAGCGCTTGATGTAAAAACCGCAGTAGCAGCTGTTATGCCGTATGTGGCTGCAACATTGCCACCAGTGTTTATAGTCAGCATGTTCTGGGCAAGTACGCTATTATAGGCTAGATTATATTCCCCCGCAGCGCTGTATTGAAGCCATGCCAGTTTGTTTGTGTCTCGACGGGTTACCCCTATTTGACTGACGGTTCCGCTTGAAACTATAGCTCCGTTGACTTCAAGTTTATTTGCAGGCGCCGATTCTCCGGTTCCGATTCCAACATTTCCAGTTATGTATTCTGAGTTGAGTATCGTTTGACTGGATGTAAATGTGTTAGGGTCGATCTGTGAAGCGACATTCGTTGAGATTTGGAATATATCATTATTAAGTGTCACGCCCCATCCTGAACAGCCCAGGCACGGAGCCACCAAACCACCAAGGCGATTTGTAGTTGTCTGCGCACGCAGAACCGCTGGAAATATTAAAATCAGGGAAACAAGATATTTCATTAAAATCCCCCCAGGCCAAATTCAGCCATTCCATGAGCCTGCTCAGGATGAGACTTGCATTGCATCTTTTCGTACTCATGTAGCATGCGTAAGTGCTCACGATTCGATTCTCTGCACTCATGCAAAAGCTCGGCATAGCGAGCCTTTGACGGTCCTGCACAGCCACAAGTTAAAAGAGCAACGGCAAGCAAGTATTTCATTTGTATATTTTAGCACCCATCGAGCATGTAATCATAAGTAAAAAGGTCGACACGGCCACCAGTAATGAGAGCCTTCATTTGCTTAAGACGTACAAGCCAGCCAGGGTATGTGTATGAAACATAAACTTGCTGGACACCTGGAAGGCTTGAACCTAATGTTATGGTGCGCGATGAGTCCGCATACGATCCGCCTGTGTAATAATTGGTCCCTGATCCGTTCGGGTTTGCATAGACGCCGGTAATTGAAATGGTTCCATAGGTCGGCGTTGTGCCGTATCCACCAGCTGCATAAATAGCGGAGAGCTTCGTCATGGATGATTGCTGAATCTGAACCGTATTGGTCGTAAGAGCTATATTTGGTTCACATAAAATGTTCCAGTCGTTTCGCGTTATAAAGCTCAGAAAAGTGTCGCTGATGGTTAGGAGCGATGATATGGCATCGAGTTGTGCCTTTGGAAACCAGTTCGATTTTAATGTTACTGTCGGCCTAAATGCTCGGATTACGCGCTCTTTTAAATCACCGTTTAGAGTGTAATTATCCGAGCCTACTCGCTCAAAAACAGGGTCAAAAGAATCTGGGTTTACGTCGAAAGCAATCTCAAACCCTGGTCGACCCAATAAAAATTGCGTCCAAGCCATTAACTTGCCCTCGTAAACTGCTGTTGCTGTTGACCACGCACCTGTTGTAATACTGCCTGTCCAATTCTGTCTGCAAAGGCATTAATGTCTGTTACAACGCCGGCAGCGCTCACCTGGACGGTTATAGCGGTCGACGCCCCACCCCCACCGCCTCCTGTTGGCGCAGATCCACCCATGGGCGTTACCGTTACGCGCTCCATGCCAGCTTCACCAGCGACAAATGGAGTAGGCTGATCTACGAGCATATCTGTTCCTGATGCGAAGTTTGCGCTTGGTCCCAAGGCCGCATAATTGGCATATCCTGGTACACCGCTTGGCCCCAGTCCAGCAAACATTCCAGTTGGGGCCATAGCTGCTACAATTTGCTCCTCAACAGCTACCTTTATCAAATCGGCCACTATGGATATTGCCATCTTCTTAAAATCGTCTTGAATCTGTTGCGTGGTAAGCTGACCCTTTTCTGCAAATTGTGTAAACATTTCACCGAATACATTTCCGACTCCTCCGGCCACTTGCTTGCTTACGTTGCCAAATAACTCCGTTTTTTGACTCATTTTATCAAGCTCGATTTGGTAATCGAGTTGATCATGTCTCATCTTATCCATTGATTCTTCAAACTTTAGAGATGCCTTAACATTTTCTTGCATCCAGCGTTCTTGAGCCTTAGCTGCCGCTGCGGCTGCTTTGTCGGCATCCTCATTAATACTATCCATGAGGTCATCCATGAATTTTTGAGAATCTTGAATTGCCTTATTTTGATCAGTTAACGATGCTGTCTCAGCCTTTGTTTTTTCATCCCATGTCGCATAGCCTGCAGCATTGGCCATGATGTTATTGGTTAATGTTTTGTATTTGGCTGCATTCTCGTCTACGTTTTGCCCCATGCGCAAAAGCATTTCAACGTGAGCTAATTCCTTTTCGTTTTGCTCCTGTATGGCGGCGATTGTTTTCTGGGAGCCTGCCGACTGAATGTCTGCAAGCTCTTTTAACTGTCCTGATAGCTTTCCGCCGGCAGCGGTATAATCTTCAATAACCTTGAGATTCTTTTTATAGGCATCATACTCTTGATTTAAAGTCTCACGATGCTTCTCTGAGTTCTGCGTTACAAGGGCATATATCCCGCCTAGCGCGGCCAAGGCTCCTATAACAGGCGCTATGGCCCCTGCCGTAAGCCCCATAGCCCCGCCTGCGGCCATTATTGATTGCGTCATGGCCATTACAAGAGGTCGAGCGTTTCCAGTAACACCCATAAATTCAGCTATACCCATGCTGGCCTCATGAGCGCCGAAATGCTCAAAGGAATGAGACACCTGACCTATGGCGTTTCCTACACTGCTGAGGCTCTGCACAGCCTCGCCAGTGCCTTCGACGCCTATGACTATATTTTGTTCAATCTCCGCGGCCATGGTCTACCTTCCGCTTGCGCAGGCGGCTGCGCTTTCAATTCTTGCAGAGCATTTTGTCGGCGCAGACTCTCTGCATTCTCTTGGTGGAATCTGCCGATTGATTCTTCTATCCAATCGAAAACGTCCATAATCCATGCTGGCTGCTCTAGCAAGCCACCAGGAAAAGGTAGGCAATGGTGTCTCTTGCAGCGCTGAAATAGCCTTATGAGATGGCTGGTGCGCGGGTTTAGGTCCGGCATTCCGCATCTTGAACAATTGTTCCCTCTTGTTTTACTGCAATCTTGCCGGCGACAATCGAAGCTGCCTACTCGGCAGAGCCAGTCGACTGCGCCGGCGATGCGTTTTTTTCTAGCTCATCCTTATGGAATAGATCGGTTTTCTCAATTATAAAACCGCATAAATCCTCTATGACGCTGCGGCCTTTGTGCTCATGCCTGGGAAATAAAGTCATGAAGGTTTCAAAGGAATAAGGCACTGGCTTTCCATCGAGCGTAACACCGCGCCAATCTATGACCATTGATCGGATTAATGCCCGACGAAACTCGGCGGCAGGAATGGTCATTCGTCGACCGTCAATCTGACCGGCGCTTAAAAACTCAAGACGATCTGAATCGACGGCTTGAGCTTTAACCATAAATGTCACGTCCTTATACTTGAATGCCAGCGGCTCCTTAGGTTTTACAAGCTCCATGTTACCCCCTTATAGAATTAAGTCGCATTTTTTTTGCGACTTGTTTTTTAATATGCCGTAACCCTTGCATTTGTCAGAACAGCTTGCATTGTGTACGCGCTTCCCGCACTGTAAACACCTTGCGCTTGAAATGTAATCTCAATGAGGCCGTTTGCCAATGGCAAGGGCGCAGCTTTATAGTAGAGATTTGGAAGTGTCAGCACAAGGCTATATGGCACAGTTCCATTTATAAACTGTGCTGAATTGATTGTGATTGTGAAGCTCGTCGCGGTCCCATTTAGAAACTTTGTCCATTCAGTTGTATTCTCTACGACGAGCGTTGCCGATAGCGTAACTTCGAACGCTTCGGTGTATATCACATTTGAATAGATCGAGCCACCAAGAACAGGATCGCATTTAACTTTATTGTCTATGGTTAGCTTTAGGTCCTTGTATAGCAATACTGCAGAACCAGCCACGCTGATTGCGGCCTGGTCGAATTTTAGCGGGTTCAATGGCGAATAACTTAATGCCTGTGATGTTCCGCCAGTTGTATACAACGACCCTATCCAGTCAGTTTCGCAGATAACGTACTCGTTTGCTTTAATGTCAAAGTCGAGCTTATTGACCATACACCCTGAAAACTGAGGATACGTCAGTGTGTTGGTATTAACCCATATCGAGTAAGTCGGAAGCTGAGCAACACCCTGGCGCACGAATGTGTGCCCCCATGCTGGCGTTGTTGCGGTAGGGCTTATGTATGTCAGAGAGCCGCTCTGATCTGATGCCGTTGGAAATCCAATTAATGGCGCGATGGATTTTGCTGTGTTTGTTCCGGTGTGGAACATAAGAACAAATGTCCCAGTAGATCGTGCGATTGTGAATTTCCCTGTCGACGGACTAAAGCTGACGGTATATGTTCCGCTTCCTTCCGCGCCATGAATAGCATTATAAATCAGCTTACAAAGTGTTGACCCTGCGTCAGCCTGGGTAAGACCAGCGGCGTACGTTCCAGCCGCAAGGGTCCCAGTGAGTTGGCTCGCGCCAATGTTAAAGTCAATCGTGTCATTGATTCCGGTCTGCACAGTGTATGATGCCACTTCGGCAGCAGTATCAAGCCCGAAACCACCTTGGAGAATTTGACCGGTTCCATTGTCTGGCTCGACTTCAAATTTAAACTTTCCACTTTTAAGAAGTCCCGCGCCTTGCTGCGCTTTGTAGACTAAGTCAGGAACTGCTCGTATACCTTTGGACAATAAAAGGTTAATGTCTGGGCTTCCGATATTCATTGGCAAGTGAACAGGTATAAAAACACTCGGAGCTACAAATGTTCCAAGAGTTACCTCTTTCGCTATGCCTGTGGCGCCGAGTTCTCCTATATAGGGTGTTGACATGATATTTTCTCCTTACTCAATTTGAACGGTTTGCACGTCCAGGGTAAAGCCACCGCCTACAATATACTTGGGACCTTCCTGCCAAAATTTAAAGGCTGGACTATAATCCATTCCCGACATTTCACTGTTAATCCAATATGGCTGATATTGCTTAAATTTGTTTGAGTTGGTAGAGCCTATATCGGCAAGAGCATTGTTGCTGAATAACTTCTCAAAAATTTGTCCGAAATTTGTCGCCAGAACAGTTGCCGGTTCAGGATTGTCATTTCCGACCCAGAATACAAACTCGATGCTTCTGTCTGTATGGAATTTCGCAGTTGTATACATCCGAGGCCGCGGCTTGCGGGCTTGTAACATAATGATTGGCGGCTTGATAAGCTCATCGCCAGGCAGCAGGATTCCCTTTTGCACGTTGGCCATTCCTGGAATGTATGTCTTAATAAGAGCGCGCACGGCTTCGATCTGACTGTCTGCTTGGTCGACCAGCGTGCCCCCGCCTAGAGTTGTTTGTATAATTGTCGACATTTACAGGTCCACCGTGTAATTTGATTCTTCCCATTTCTGATAAGCGAGCCATGATTTTTGTTCTTTGTAATTATGGCCGTAATTTAAGTAGTCGTGAAAATTCCCCGATATCATGCGCATATCGCCTTGGTCGAGAAATAAAACTTGTCGCTTCTGCCAGTTGCCGGCGACCTTGGCCATGTTCTCAGTATCTTGTGGAGTTCCAAATGCCGCGCTTTGCGAACTAATACTCTGATAAAATGCGCCAGGGTCTGTCATTACGCGCATCAATTCTCCTGTGCGCACCATAAGCCAATCGGGATATCCTCCCGATTTCATGGTTCTTTTTAGGAGCTTATGGGTCTTAATGCTCGTAGCCACATTTGCGCCATGCTTCTCTTTGTAGTATTCCTGAGTTACCGCTTGCCACTCTGTTGCTGCGGCCTGCGTCATTCCAGTCTGCTCGGCTCCTTTTGACCTGTCAAATTTTCTCTTATTGCCCTCAGCCCAATCGCGCATGATGTTCATGAGCGGCTCAGTCAAGTCACGTAAAAGATCAGCCGTATTGGCAGGGATATCTGTGCCGCGGCTTCTAAATGAAACGTTAAAGCGTAGAGTTCCCATATTATCTTGGCGGCGTATATTGCGCAGGCTGTGTCGTTATGACAGCCGATGCCGGCATTTGGCGCTCACCTGGGTCAACGTAGGCGGCTATACGCATTCTATCTGCCTTAGCGCGCGCTTGCTTAGCCAGGTTCAAGAAATTCTGCGTTACGGTCTGTATTTGCTCTGCCGCGCCGCCGCCCGATGTGGCGTATTTATTTGCATAGAGGCTTGCTCGATTAATCCAGTATCGCTCAACAACAAGCTGGATTAATGCCGCCGTCAAATCCCCCGATCCTGGCGTCTGGCCTACAAAATTTCCAAGCGTCATACCAAGTTCAAGAGTTGCTTGATCAATCCAGTCCTGATAATCTGCGTCTACAAACCATTGGAAATAGTAATCGAAAAAGAACGGCTGCGTTATTCCGGCATCAGGCGGAGAACCCATGGTTACGATTCCATTGACGGCATCAAGGGTAAAAGGAACAGTCCCGCCTGAGAGGCTGCGCTTGTTTGTCCCGTACGTGCACCATGGACCGTACTGGACGCTGTTGATTAATCCGCTTACGATGTTTTGATATTGCAGATAAAATGTTACGTTTAAACCGTCACGATTCTGAGTCAGATTCTCCAGGCGTATGGGATTATGGTAAACCATGTCCCTTGTTTCGGTCCTGGCCTGGAGGATCAGGGCTGTATAATTTGTGGCCACGGTAGACCTACACGTCGCCGAATATCTGCGGGATTATATCGGCAAGATTTGTGTTTCGGTTTAGAGCGCCGTATCTTAAACCGTGATCTAAACAAAGCCTGCGGCGCAGAGTAACGTCTGCGGCCTTGTAAGCTTCGTTAGTTGCAAATAGGTCAATGACAATTTTATCGGCCATATAAAATCGGCTGACCTGAAATCGCATCCATTTTTTAGTTTGGAGCATCTTGCCAAGCCAGGGAAATGACCAGCCCGCAACGTATGGCCTCTCC
>Ga0214166_1001327_pt1 | contig 10885 bp, 9 predicted proteins | sample TroBogepilimnion_27_FD_153005 | JGI IMG/M metagenome (GOLD analysis project Ga0214166, IMG submission 153005) | Freshwater microbial communities from Trout Bog Lake, WI - Practice 18AUG2009 epilimnion v3 | ecosystem: Environmental > Aquatic > Freshwater > Lake > Epilimnion/Euphotic zone ...
CGGTTTCTGCTGACCACACAACAGCAACATTCACATCAGCAGCCTATTCAGGTATGACTGTTGACGTTATTGCTGTAGTTCAGGTACAAAATGCCGACTCAACTAACTATGTACTAAAGTCTAAGAACTTAGTACTAGGTAATACAGCATATGTTGCCAGTTCATTTGCCTCTATTTCAGGTTCTACTACAACATACAATGCCACATCTGGTCAGACATTAATACCTCATGCAACTATAGTTTCTAATAGTAATGGTGGTAAGATGCCGTTGTATGTTAACGATGTAAGAAACATTGTTAAGATTATTGACTCTGGTAATCCATCAAATAACCCAACAGGTTTGGTTGGTAGTTATGCCGACATTACAAACAACTTCACATTTGATAACGGTCAACGTGATAGTTATTACGACTTTGGTTATATCAGTCTATTGCCTGGTGCTCCAATACCTACAGGTAATATTCTTGTGGTCTACAATTACTATTCACATACACAGGCATCTTCTGGTGACGGTTATTTCAGTCTACAATCATATCAATCCGCTAACTCAACCTATGGTGGTGTATCAACATCACCTGAGAACTATGCCAAGATTGCTCAGTACACATCTAAAGGCGGTACAATCTATCGTTTGACCGATGTGGTTGACTTTAGACCTTGCCGTAAGAATGGCCAAACAGGTTATCTATGGGAATATTCTCAGACACAAACAAGTACCAATGACATTGGTATTCTATTACCTAACAACCTATCTAACTTTACAAGTAACTACTCATACTATTTGGGTAGACAAGATAGATTGGTGTTGACCAAAGATAAGAGTTTCCAAATTGTTGAAGGTACTCCATCAGTATCTCCATCATTGCCAGCACAACCAGATGGTTCATTGTTGATTGCTAACTTATTGTTAGATCCATATACAGCATTTGTACCAGGTGAAGGACCTGCTGGTCAAACTTCTAACCTATCTGTTAACAAAGTACTACACAAGCGTTGGGCTAAATCTGATATTACAGACTTAGAAACTCGTGTTAACAATCTAGAGTATTATACATCTCTAAACATCTTAGAGCAGAACGCTCAGTCTCTACAAGTTGCTGACGTTAACGGTTTGAATCGTTTCAAGAACGGTATTCTAGTTGATGACTTCAGTTCATTTGCTACGGCAGATACTGGTAATCCAGACTATGCCGCTAACATCAACGTTAGAAAAAATGAAATGACAGCGTTGAGTTTTGTAGACAACTTCCAGTTACAAAACCCTGCCGTTATGGCCAGTTTGGGTACATTAACCAATACAAATACCTATGCTATCAATAGTATTCAAGGTACACAAACAAACATCTTTACATTACCATACACAACTGCTAACGTAGTTGTACAGAGTTTGGCAAGTTCTACAGTATCTGCCAACCCATTTGCTGTGGTGATACAACAAGGTGTTGCTCAATTGAATCCTCCTATGGACAATTGGGTAGATAACTCACAAGCACCTGCGATTCTGATTACAGATCCAAGTATGCAAGTGTACCAGCAAACCGGTGGTGTTAACTTAATTAACTCAAGTGACTTCCAAACTATCCCTGGTACACAGAGTACGATATCTTCTTCTACTCAAGTTGTTGGCCACGGTATCAATGCAAGTCCATACGGTTATGTTGGTTACACAGCAACAACTACCTCAACATATGGTAGTCAGATTCAGAATGTAACATCTTCTGCATACAATCCAGTATCATCTACATTTGGTACAAACAATGGTTATATAACAAACATTGCTATTCTACCATACATTAGACCACAAGAAGTTATTGTACAGGCAGAAGGTCTGTTGGTTAACACCAAAGTATCTACATGGTTTGACGGAACATCTGTAGACCAATACATGAGAGCACCAAACACAATCGAATTGACTGGTGTTACTGGTAAATTTAACAAAGATGATGTTGTTGGTTTCTACCTAGACAACTTCTTTTATCCAATTGCTCGTGTTATTAATGTATATAATTATCCAAATGGTACACAGGCTCGTTTGTATGTTGCTGATATCTTAGGAGCACCAAACACAGTTGGTACAACCACATTAACCAACGGTACATTCAATTCTGCTGGTGATTATGTTGTTGGTTCTTCTACTGCTTCAGGTACTGTACCAGCAGGTGCTATCTCTAATCTATACCAGTCAGGTGAAATCTCTGGTGTTGGTGGTGGTTATTCAAATACATTTAATGCCAACATTACAACTCAGTTGTACATGACACCTGTTACACAAGGTTACTGTTCATTCTTAAACCAATACGGTGTATGGGGTGATCCAAATAACAGTACAACATATAACGCAGCATTCCCTGTTCCATTAACAACTGGTGCTACATATACAATAGCATTATCATGTTCAGGTTCTGCTTCTGTAACTCAGAATGGTACAACACTTGTATCAAGTTCTAGTTCTACAACCGTATCAACTGCCACATTTACGGCAGCAAGTTCTAGTCCAACTATTGCTTGGAATGCTACAAGTTCTGGTACAACACAATCAGCAATTGCTGTTACTATTACCGATTCATCTGGTAATATTGTGTTCTCATCTGTTTCTCCACCAGAATTAAATTATATCAACGGTGGTACAGAGATTAATATGTATCTTGGTGGTGCCTTCTTTGAAGGTGTTACACAAGTATACCTAGGACCACAATCATCTTCAGCAGCTAACTACTATGTTGGTTCTACAATCAGTATTACATCTAAGTATGTTTATGGATTGACTGCTGCAGCAACATATGTTCCACCTCCTCCTGCTCCAACAGGTGGTGGCGGTGGCGGTTGTGGTGGATGTTTCACTGCCAATACATTAGTTACAATGGCTGATGGTACAACTAAGTCAATCTGTGATGTTAAAGTTGGTGACAAAGTAAAGAACTATAATGGCACTAAAGTCAATACAGTTCAGTACATTGAATACTTACCAGATACATTGTTGAAAGCCTTGTACACACCAACTCCTGATTTTGCTCCATTTGCCACAGTCAACCACCCATTATACATTGGTGATGTTCTAAGTAAAGTAGACCAAGACATTGATTATCCATGGTTGAAGATTAAAGGTACAATCAATCCATTTGCTGTACAAGAAGCAACTGGTCAAATGGTATACAACTTATGGTTAGACGGTGACCACACATACATTGTAAACGGTTTTGGTACAACATCTATCATTGATGATGGTGGTATGTTGAGAAAAGGTGTTGAACAAGGCGTTCTAACACATGAAGAAGCCATGAACCTAGTCGTTAGATATGCTTCTGAAGGCAAAGATGTAATGTATGGTAGTTATTTGTTTATCAAATTGTTTGGTAAGATTAACTCTAAGACATTAAACAAAGTGATGGCCAAGTACTTGAAGAATGATGACCACCCAACAGCACAAGCGATTGTTAAAGGTGTATTCAAAGTCGTTGGCAAGATAGCGAATCTGGTTGCTTAATAAATAATTAATAGTTTTATCGGAAAAATAAATGACAACTTTAACTTATTCTAGTATCTACCATTATACGGCAAACATTGTTGCTTATAATGCAACCACAAAGATTGCTACTCTGGACCAACCAGTTAACATTTCTTTGGGTGTTAATAGTACTTATGGTGATGTGAACTCAAGTTATACGATTCAAGGTAAACTAACCAATGTGTCACAGGCCATCAGTCAAGGTGGTCCTGTTGCTCTTTCTACTGATGAAGCAGGTAACTTTGTAGGTATCTTCAATGTACCACCAAATACTTTCCAGTCCGGACAAAGAGTGTTCCGTATTGACAACAGAACAGTACCAACCGACCAAACTACTGCTACAACATATGCTGAAGCAACATTCACGGCATCTGGTCTAGCCACCACATCACAACAATTAGATTTTGCTCCATCTATTGACTCATCTTCACAATCATTTACACAAGTCAATCAGACAGCACAACATTTAATCAGTACAATCACAACATATTCACCATATGATCCTGTGGCACAGACATTTATTATCTCTAAAGATAATTATCCAAATGGTGTGTTTCTAAATTCTGTTAAGTTGTTCTTTGAATCTGCACCAACAGGTAATGAACCAATCACAGTATCAATCATACCAACATTGAATGGTTATCCAAATGGTAATGCTTTAGACTATTCTACTGTAACATTAAATGCCAACCAAGTGGTAACGTCTTCTACACCACATTATTTGGATGCCAACACATATACCGAATTCATGTTCAAGGCTCCTGTATATGTACAGGCAGGAATCTTATATGCCATTCTAGTACAGGCAAAATCACCTGACTATAACCTATACATCGGACAACAAAACCAGATTGCAGTACCGTCTACTGCTAAGTCTCTGCCTTCCGATCCAAACCCAACCAATCCAACAAAGATTGGTGCTGCTCCATATATCGGTGCTCTATTCGAATCACAGAACTCTATTACCTGGACTGCCGACCAGACCAAAGACTTAATGTTCGTTATCGACCAATGTGTGTTCAACGTAGGTTCGGCAACAGTACCATTCGTAATACCACAAGGATTACCATACAGAAAACTAGGTACACAAGATATCCGTCACAAGTTAGATGCCAATACCGTTTCAAATGTATATGGTAACTATGCACCAACTACATTAGTGGATGCTATCAACGTATCTACAACAGACTTTATTCCATCAGGCACTAAGATTGGTTATGCTTATTCAGCAACATTGGAGAATGGTAACCAACAAACATCACAACAAATCATTACACCAGGTAAGTTAGGTACTCCAACACCTGAGAACGTATACTTGAATGATGGTCTAGGTGAACGTGTATTGATTCCACAATCTAATAATTCATTCTCGTTGTTTGCTACAATGTCTACAACAGATCCGAATGTGTCACCTATTATTGCTGACGATGGGGTATCATTGTATTCTATCCGTTACTTGATTAATAATATGGGTATAGGTAACAATGTAATCTCTGTTACAAATGGTGGTTATGGTTACAGTAACGGCAATACAACAGTAACTATTTCTTCACCAGATATTGGTTCAGATTTACCTGTACTAGGATTCTCAGCCAATGCTAACGGTGCTATTACTTCTGTATACACTAACTATCCAGGTTCTGGTTACTTGACTACACCTACAATTAATGTATACGATTCTACAACCAGAACAACTGGTTCAGCTAATGCTGTTATCTCTGTACACGGTGAAACATCACCAACAGGCGGTAACTCATACGCTAAATACTATACTAAGAAGGTTGTATTGGCAGCAGGTCAAGATTCTGGTGACATGAGAGTATTCCATACATCATACAGACCAGTCGGTACAAACATCTATGTGTACTACAAGATTCTAAGTTCACAAGATACATCTACATTTGAATCTGGTTCTTGGCAGTTGATGACAACTCTAAGTAATCCAAATGTATACTCAACATCTCGTAACGATTTGATTGACTTTGAATGTGCTCCAGGTATCTTCAATAGTAATGCAGCAAACAATAATATTTCATACACTAATGCAAGTGGTCAAACATTCAATAATTATATTCAATTTGCTGTCAAAGTTGTTCTTGCTTCTACTGACCCAACCAATGTACCGTTTGTGACATCATTACAAGCACTAGCATTACCAGCAGGAACAGGTATCTAATATGCCACTCGTTAAAGTTCCAGGTACTCCGTTCTTAAGAGACACAACATCAATGGCTCTTATTAATACGGACATGACAGAACGTAACGAATATTATAACAAGTTGCGTGTGATTACCAAACAAAAAGAACAAATAAATATGCTTAACGATGAGATTACCGAAATCAAAACCGAGATGACCGAAATCAAGCAATTGCTCCAACAATTAATCAGTAAATAATAATGGCCAATACCATATCAATTCTAAGCTATGCTAACACCTTTGGTGACTTAATTGTTAACACCAATGAACTAGCACAAGAAATCGACAATCTAGGTAAAGGTAATTATACCAAAGATACTGGTCTTTTGACATTAAATGGTTCAGGTTACGGTCTACAAGTATCAAACAATGCTTTGTTTAGTGGTAATGTGGTCATTAGTGGTACAGGTACTGCTCTACAAGTTTCACATGATGCCATCTTCTCTGGTAATGTAACGATTCTAGGTAATACCACAATCGGTCTACAAGAGATTGATTTTGGTGACATTCAATCTAACACAATCCATGCCAACGTAGCCACAATTCAGACAATGAATGTGGTAAACGACCTTGGAGTTACAGGCAATACATACATTACAGGTAACTTAACTGTTACAGGCAACACAAATCTAACGATTGAGAATGTAAGTTTAGATGAGGCAGTTACAGGAAACTTGACGGTCAACGGTACACTTTCGGGTGCTGGCGTAGGTGCTTTATTAGGTGAAGCACTAGCATTTTCGGTGGCATTAGGATAAATAAAAGATAAAGAGAAAAACACATGAGTAATAACTTTAAATCATACGGGCTGTCTAACAATACGGCTAACACCAATTTGTATACTGTGCCACTAGCGACACAGACGACAGCCATTGGTTTAGTTGTTGCAAATAAGACACAAGGTACAGTAACAGCAAGCGTACAAATTAACCGCTCAGGTAACAATTACTTCATCATCCAATCAGCACCTATTTTGACTGGTTCATCATTGGTTGTTATTGGTGGTGACCAAAAAGTGGTATTACAAGCAAACGATTCTGTTTCTATATCATCTTCCGCTAATACAGATGCGTGGATAAGTGTCCTCGAAATTTCGTAAGGTAAAAATATGAGCTATCTTGGAAGTTCAACTTCTCTCTCAGACCCAACCAGATATACACCTAGAACCGAACAGGTTCTTCAAGGTAATGGTTCAACGACCACATTTGCATTACAGTATTCAGTATCACAATCAACAGATATTCTGGTTACAGTTGAGAACGTTGTTCAACAACCAGACTATGCCTATACGGCAGTTGGTAATGCTCTTGTATTTACTGGTGCCCCACCAGCAAATGCTTCTAATCCAAATAACATTGTTGTTGTATATAATAGAACGGCAGGTCTGACAGGTACTGTACCTGATGGTTCAATTACTTCAGGTAAATTGGCAACTAACATTAGATTGTTGGCAACAGACCAGTTTACAGGTAACGGTGTTGTATCAACATTTGCTTTGTCTGATTATCCAGCAGATGCAAACTCATTGGTAGTTACAATTAACGGTGTCGGTCAAGCTGCACCAGCAAACTACACGATTGCTAATAACATCATTACATTCACTTCACCACCGTTGAACGGCGCTAACGTTGTGATTCGTAACTTAGGTTTCAGAACAACACAAACTCTATTTGCTCTAAGTGCTGGTACACCAATCGTACAACCACAGATTACTGGTGGTACAATCAATCTAGCATCAAGTATTTCTACAACAGGTAACGTATCTGTATATGATAATACTGGTACACAATTAAAAGCACAGATTGGTCCTAACTATGTGTTGACATCTAATCCATTCTTTCTAAATAGTAATACAGTATCAGCGAACGTAACAATACCAGCAGGTTACAATGCTTTCGCTGTAGGTCCTCTAACACAAGCCGCCAACGTACAGATTACGGTTTCTGGTGGTTCTAGATATGTTATATTCTAAGGTTAAAACATGGCACTAACATATGACGGCACAGCCGGTATAACATTTAATGATGGCAGTCAGATTAATACGGCAAGCCAACTTGGTATGCGTAACCGTATTATCAATGGTAACATGGCAATTGACCAAAGAAATTCTGGTGCTCAAATTACGGCAAATGATGTCAGTTATCCAGTAGATAGATTTAGATTTAACAATTCACAATCTTCAAAATTGGTAGCACAACAGATGAATTCTGCCAACACATCTGCTTCAAATTATGAATCAGGTTCGGCTCCAATTGGTTTTACGAATTCATTAAAAATAACATCTTCTTCTGCATATTCAATTTCATCTTCTGATTATTTTGCTATATGCCAATTTATTGAAGGTTATAATATTGCCGATTTTAATTGGGGAACAACAAATGCCTCAACAGTTACTTTAAGTTTTTGGGTAAAAAGTTCTTTAACTGGTTTGTTCGGTGGTACTATTTTAAATAGTGCTGCAAATCGTGCTTATCCATTTACATATACAATCAATTCAGCAAACACTTGGCAATATATAACCATTACAATTCCTGGTGAAACAACAGGAACTTGGTTGAGAGACAATGGCCAAGGATTATTATTGTTCTTAGGTCTTGGAGTAGGTTCGTCAGGAAGTGGAACACCAGGTTCATGGGCAAGTGGTAGTGTTTATCGTTCCGCTACTGGTGCTACATCGTTAGTTGGTACAAATGCCGCCACATTCTACATCACAGGTGTTCAATTAGAAAAAGCTTCTGCAGCCACACCATTTGATTATAGACATTATGGTACTGAGTTGGCTTTGTGTCAAAGATATTATTTTAGGATTACGGGTAGTACAGCTAGAATTGGTATAGGACAATGCTTTAGTACTACAGCAGCGGTTATTAATTTTAATTTTCCAGTTCCTATGAGAGTGGCTCCATCTGCGTTAGAACAAGACGGTACAGCAGGAGATTATTATGTATGTCTTGCAAGCGGTTCGGGTCAAGCGTGTTCCGCAGTTCCTACTTTTAACACAGCAAGTACTCTACTTGGTGCTATAGTGGCAACCGCTAGTTCATTAACGGCAGGTAATGCAACAATATTTCAATTTCTTTCAACAAGTGTTTACCTTGGTTGGAGTGCAGAATTATGACATATCAATTATATATTAGATTGGGCGAGACACATCCTGATGCGGCTATTACTCCTGACGGAAAAGCTTCTTTCCTAATTGTAGACCACGAACCTTTAGCCATACAGTTTAAAAAAGATTTGGCTAACGGTGCTGAACTCAAAGATGCTACAGGTAATGTAATGACTTCACAAGCAGTCACAGAATTTTTACAGGGATTACAATAATGAGTATTGTATTAGACGGTTTACTCGGCATAACATTTCCTAGTGGAAGTACACAGAATAATGCGGTAGCAAATACAGCAGCCATTAACTCTTTATTGGGTGCTAATGGTCTGGCGGCATCTTCAGAACCTAGTGGTAGTGTTATTCAAACAGTTTCTTACACACTTCAAAATGCTCAAACATTTAATAGTGGTGGTTCAACTCAAACTGCTCAAGCAACAAATATAACGGCTAGTATTACTCCACAATTTTCCACAAGCCGTATAAAAATTTCTGCATTTATACCTATGCAGTACTACATTACAAGTGTATCAAATCCATCTTATGGATATTTCTTTATTTGGAGAGGTAGTACAAACATTACTTCGCCAAACGGATTTGGTGAATTTGGTAATCAAGTTTCAACAGGGTATTGGTACTATAACTCTGCGTTTGCATATATTGATAGTCCTGCATCAACATCTTCTTTGACTTATACAATTTACTTGGCTTTTGGAAATAATACAGGTATAGTTACTTTATGTTCTGCTCCTGGTTTTATGTACAACAGCGGAGCTACTATACTTTTAGAGGAGATTAGATAATGGGACCAAAATTACATGACGCTGTAATTGATTTGTATCCTAATGTTAAAAGAGTTACGGGTAATGATGTACATTCTTTGGAAGTATTGGACACAAATAACAATCTAATCACAATTGTACCTGATGATGTTACTAATCATTTAGCAACAATGCAAGCGGCTGCCAATACAGCAGCACAAGCCGCTGTAGCAGCCAAAGCATCTGTTATCACCAAATTGACTGCTCTCGGTTTAACCTCCGATGAAATAGCACATTTAATAGGTTAATAAATAATACCATGCCAATCATAACAGCCGTATCATCGCCAACCACAGCACTAATCACCAGCACATCTGATGCTTCTGGTAATATTTCGTTTGTTACTGCCGGTTCTACGGCAATGACACTTGATACTAACCAAAACGCCGTACATACTGGTTATGTTTCTATGCCTAATACATTTGGGTTTAAGAACAGGATTATTAATGGTGCGATGGTGATTGACCAGAGGAATGCTGGAGGAAGTTTTGTAGCAACTACAGGACAATATCTAGTAGACAGGTTTGTTCATTATACCACACAAAACTCTAAATTTACTATAGGTCAAAATTTAAATTCGGTAACTCCACCTCCAGGATTTACTAAGTATCTTGGTATACAAACAACCACAGCATACTCATCATTAAGTTCAGGTGATTATTTTTGTTTAGCACAAAGGATCGAAGGATATAACGTTGCTGATTTAGGTTGGGGTACTGCTAATGCTAAACCAGTAACACTTTCGTTTTGGGTTTATAGTTCATTAACTGGTACATTTGGTGGTGTATTACAAAACGGTTCAGCGAATAGAAGTTATCTTTTTAGTTATACTATTTCAGTTGCAAATACTTGGACACAAATTAGTATAAGTGCTCCAGGAGATACAACAGGTACTTGGGGCACGGTCAATGGTGATGGTATTATTGTTTTATTTGGCTTAGGACAAGGATCAAATTTTAATGGATCAGCGGGAAGTTGGACTGGAAATAATTATCAAAATGTGACTGGTGCAGTATCGGTTGTAGGAACGTTAAACGCAACTTTCTATATCACAGGAGTCCAATTCGAATCTGGCTCTAAAGCAACATCTTTTGATTATCGTCCTTATGGTACTGAGTTGGCTTTATGTCAGCGGTATGCTTGGGTTATAAAAGGTATTGGAGCAGGTAATCAAATGGTAGCAGGGCCAAACTTTCCAAGGCTTGGTACATATCAATATTTGGCTTATGGCTCTGGAACATCTACTCCAGTACCT
>Ga0214166_1001350_pt1 | contig 10825 bp, 9 predicted proteins | sample TroBogepilimnion_27_FD_153005 | JGI IMG/M metagenome (GOLD analysis project Ga0214166, IMG submission 153005) | Freshwater microbial communities from Trout Bog Lake, WI - Practice 18AUG2009 epilimnion v3 | ecosystem: Environmental > Aquatic > Freshwater > Lake > Epilimnion/Euphotic zone ...
TATTAGTAATACTACAACCGCACCTATCACTACTACAGTTTATGTTACTAGAGCTACGCAGTCATACTACTTAATCTATCAAGCAACCATTCCAGTAGGTGGATCACTAGAAGTAGTACAAGGCAGTAGAGTTGTGCTACAAGCAGGTGATGTATTGGGTGTTACTAATAGTGCGCCAAACAGTGGCGATGCATGGGTATCAGCATTAACGGCAGTATAATATGGCATTTATCGGAAACACATCTAATCCGCAAACTTATGTTCCACAGATAGTTTATTTCAGTGGTAATGCCAGTACGACTACATTTACATTACCATTTACTCCAGCAAGCACAGCACAAGTATTAGTACATGTGGCCAACGTGGCGCAAAATCCTGCAAGTGCTTACACTATCATAGGCAACACACTGACATTTACCAGTGCTCCTCCTACAGGATCGAACAACATTTGGATCGAATATGCTAGTCTAAGTACACAGGCAGTAGCACCAAGTGCAGGTACAGTTAATACAGCACAGTTAGGTAGCATTAGTAATATTAATAGTGTAGCAAGTAATTTAACATTACAGACTAACGGAACAACAGCATTAACTGTTGATTTAAATAATTTTATAGGTGTTGGCACATCAAGCACTAATCCAATTAGTGGAAATACCAACGCTAAAAATTTAACAATATCAGGCGACGGTACACTTGTAAGTGCAGATGGTAGATTAGTTCTTGTTAATCCAATTGCTTATGCAAATCAAAACACTTCTACAACAGCTGGCAGAATTTATTTTATAGCACCCAACGCCAGTGGCGGAACTACTACTAATGCCGCCACTATAGATGCATTAACTGGTGGTAGTGGCGGAACAGGCGGCTATGGACTTAGCTTGCGACTATCATATAAAGCAGATAACGGTGCTGGTACTGTAGGTGCATTCTTAGATTACGCTGGTAGATTTATTGTTGGTACTTCTCAGATTCAGGCTTACAGTAATGCACCAATACAATCGTTTGGTGCAATTGGTTCGGGTGCTACTAACTTCTCACAACCAAGTTTAGCAGTTTCAGATACTACCGCGGCTACTGCTGGTGTAGGCGGTGCAATTGGATTCTATGGTCGCTATTCAACTTCTATTCCTACCGATTTTGCATTCTTTGGCGGCATTCAAGGAGTAAAAGCAAATTCAACTCAAGGCGACACAGCTTGTAATCTAAATTTTTATACAAGACCTACACTAACAGCTCCTGTGCTTGGTATGAGTTTATTAAGCACCGGCACCTTACAATTCCAAGTATCAGGACAAGGTATTCAATTTAGTAATAGTAGTGCATCGGTTAATAGCATACTAAACGATTACGAAACAGGTACATGGACTCCTACATTTGGTGGATCATCTTCGGATCCCACTGTAAATGGTTATAACTCAAGTAGAGAAGGTAGATATGTAAAAATTGGAAAAATGGTATACTGTTATTTGTTTATAGGTAAAAGCTCAACTGCTTCCGGTGGTTCTGGAAATTTATTGATAAGAGGGTTGCCATTTACCAGTGCCTCATATCAATATAATGCAATTAGTCGAGTTACTTCTTGGGCCTGGTCGCCTGCAAGCCCTGATTATAAAGTAGATGCAGTAGTAATTCCTCCAGGGCAGACCTACGCTCAATTATGGGATATAACAACAACTAGTATAAATGTGTCGCAATTGACTAGTGCTAGCGGTGGCGCAGATATTGTTGGTATGTTTATATATGAAGCAAATTTTTAAATACCTAATCTGGATGGATTAGGCGGACATTAAAAGGAGAAAGAAATGGGAACATTAACTAAAGAAGTAATTATAGACAAGATTGAAATACTAGCAGACGAACAACTACAAGTTCGTGAGCGCACAGTAATCAAAGAAGACGGTAAAGAATTAAGTTCAAGTTTTCACCGTTGGGTATTAGCACCTGGTGATGATTTGACTAATCAAGATCCACGTGTGCAAGCAGTGGCTAATGCATTGTGGACACCAGCAGCCATGGCCGCATATCAAGCCGCAGTGGCAGCCGCACAAGCTCAAGCAGATACACCAGTTCAAGGATAATAAATGGCCTTAAGTACCATTGACTATACAGGAATATCACAGTTAACTGGCCCTATAGGTAGTGCCGCTAATATTCCATTGACTTTACAAGTCAACGGTGGTTCTACGGCCATAACGGTTAGTACTAGTGGTCTAGTTGGCATTAATAATACAACACCAACTTATCCTTTACAAATTTCTGGAGGCGTTGGTAGTGCAGGTGTACAAATTGTTGCAGGGCAATTTCCTTCTAACATAGCATTAGGTGGAGGATTTAACGGAATAGCTTTTAGTAATACTAGTAGTAGTGGTGGTGCTGTCCTAGCATCTAACGGTAATTCTGATACACGATTATGGAGTAATGCTTACTATCAAAACGGCCAAGGTGAAACATACATTACTTCTCAAGCCGCCGGAAAATATAACTTATCACAAAATACTCATACTTGGAGTATTGCTGGGTCAGGAACCGCAGGCAGTCCTATAACTTTTGTCAATGCACTACAATTAAATTCTAGCGGTAACCTCGTATTTGGTGTAGCTAATGCAGGCATTGTATTCAATAATAGTAGTGCATCTGTTAATAGCACATTAAATGATTATGAAACAGGAACTTGGACTCCATATTTTTATCTATCAGGATCTCAACCAACTATAACTTATAGTTTACAAGCAGGATTTTATACTAAAATAGGTAATCTTGTAAAGGCACAAGCAAGAATAACAGTAAGCAGTACAAGCGGAGGTAGCGGTGCTGTGTATCTTAAAGGAATGCCATTTCAAGCTGTAAACGTTACCGGAGAATTTGGCGCATTGCAGACAATATATGTAGCAAACATGGGCAGTGCGCCTTCTTACGGTAGATGGTACGGCCCTAATAGTTTTTTTGAACTATACTACTGGCCTACACCAGGTACTGCGTCTGAAACTTCTGCTACGGCATCAGGATTAACCAGCAGTACTGATTTAATAGTGCAAATGGTGTATACGGCAAATTTTTAAGGACATATAATGCCAATCATAGGAAATCCCGTCACACAGTCGGCTTTTATAGCAGATACATTCAATGGTGGACAAACTGTCTATTCAATGAGTGTAGCACCTGCCAATACAGCTAGTGTGATTGTAGCAGTGCATGGACTAGTTCAAGATCCTAGCACCTACGCAGTTAATGGTAATACATTAACATTTACTGCGGCACCCCCAAGCGGTACCGGTAACGTCAGTGCTAGATATTTAGGTGTACCGGCTAGCGGAGTCGTAACCACTGCTTATCGTACAGTGACAGATTTTACTGCAACTAGTGGTCAGACTATTTTTACTCCGCCAAGTTATACTGCTGGATTCATTGATGTATACCGTAACGGTATTAAGTTAGGCGCGGCAGATTATACAGCAACCAATGGAACAACTATTACACTTTCTACAGCATCAGTAGCAGGTGATCTTGTTGAAATTGTTAGCTTTTATGTTAGCAGTGTGTTAAATGCTATTCCGGCCACAGCTGGCGCAGTAGGTAGTGCGTACTTGGCAGGCAATTTGATATTAAGTGGCACAACTACAGCCAGTACAATTACCAGTGCTGGAGCAACTGCTTTAACATTACAAACAAACGCTGGCGGTACAACCGCAGTTACAGTCTTAGCCAACGGCAACGTGGGTGTAGGAACTACTAACCCTGCACGTTTATTAGATGTTAACGGTGCGGCAAACGTTACTGGCAACTTTACTGGAACAACTGGATCTTTCAGCAGCTATCTTACTATGGGTTCGCTTGTATCTGCAGACCCTGGCAGTAACTTTTATAGTTTTGCCAACAGAATAGGTAGCACTACTGGATTCCAAAACGGTGTTAGTATTGGTCAAGGATCTAACTCTTATACTGCACCACCAAGCAATGGTATATTGTCCTACGGAAATTTACAATTCAATACTACCGGCGCAGGCGTTGTATTTGACCAGTATTCAGGGCAAGCAGGTGCATTAGTCAATAGCACATTGAACGACTATGAAACAGGTACTTTTTCACCTTATGTATCAGATGGAACAACTAGCGTTTCTCTTGGAACTGGTCAATATGTAAAAATTGGTAAATTTGTTTGGGTAGCAATTGCTGGGTACAACGTTAACGTTTCTACATTAAATGCCGGAACTCAATTAAGGATTACTGGATTACCATTTGTAAATGGAGTAAACGTATACGCAAATGCAATTATGGCACAAAATACTCCAATTGTTTCTGGATTGTCAGAAGGAACGCTAACAACATTATATTTATGGACAGTATCTAATTCAGTTGACTACGGTTACTTTACAAGAAATTCTTGGAGTGGAGCATCTAACATAACATTTAGATTCTATTACGAATATGAAACAACATTCTAAGGACTATAAATGACACAAGCAACAAACTTAGCCGCATTAGGTAGTTATATAACAGTCAACAGCAGTGGACAAATTGGCGTTGGTACTGCATCTCCATCGGAAGCATTAGATGTTAACGGAGCTCTAGTTGTTAGAGGACAAACACAATCAAATAAAACATCACAGGCTACTGTAGATTTTGGCACAGGTACTGGTGGAATTAGATATCTATCTTGGGGAGCAAGTGGAACCAACGGCACTCACAGTTGGTGGCAAGGTCAAGGCAATGCTGGCGCTACGCAAACTCTTACATTAAATGCCGCTGGATCTTTAATTGGTACTGTAGGTTATTTTGCTGGTCCCACAGGCGCTAGTGTAGGAACTTATGGTATATCAACTCCGGATACAAATTATTCTTTAACATTACAACGTGTAGTAGGTAGTAGCGGAAATTTAAAATTAACAGGCGATGATTCTGTTGCAGGCAACCCTAATTTATTACTTTACAATACCAGAACTAGCAGTGGTTCTGGTATAAGTTATGATAGTAGCAATTTTTCCACCAATGTTAATTTATCAAGCGGAACACGTTCTTGGATTAACAATGGAATAACCAGTGTACAATTTACTGTAGCTAATAATACAGCTCAAGTTATAGCTTCTTATAACGGTTACGGAACACCGTTAATTCAATTGCCAAGTGCAGCCGGCAATGTTATGATGGCTATTACAGTTAGAAATGGTGTAAGCGGCGTTAACGGTAACTTTTGGTTTGGATATGTTGTATTACATGTAGCAGGTAGCTCCGCTCCTGTTTCATTTAACAACTATGCGCAATCTGGTAGTTGGGCTAGCACAACTGGCGTTTTATCTGGAACAACAGGCTCGAGCGGTAATATAACATTATCGACTTATACAAATAGTGGTTCTAGCCAGTATGCTATCTACATAGAAAATCGATTTGGTCAAGCAATGAATTTTTGTGTAACATTTATTGGTTTAACACAATAGGAATAACATATGGCACTAACACAATTACCAGGAACAATGCTATCAACGGTTAATACGTTGACTAGTGCATCTGCTACTAATTTAACACTACAAGCCGCTGGTAATACAGCTATTACAATATTGCCTGGTGGTTTTATTGGTATTGGAACTATAAGCCCGAGCGAAACTGTGCATGTATCTACAGCAGGTGATACAGTCATTAGACTAGCTAGCACAGCATCTAGCGGTAAGTCCTACAATATTACTAGTGGAGGTAATGGCAATTACAGTCCAGGTGTTTTTGCTATTAGGGATGTTGGTGCCGCGATTACTCCATTTGCAATATATAATGGTCTTGTTGGTATTAACACTACTGGCCCTAACCAACAATTAGAAGTTTCGGGATCAACACAATCAGGAATAATTTATACTAGAATCTCTAACACTTATGGATCTCTAACAAGTAATGGTGCCGGAACCGCATTACAGTTTTATGGGTGGGATGCCGGTGTTACTGCTAATATCAAATCATTAAGAACAGGCCAACCATACAGTCCAAGTGCATTAACTTTTGAAACATTTGGTGGGCAAAGTACTAATAATACTAACACTCTTGCTGAACGTATGCGGGTTGATGATTATGGCAATTTATGTGTCGGTGTAACATCTTACACTGGAGCAATTAGTAATACTCAAGTTGTATCTGCAGGCAATTTTAGCACCTACAAAGTTAGTTTTGGTGCATTAGCCGCAAATACAGCAACAACTGTGACAGGAATTACATTAGGTTCTTATTTGGTAATTATTACATCAAGCGGTACTTACCATAGCAGAGATACCTATATACTTCATGTTTATGACACAGCTGATGTTGGATATGCTAATCTGTTACATACATCATATCAAGTAACTACAACATTTTCTATTACATCTAGTAGTTATAACAACTATACCCTATCTGTTTCGTTTAGTAATCCAGTAAGCGGCGGAAGTTGGAATTTTATAAGAATTTCTTAAACTAAGGATAATATATGGCACTAGTTTTTCCATCATCACCAACAGTAGGACAACTGTTTTCAAACGGAGCAAACAACTGGATCTACGATGGCGTAGCTTGGGTTGTTGCACCTAATTATGGCTATATTCCGATAGCCACAAACTTAGACGCCGGAGATTTGCTCCTAAACAAGGATGCGTTTGGAGTAGAGCAAGAGGGAGATATTGTAGTAATCGATGCTATGTTTGCGGGACCTTTAGCTACAATAGATTTTGAAGCGGCTGGGCCCGTAACAGCTAACCCAATTTAAATAAATACAAATAACTAGGAAAACAAGAGATGCCATATCAAATACAGCTTAGAAGAGGCACTACAGCACAAAATACAGCGTTTACCGGTGCTATCGGAGAGCTGACTGTTGACACTACTTTAAATATCTTGCGTTTGCAGGATGGTAGTACAGCGGGTGGCTGGCCTTTAGTAGGTGCCTCTGCTACACAAACATTAACCAATAAAACCCTAACAGCACCTGTTATTACAGGCGGCTTGACCATAGATAACATTACAGCTACAGGTACACTAGCATTATCTAGTGCAAGTGCTAGCCATTTAATCAGCAGTAACTTAGCTAGTACCAGCACTACGACAGGTGCATTAGTAGTTACAGGCGGACACGGAGTTGGCGGAAACTTAAACGTAGGCGGCAATATATCAGCCGCAGGAACAATATCAGTTGGCGGATTAAACTTAAAAAGCCTGGCTATAGCTATGTCAGCAGCCTTGTCATAACCTGGAATCACAATGAGCGCACAAATAAAATTACGAAGAGACACAGCGGCTAACTGGACCAGTGTGAATCCCGTATTGGCCAGCGGTGAACCAGGGTTAGAAACTGACACACTCAAAGTCAAATATGGTGACGGTTCCACTGCTTGGAACCTGTTATCATACCCACAAGTAACGTTTCCGTCAACTATTAGCAATGCTACTACAGCTACTAATTTAAGTGGTGGCGCCGCAAATCAACTGGCATTTCAAACAGGAGCAGGAACTACTAGTTTTATTTCTGCACCCACACAAGTTGGATATTTACAGTGGACAGGTACTGGTTTTAACTGGGCCAACAGTATTGTTAATGCTAGTCAATTGAATGGTACAAACTTAGCTACAAACATTGTTAGTTCAAGTTTAACTACAGTTGGCACACTAAACAGCTTAACAGTTGGCGGACAGACTAATATTACAGTAGGTACACAAAGTTCTAGCAGTACAACTGGAGCACTAGTAGTTACAGGTGGTTTAGGAGTCAGCGGTAATATATATTCTGCTGGAAATCATGTTATCACAGCAAATACAACTAGTACTAGTACTACCAGCGGAGCATTACAAGTAGCTGGTGGAGCAGGTATAGCTGGTAATACATACATTGGTGGAAATTTAATAGTTACAGGAACAATTACTACATTAACTGGCGAAACAATAACCGGTAATTTAAGTGTATCCGGTACAGAAACCTTAGGCGGACAAAACCTTAGAAGTTTGTCATTAGCAATGGCGGCCGCACTAAGTTAACGATAAATAAAGAATCACGGAGATTTAAATGGCAAAAGCACAACTTAGACAGTACGTTTTTAATGCTACATTAGGACAAATTGAAGTCCCAGGCAAGATAGACCTACAACAATTATTGGTTATCACTGATACTACCAAAAACGTAATACTTTACAACTTTGCAGATCCTACATTCTTAGGAACTACAATATCATTTAGTCGTGCTAACGACCTAAATTTTATCAATGCATTGGACAATTCGGACGGTACAACTACTATTCAGTTGAACGCCGCTACACTCACTAGTATTACCGCTAACAGCATTACCAGCAGTGATACACTACAAATTTTATACGAACAACCATTCCAGTATGTCCGTAGCCCAGAAATTGGTACAGATGCTTTTGAACGTCAACGTGTTGCCGCTCCACAAAGTTTACTAGACGCTGACTTTGAATATGGTATGCAACCTACAAAATGGTTGACTATTAGCCAGCAACGTGCTTATCCAGCGATTTATGAAATTCCTGGTACTGATTTAGTTGTTACAGCCGCTACTACAGATGCATCATTAGCATCGGGTGGATCTACTACAGCAGAATCATTAATCACAATTACCACATCAACCGCGCATGGTTATACCAATGGACAAGCAATTACAATCCGTGGTTTTAACTCAGCTTATCAAGGCTATGACCGTGCAGAAGGTTCGTTTGTTGTTTACACAGCACCTACTACAACTACATTTACCTACTATGCAAAAGGTAAAGTAGGTTATAATAACAACGACAACATCTACACACCATTTATTCAGCTACGTCAAGGTGGATTCTACACAGGATCAAACATTAACGCAGTTGTTCCAGTTACTGCAACTGCAACTACCAGTTCGGGTAACTTAATTACAGTTTCGACAACTACTGGTATGCAAGTAGGTGGTGCAGTAACATTTAACACAGTTAATACTAATGCTATTGCTACAGGCCAAGCTAACCTAGCTGGTACAACTAATGCTAACTATATTACATTTGGTAGCACACAAGGTATGTATGCTAACATGCCGTTGTACTTCTCTGGCGTTAGCTTTGGCGGTTTAACAACTGGTACAACATACTACGTACAAACGATTGTTGATAGTCGTACAGCTACAGTTGTAACTACCAGCAGTGGTTCAACTAACCCAACTCTAACTGCCGCAATTGGCGGTAACATGTATGTAGTTGGCGGCGCTAGCTTTGGCGGTTTAACAGCTGGTACACAGTATTATATTGCAAGTATTCCAACACCAGGTGCTGGTGGTACAATTACTGTAAGTAATAACCTAGTTTATACTACAACTATTACAGCAACCAACGCAACCAACAACTATGTAACATTTGGTACAACTGCCAACATGACATTAGGTGAAGCAGTTGTTACTGGTGGTAGTGGTAACTTTGGTGGATTAAGTGCAAGTACAACTTATTATGTTTACCAAATTATTGATAGTCGCAATGCAATTTTAACCACAACAGCAGGTAGTATTCTTCCGTTGACATTAACCAGTACTACAACTGGATCCTTAAGTGCCACAGTTGGTGTAGCAGTTACACTGTCTACAGCTAGTGGATTCTTATCTGTAGTTTCAGTTAACCAACCAACTTGGACATATTCAACACCTAGCGTAGCATCAACATTGACCAGTGCTGTTATCAGTGGTAACAGTTTAACATTTGCCAGTTCAAGTGGTGCTGCCGTAGCAGTGGGTATGGCAGTGGGTAACGGTTCAGGTACACAAGTACCAAGCGGTACAGTTATTATCAGTGGTTCAGGTACAAGCTGGACATTGAGCACTAACACAGGTAGCGTAAGTTCAACAACATTGTACACTTATAGCACAGCGGCAACAGTTACAGTTAACACTATTAGTAATCATGGATTTACTCCAGGCGATACTATCAACGTAGTATTGTTAACAGCTGATAACGGTACTAACAACAACAACTTGGCGGCTGGACCATTCTTCGTTGAAACAGTTCCAAGTTTAACAACATTTACCTATACAGCTCGTGCTAACGGTTTAATTACTGGTACAGTAAATGCCCAAATGTATGCTCGTCCAGACAGCTTCTATTCACATAGACCATTTGACGGTGGTGTGCAATTAGGTACTGGATTACCAAGTCATGGTAGCCAAGCAATACGTATGAGTAAGAAGTATATTCGTTATCAATCTGGTAAGGCTATTAACTTCAACACTGGTTTGCTAATGGCTCCTAACTATTTCGTACGTGCAGTCAGCGCCAACACAACATCATATTTGACAGGTGTTACAATCAGTAATATCAGCAATGCAGGTGTTGTTACAGTATCAAGCCCAATCAGTGTAACACAGGGTAGTATTGTTACCATAGTAGCTACCAACGTTGGTACTAGCGGATTTACCAGCGGTATCTACTTTGTAACAGCAACTACATCAAGCAGTTCAACATTTACTATTGCTAACAGCTATATTAATACAGGTGCTAACCCTGCTTACCCAACTATTACACCTATTTCAATTACAGGTGGTGCAGTAACAGCTACATGTACTATTGCTCCAGCTATTACAATCACAACAGACGACGTGGACCATGGTTGCCAAATTGGTGCCCAAGTTACTCTAAGTGGTGTATTAACACAGGGTTATAACACAGTTGGTGCTGGTGGACAACCAGTACAGGCTATTATTGATGAGCGTACACTAGTTGTAGCGGCTAGTGGCGTATTAGGAACATCGAACGGTGTTACAGGTGCTACAGTTGTCGACCCAGCATTATTAAGCATTAACAACTGGTCAGGTGCTACTGTACGTTCAGGAACATTTGATGAACAAAACGGTGTTTAC
>Ga0214166_1001356_pt1 | contig 10794 bp, 12 predicted proteins | sample TroBogepilimnion_27_FD_153005 | JGI IMG/M metagenome (GOLD analysis project Ga0214166, IMG submission 153005) | Freshwater microbial communities from Trout Bog Lake, WI - Practice 18AUG2009 epilimnion v3 | ecosystem: Environmental > Aquatic > Freshwater > Lake > Epilimnion/Euphotic zone ...
CCCCAAGAATTGGTTTGGCCCTAAATGTGATAATATAACAACCGATATTTACACTAAAAACATGATAATAATTTAATATGAAAGCATATTTTGTAACATATTCAGATGAAAAGTTTGACAAACATCGAAAAACCCTTAACGAACAAGCTAAATTAACATTTGATGGTGTCTTCACGTATGACCGTAATTGGTTAATCAATACAGATTTTTACGAACCAAATAAGGAAATCCTAGACCAAAGTACTGGAGCTGGATTTTGTTTATGGAAACCATATATAATATTAGAAACCTTAAAAAGCTTAGAACCAAACGATATTCTATTTTATTTGGATTCTGCTGACATATTCACCAATAATTTGGTAGAATTTTTAAAAGACTATTTTAATTCAGATTATGAGTTTATCTTAACTTATGGTGGGTTTAATAAACAAAAAACATATACTAGACGAGATTGTTTTGTTTTAATGGATTGCGATAATGAAAAATATCATGAACATATCCAATTAGAAGCTGGAATGATTGCGTTGAAAAAAACAAACCACGTAATTGAAATACTGGAAGAGTGGTTACATTTTTGTAAAAATAAACATATTTTAACAAATATTGAAAATATATGTGGTGATAATCTTACAGGGTTTATTGCACATAGATACGACCAAAGTGTGTTAACAAATTTAGCAGTTAAACATAACTTAAATATAAATCGCCTATTAAGAAATTTTATCACCTGCAATGTCAATTAATCAATCATTTATATTAACAGTACACAACAAAGGTTTTTTATTACCAAGAGTATTAGAAAGTTTAAAACGATATTCATCTGGTAGTTATGAACTAATAATAGTTTTAGACGGTTGTACTGATAATTCTGCTGAAATCGCATACAAATTCAAAATAGATAATCAATTCATTGATATTAAGATAATTGAAACCCCAGATGTATTTGAAACAAAGGCCAACAATGCTGGTCTTAAATTAGCCACTAGTGAAATTGCAATCATAATACAAGATGATATGGTAGTTAATGAAAGTGATTGGAATATAAGGTTAACAAAACCATTCATTATCTTTAATGATGTTTTTGCTGTAACAGCAAATTGCGCTCACAACTGGGAAATCAATCCAAACTCTAAACACATCCATACGAATATTAATAATGGGTATGAATGGAGTGATATATTAAACCACACAGACCACGCAAATAAGACCAATACACCTCGTAATATCTTTAGGATAAGACAATGTGTTAATCGAGGTCCATTAGCGATTAATTTAGCTGATTTAAAGGTGTTAAATTATCTTGATGAATCATTTGCACCGTTAGATATGGATGACCATGATTTATGCTTTAGAATGTCTGAAAAATTAAATAAAGTTGTTGGTTGTTATTGGATTGATTACATATCGGAACCTAATTGGGGTGGTACAAGAATCGATGGTAAACCAACCCAATGGTCATTAGCTGCAAACCAAAAAAACGTTAGAACTGTATATGAAAGACATAAATATAAAATAATTAATAAAAAATTTGAAGATAGAATATGTTAAAAAGTTTAAATAACGTAGATATCGTAAGTATAAATTGCAACAACCCTAACGGAGCGTTAATGGCTATAAAACACTGTCAAAAATATTTTCAATTTGGTTCCGCAACATTATTTACGCATGTTGATATTTCTGATGAAAATATCAACACTTTTAAAATACCTAATATCAGTTCTGTAAATGATTACAGTAACTTTATATTACAATTAGGAAAATATATTAATAATGAGTTTGTCATCATTGTACAAGACGATGGATTCATTACTAATCCAAAACAATGGGACGATAATTTTTTAAACTATGATTTTATTGGAGCTCCATGGCCTTCCAGTGAAGATAAATCATGGATTGAATTACAAAAACCTGAACTTAGACCCTATTTATATAACACTTTAGATAAAAATAGAGTCGGTAATGGTGGATTCTCGTTACGAAGTAAAAAATTTTTAGAATTTAGTTTGAATTTTAATGACTGTAATGATATTGGTGAAGATGCATTTTTAAACATAGTAAAATACGATGAAGCTATAGAATACGGTATCAAATACCCAACATTAGATTTAGCCTTAAAATTTTCATATGAAAATGCATTTATAGATGATAATAAAAAAATTAGAAATCCAAATTTTGTGGATTTTGATATAAATAACCATTTTGGATTTCATGGTTATAATTTTAGAAATTCAAATAATTTGATTAGATTAAAATTTGACCAATGATAAACATATACTTAAGACACTCTTATTACTCACCAAATTCAGCTATTCCTAATAGACAACGACCACAATGGTTTGATAAATTTAAGGTTTTTAATAACCTTAAATCTATGCTTACAAGTAATTGTAAACTTACAGTTATATATGACACTCATTTTGGTGATAATCATTTGGATAAAATATATGAAGGGATTCCAATGTTTAGGACCGATTGTGGTACTGAAGCTAAAAGTTTTTTATTAGGGCTAGATATTATATGTTACGAAGACTTAGCTGACGATGAAATAATTTACTTTTTAGAAGATGACTATCTTCACCGTGAAGGGTGGGATGAAGCATTGATACAAGGGTTAGCAATTAGTGATTATGTTTCATTATACGACCATTTAGATAAATATTCACACTACCCAGATTTAACTTCAAAAATTCTAATAACTGAAAATTGTCATTGGAGAACTGTACCATCTACTTGTAATTCATACGCTTGTACAGTAAAAACATTGTATGAAGATATGGCTATACATAAATTATATTCAACTCAACATAATAATGGTGTTTCCAATGATAATGAAAAGTTTTTACATTTAGGTAGAAATGGTAAAAAACTTATAACACCTATACCAGGATTTTCAACCCATTGTGATGCTTATCAATCACCAATAATTAATTGGGAAAATTATATCAAATAATTATGAAAAATTGTATTATATATTTGTTAAGGTCTTCACAAGAAGATATTGATATGCTTAATAAATCGTTGGGGTTATTGGAACTTAATTTATTACAATTCACTAGAAATTGTGACGTAATTATCTTCCATGAAAATGATTTATATCCGCTTAAGGGTTCAATACATTCATCAATACCATTAATATTTGTCGAAATAGATATGAAACCACCTGTATATCCTGAAGAAATAAATTCAAAAATACTTGAATATTTTCCTCACCCAACACATGGAAATGGACCTGTAGCTTATGGTCATAAAGGATTTACTATCGGTTATAGAAATATGTGTAGATTTTTCTCAGGTGAATTTTATAAAATGGAAATAATTCATAATTATGAATATTATTTAAGATTAGATACTGATTCGTATATTTTAACCCCACTAAATTATGATATTTTTGAATTTGCAAAACAAAATGATTTAATTTATGGATTTTGTTCACCAGCCATTCAAGTAGATAACCAAAAAGTTGTTGAAGGGTTAAATAATTTTGTTAAAAACTATATAGAAATCAATTCAATTAAAACTTTTGTTAATATTGATTTGATTGAAAATGGTCGTATGTTTTATACTAATTTTGAACTAGGGAAAGTATCTTGGTTCATTCAATCAAAATATCTGGACTTCTACAAAGCTATTGATGAAAGTGGAAACATTTATATCAAAAGATGGGGTGATGCACCTATAAAATATTTAGGAGTTAATTTATTCTGTGAACCAACAAAAATAATACCAGTTAGAGGATTTACCTATCAACATGGTGCAGTATATAATTTATAAAATATGCAAGATTTAACAAATACAACATTTATAATCCCAGTATGTATCGAATCAGAAGATAGATACAATAATGTAATTACCGTTTTAGGATATTTAAATCATCATTTTAAAACAAATGTATTAATTCATGAATTAAGTGACAATTTAAGTAAGTTACCCCCAGAAATATTAAATCTTAAAAACCTAAATATAAAGCATATATTAGAGCGTACTAATATGCAATATTATCATAGAACTAGACAACTAAATGAAATGTTAAACATTGTAACAACACCTATAGTTGTAAACTATGATATAGATGTTCTTCTTCCAGTAGACACGTATATAAACGCTGTTAATATGATTATAAATAGTAATTTTGATATAGTATACCCTTATGGTGATGGCTTATATCAACGAAGAATTTTCACAACATTCAAAAGAGATAAATTCAATATCAACTTCAATCTTGATGAGATTAGTAATGTTGATTATGATATATGGCAAGCCAAATATGGACATTGCATGTTTTTAAATACTAAAAAATATCGTGAAAGTGGGGGTGAAAATGAACTATTTATCGGGTATGGACCTGAAGATGTTGAAAGGTACGATAGATTTGTAAAATTAGGTTATAAAGTAACTCGAATAGACGATTTTGTCTACCATTTAGAACACTCAAGAACATCTTTTAGTAACAACCAACACACTTATTTTGAACGAAATAATTTCAATTATGATTTATTACACAAATTAAATTGTGAAGAAACTATAGATTATTATAAAAATGCTAACTATATAAAAAAATATGAAACCTTTTATAACTTATAAGTTATTGTGAATATTTATTTAAAAAAGACTGCATGAATAAAAAAGCTTCAGAAAGAAAACCAAGAGCTAAAAGAGAAGAAAATTCAGTATCGGCAACATCCGATTCACAAATAAAGGTTAATCCAAAAGCAGACCTAAATCAACTTATAACATTTTATACACCTTTTAAATGTAAAAATAAAACACAAAAAGACCTCATCAATCTCATAACTGAGAAAGATATTATTCTAGCAGCAGGTCCAGCAGGTGTTGGTAAATCTTATGTTACAGTTGCTAGGGCTCTTGAATTATTAAAGGCTTCTGGGAATAAATATAGCAAGATTATTGTATCAAAACCAGCTGTCGAAGCTGATGAAGAACATGGATTTATTCCAGGTACAATTCGTGAAAAAATGGAACCATACATTGCTTCTACCATGGATAATTTTGATGACCTTATAGGAAAACAAAATAGGCTTATACTCGAAGAAGCTGGCTACTTAGAAGTCCAACCATTGGCCTTTATAAGAGGTAAATCAATCAAGAATACCATACTTCTTATGGAAGAGGTTCAGAACATGACACCTAATCAAGTTAAAACTCTTTTAACACGTATCGGTGAAAATAGCAAGTTCATATTATCTGGTGACCTTGAACAATCTGACAAATTCAGACATCCAAGACAAAGTGGACTTTATGATGCAATCAACAGACATAAGAATATTCCTGAAATCGGATTCATTGAATTCACAGAGGATGAGATAGTTAGACATCCAATTATATCAAAGATATTAGCAAATTACAAAGATAAAATCAATAAACCAACCCCACCACCAACCAAAATGTTACTTGAAGGTGAAAATCCTAATAAAAAGGTGTCGTTTATACAGAAATTTTTTAATTTGTTCAAATAATCGCTTGACTTTAGTATTTTTCATGATTATTATAACGTCATGAAAATAGGAATATCCATAAACGAAGTCTTACGTGACTTTATTGGCCAATTTGTTTATACCTACAGCAAATATATTGGCGAATCAACTGTAAAAGAAGGTGAGGTAACAAGCTTTAACTTGCTTGACCATTTTAAATTTAAAGACTTGGCTGAATTAAACCAATTCTTATACTTGGAATCACCATTAGAAATCTTCGGTCATGCTGACCAAGTATCTGACGGGTTAATGACCCATTTCAATCAATTTTTAACTGATATTAAAGATGATGAAGAACATGAAATTATATTGGTTTCTAAAGAAGCTAGTAAAAGCATACCTTCAACATATTTCTTTTTGTCAAAGACTGGTTGTAGAATTGAAAAAATAAATTTCGTTCAAGACTCTGTTAAAGAGTGGGATGGTATTGATGTTTTAATAACTGCAAATCCAGATGCATTGAATAACAAACCTAATGCTAAAACTAGCGTTAAGGTGAAAGCTAGTTACAACCAAGACGCTAAAAGCGATTACGAACTAAATAGTATTTTAGAATTCATTAAAGATACCAATCTTAGAGAAAAAATACTAAATAACAAACCAACAACTTACGAAGAAATTTTATGATTGAATTTGGAACATCCGTCTATTATTTAGACCTTAAGGCTTTAGATAAAGCCATTACAATTTCCGATGGGAATAAGACTACAACTGAAAAAGAGTCTAAAAAAACAACTACTTCAGGTGCTATATCTGGTAACACACCAGTGATAACAATTGAAGAGTATGAAAGAACAACGCCAAAAATAAAAGAACTTGATGGAGTTAAATACGATTTACTTAAAACATGCGTTGAGTATATTATAGATAGTCAAGAAGTTCCTGACGATTCATTAGGTGCTGATAGAGCATTATCAGAAACTTCATTTGCATATAAATTAGTATTTAACACCTTATATAAAGAAGGTATAATAAAAGAAAAAGAATAACGTTTCAAAACAAACCAATATGGAAGACACACAAAAACAAATTGAGCAAATCAATGAACTTATCGGAAAATTAGACAACAAAGATTTTAGTCTATATTTTTTCACATTAGATACCAAAGGTAACCCAACTGCTGGTATTGCAAACATTTATGAACATGTTAAGTTACTTAACGGATTAGGTTATAAGGCTTATATCCTTCATGAAAAAAATGATTATAAATTATACAGCGATGAAAACGGTATGGGTATTGCTGACTGGTTAGGTGAAGAATATGCCAAATTACCACACGCATCAATAGAAACTCAAAACCTAAACATTAGTCCAATTGACATTATTGTTATTCCAGAAGTATTCGCAACTATCATGGACCAAGTTAAAGCCTTCCCATGTAGAAAGGTTGTTTTAAGTCAAAGTTATGACTACTTGTTGGAATTACTTCCAATCGGTAAAAGATGGGATATAGATTATGGATTTACACATGCTATTACAACTAGTCAAAGACAAGCCAACTATCTAAATAACCTATTCCCTATGGTTAAAACATCTGTTGTACCAGTATCATTACCAGAGTACTTTAAACCTAATGATAAGCCTAAAATACCTGTTGTAACTATTCTTACTAGAAACCAAGGTGATGCAGCTAAATTAGTTAAGTCATTTTACTTACAATACCCAATTTACAAATGGATTCCATTTAAAGAATTAAGAGGACTTCCAAGAGAACAATTTGCAGATGAATTAAGTAAGTCTTGTTTGGCTGTTTGGCTTGATGATACTGCTGGTTTCGGAACTTTCCCAGTTGAAGCTATGGAGTGTGGAACACCAGTTATTGGCAAGATTCCAAATATGATTCCAGAATGGATGGAAGGTAAAGACGCTGAAGGTAATCCAACAATCAAGAATAATGGTATTTGGACAAATACAACAGTAAATATACCAGAACTTATTGCAACATTCGTTAAGGTATATCTTGAAGATTCTATCCCAGATGATTTACTTGATGCAATGAAAGATTCTACAGGTAAATACACACCTGAAAATCAAAAGACTATTCTTAGTAAGGTTTACGGTGATTTAGTTACAGAAAGAAAAATAGAATTTACTAACCTTTTAAGTCAAATCAATATTACCCCTCAAGTTGCACCAGTAGCAGATACTGAAACTAACGCATAATTTTAAAATTAAACACATGAAAGAAAATACAAATATTTCAGTTATATTACCAGTTCACGAATTGAACGATACAACTAAACCTCTTTTTGCTAATGCAGTAAAGAGTGTTGAAACTCAAAAAGTAGTACCAGATGAATTAGTTATCGTGGTGCCAAAAGACAGTGAAGTAAGTACTTATGTTAAGGCTTACGATTTCGCTGGAATCAAAGACATTATTACCATTGTAGAAAACTCTGGTGATACTGACTTCGCAAGTCAAGTTAATTTAGGTGTTACTTCAGCAAAATCTGATTGGGTTTCCTTCTTGGAATTCGATGATGAATATGCTAACATCTGGTTTAAAAATGTTGTAGAATATAGAAATGCGCATACAAATGTTGACATATTCATGCCAATAGTTGTAGAGGTCGATGCAAATGGTGTATTTAATGGTTTTACCAATGAACCTGTTTGGGCTACTAGCTTTTCAGATGAATTAGGTATATTAGACCTTAATGCACTTTTAGCTTATCAAAACTTTAGTATTGATGGTATCGTTATGAGAAAATCAATATTTGAAGATTACGGTGGATTCAAATCAAGTATCAAGTTAATGTTCACTTATGAATTCTTGTTAAGAATGGCGTTTAAAGATGCTAGAATTATGGCAATCCCTAAATTTGGGTACAAACACGTTAATCAAAGACCTGATTCATTGTTTGCAGTTTACAAAGAAACAATTGACCCTACCGAAGCTAGATGGTGGTTAGCTCAAGCTAAAAAAGAATACTATTTTGACAAAGACAGAAAAATAACATATGCAACACAACTTAGCTAAATGGTTAACAAAAGAGGACGAAAGAGAAAAAACGAAGTCTATTTTGGCCCAGAAGAGGAAACAGCCGTTAACGATTATTTAGCATCAACAGATGATAGGGAGAGAAACTTAATCTATAACCAATGGCTAAAAGAACCATTGGATAAAATGATAGAATCAATAATTAGAAGGTATAAATTATACAGAAAGGGTGAAAGCTTTGAAGATTTACATAGTGATACCCTTTCATTTCTAATGACAAAAGCCCATAAATTTGAGAATGCTAGAGGTAAAAAAGCTTATTCATATTATGGGACGATATGCAAACACTATATTTTAGGATTGCTTATCAAGGATGAAAAATATACTAGACAAACCGCATCATACGAGGATATATCTTCCGATTTAGAAGAAAGGAAAGAATTAAGTTATGTTATAGATGAAGATAATTTTGATATGGCAAGCTTCTTTAAAAAACTTATTGAAAAAATTAGATTAGAACTTGATGATGAACATTTACCTGTTAAAAAGAAACTAAATGAAAACGAAAGAAAAGTCGGTGAATCATTAATCGAAATACTAGAAAATTGGGAAGTATCCTTTGATAGCTTAAATGGGGGTACCAAATATAATAAAAATGCTGTATTGGAAACAATGCGTAACTATACAAATCTTTCAACAAAAGATATCAGATTAGCTATGAGAAGATTTAAAGAGCTTTATGAGTTGATTAAAAGCGATGAGTAACTAAATTTCCATTTTCTGGCTATTTATATATAATAAACTTAGATATTTATAATTATGAGCCAAATATGTAATAAATGTAATTTAACATATGTTAATAGATATATCAAAAAAAATATTTTAAACTATGGATCGTAAATTGCTCGAATCTTTTCAGAATTTATCAAAAGCTTTAGAACAGTTATCTGAATCTTTAGAAGACTCAAAAAAATCAAAAGAACCATCAGGTTCTTCTATTGAAGATGCTTTAAAAAGTTTGAATATTACTGAGCAGCTTAAGTCTATTGATGATGGCATTAAACAAATTCAAGCAGATAATAAAGAAATAATTAAAACACAAAAAGAGGTCCTATCAGCAATGTCGAAACCAACAGCATCAACAGAAGGTTCTGATTTAGTAAGACAAGGTGAACAATTATTAAACAATAAAAAAATTGTAGATGAAGCTGATAAAAAGGAAAAAATAACATTTATAGGACATTTAAAAGATTTATTAAAAAAGAAGCCTCCTGCAAAAGAAGAAGAAAAGGAAAAAATTGTTTTTATAGGAGATCCTAAAAATAAAAAGCCTATTACAGATGGTGTTAAAATGATATTGTTAATAGCTGCTGGTGTTTTAGCTATAGGAGCAGCCTTTAAATTAATTGGTAAAGTTGATTTCAAATCTGTATTGGCTCTAAGCTTAGCGATGCCTTTACTTGCATTAGCTTTTGAAAAAATATCCAAAGTCAAAACTAATTTAAAAGATTTAGTAGTCGCTAATATTGGGCTAATCATGATGGCTGGCACGCTTACATTGTCCTCTCAGATATTACGATTCGTATCACCTATTGGAGCTGCTAAAATGATTACCATAGTTTTACTAAGTGTTGCTTTTGTTGGAATATCAATGTCTATTTCTAAGATATCTGATAAATTAAAAGGAGTTGATACAAAAAGCCTTTGGAAATTACCAGTGGTATTTTTGGCAGCATCGGTAGCGATAGCTCTTTCATCACACATATTACAATTTGTTAAACCAGTTGGATTTCTACAATTAGTAACTGTTGTATTTATTGCAACGGCATTTGCTGCTTTAGGATACAGTATAGATAAAATGACTAAAAATATTAAAAATGTTGATCCAAACAACATATGGAAGCTACCTCTTGTATTAGTAGCTGCCTCAGTTGCTATAACAGCTTCATCATATATTCTACAAGGTGTTAAACCAGTTGGATTTTTACAACTATTGACAACTATACTCATATCAGCAACATTCGTTGTTTTATCGTATGGGTTGCCTAAGCTAGCAGATGCTGTTAGTAAGGTTTCTGTAGGTAAAGCATTATTGATGCCAGTTATTTTAGTAGAACTATCTGCTGCTATATATGGTTCTTCATTAATATTAAGTAAAGTTCAGACTATACCATTTATGACATTATTGAATATTGCAGCTCAAGCAGTTGTTCTATCAGTAATAGGTGTGGCTATGGGTACTGTTATATTCATATTTGATAAAATGAAAATAACATTTTCTAAAGCAATTGAAGGTGGATTATCATTAATTGCTATATCTGGATCAATTATGGCTTCATCTTTGTTACTATCAATGGGTAA
>Ga0214166_1001360_pt1 | contig 10774 bp, 13 predicted proteins | sample TroBogepilimnion_27_FD_153005 | JGI IMG/M metagenome (GOLD analysis project Ga0214166, IMG submission 153005) | Freshwater microbial communities from Trout Bog Lake, WI - Practice 18AUG2009 epilimnion v3 | ecosystem: Environmental > Aquatic > Freshwater > Lake > Epilimnion/Euphotic zone ...
AATTCAAACGGAATTTCTGTAGGAAATTCTAGTGGTGGTACTGGTGACATTAACCAAGTTTCTGGAAATTCTTATGTCTTATGGCAATGGAACGCTGGTTCAGGAACATATGGATCTAACACCAACGGATCAATAACAAGCACTGTCAGCGTCAATCAGACTGCTGGTTTTAGTGTTTTAACTTATACTGGTACAGGTGCTAACGCTACTGTTGGACATGGTTTAGGTATCGCCCCATCTATGATTATAATAAAATCAAGAAGCGCAGGTAGTACAGACTGGAACGTGTATCATGTTTCAACTGGTAATACTGGCGCAATGTTTCTTGATTTGAATAATGCTTTTGCCGCTGATTCAACAAAATGGAATAACACATCTCCTACATCATCAGTATTCACGATTGGTACAAGTGCTGGTGTTAATTCAAGTGGCGGAAATTATGTTGCTTATTGTTGGGCTGCAATAGCTGGATATTCCGCATTTGGCAGCTACACAGGTAATGGTAGTACTGATGGACCATTTGTGTATTGCGGATTTAGGCCACGTTTTGTTTTGTTTAAATGTTCGTCAACTCCTCAAGATTGGGTAATTTACGATACATCAAGAGATACATATAACGCTGTATCCAATTATTTGCTTCCAGATTCATCTGCGGCGGAAGGCGTATATGCAAATGCTGACTTTTTATCCAATGGCTTCAAACTAAAAAATACTGCCAGTTTGAATTATTCTGGCTACACATACATCTACGCTGCTTTTGCTGAAAACCCATTCAAATACGCACTTGCGAGGTAATCATGTTTATACTCAATAATAACCCCCTTCCTGTCGGAGTGCCGTTTGAACATAACGGTATTCAGTATCCTGCAAACTGGTTGCAATTATCAAGTCAATCTGATCGTACTGCGATTGGCATTACTGAAGTTGCAGATCAATCACGCCCTGATGACCAATATTACTGGGTTACTGAAAATTCTGATGGGACATACACATCAACACCAAAAGATCTCACAACCCTAAAATCAAGTGCTGTTAAACAAGTTCAGCAAACCGTGTGGTCGATGTTGCACCCAACTGACTATATGGACAGCCGCAAAGCCAATGACCCCAGCTACACGCCTCCTGCGGCATGGGTTACATGGCGAGCTGCTATGAGAACTCAAATGACAACATCTATTGCTGCTATCAATGCCGCGACAGATATTCCGTCATTGATTACGGCTAAGACAATTACTTGGCCTAATGATCCTGATTATGTAGCACCAACACAGGGGGCGTAAATGGGAATTAACGCATTTACCAAAACGGGCAATACAGTGACGTTTACGGCTGCTACATCAGCGCCAACCCCTGTTCAATGCCCATCAACAACCCTTGGCGGTAATCAGTATCGAATCATCAACTCTGGTACGGTAACTGTCTTTTTGGGTTATGGCGTTTCAGCGTCAGATGCGACAAACAATGCAACAGTCGTTTCGACAACTGGCCCAGCATTTCCATTGCTTGCTGGAACTGACGAAATTTTGACGTTTGTGCCTAATGCTTATTTTACGGGCATTACATCAACAGGAACAGCGGCAATCTACATTACACCCGGAGATGGTCTATAATGCTTAAGACAGTCAACACATCAAGCGGGGGCGGTACATCAGGCGCAGTTGTCTATCAAGGCACATGGAACGCCTCTACAAACGTGCCTGCATTGACCTCAAGTGTTGGCACTAAAGGCTATTATTATCTCGTCTCAACACCCGGCTCAACAAACCTTAATGGCATCACAACATGGAACGCTGGCGACTGGGCCGTGTTCGATGGAAATGTCTGGGAGCGTGTGATTGGTGGATCTCCAAGCACGTCATTCACGCTTGGTAATACAACCGTTACCCTTGGCGGAACAACGACAACTGTCAATGCTTTGACACTCAGCAATGTCACATTGTCAAATGTTGCTTCGACTTTCCCCAATAGCTTCTTGGCTAATGCCTCAGTCACCATTAATGGTACGGTTGTCAGCTTAGGTGGATCTGGAACGATTACAGCGGCTCCCAGCGGTTCTGCTGGTGGTGATCTTACAGGCACATATCCAAATCCAACATTGGCAACAACGGCTGTTACGGCAGGGAGTTATGGCAATGCAAGTACCGTCGGAACTTTCACGGTTGACGCGAAGGGGCGTCTTACGGCAGCGTCGAACACGGCGATAGCAATTACCAATTCTCAAGTTTCTGGGCTTGGCACTATGTCAACTCAGAACTCAAATAACGTGACAATTACGGGCGGAACGATTAACGTCCAAGCAGTCAATCTGACTTCAACAACATCTTCATCGGCGACCTTTGCCACATCGAGCCTGCCATTGGTTCCGGCTGGATATATTCAGGTTGATTTGAACGGTACGGTTGTAAAAGTCCCATACTATGCGGTGTAGGATATGGATATTGAACGGCTCTCAATGGTTGAGTTCGGCGACACCAATTCGCTGAACGATTTCCTATTTGAGAACTACACTGAGCATATCCTATTCCGTCAAAAGCTACAGCAAACAAAAAACCTGACCTGCCCATCTTACCCGATAGCTGACGTTGACGTTGATCGTTTTGACGATTGGCTTTTAATGCACCAAGTTGAGCATCAGTTTTTTGCTGACAATTTAGGTTTGTCAAATCCATTCAATATGCTGGATGCAGACTTTCGTAAGGAAGATGATTTCTACGAATGGCTAGCACAGCATTATTCTGCTCATGGGCAGATTATTCAAGCGTTGGGGTTATAATATGGTTGCGTCGTCTGGACCACTCATTCAGTCAAAAGAACCTAAGCCCCAAATGGGCAAATTAGGCCCATCTGCATCAAAACAGGGAAAAGAGGGCGCAAAGCCAAAAGAATCAACTGTGGCTGATATTGTCATTCAATCCTTGCAAAAAGAAGCTCCACAGCTCGATGCTCGTAAATATGCGGGATATTTGGGTTATATGGAAAAGCAAGGAAAAGTTAAAATCGTTAAAATGCACAATACGGTTTTTATTCTTCAGCCCAAAGGTAACGGCAATGTTGATGTTCATACCGCTACAATTGAACCATTAAATACCGTTGTTCAGCGTTGGAAAGTTCTTCCTAACACTTTAAAACAATTGGGGTACAAACACTTAACAAGTTACTCAGAAAACCCAGCTATTAAAAAAGTAGCTGAACAATCTGGAATTCCTGTTAAAATAAGCCAATCTCAACGCATGGTTGGAAATAAAATGGTTCCAACTATTCAATATGATATGGATCTCTAATGCCTGTAGCTGGAATAGCCGCTGGATTTGCTGTTGATGCCCTTGCTGGCAGCACTATTGCTGCTGGCGTTGCTGATCTTGGTATTACAGGAGTTGCGGCTTCTGCGGCGACTGGAGCTGTTGAAGGTGCTATTGGGGGCGGATTAACGTCTGCTGTAACTGGTCAAGATGTCGGTAAAGGCATTTTAGGTGGTGCTATTTCTGGCGGTATTGGAGCTGGTGTAGCCGGCGAAGTATCTGGTGCGCTTGCACAACCTGATGTCGGAACTGTTGGACCTCCTGCTCCTGTTGGAACAGGAACATTAAGCCCCGGTGCGGCTATGGGATTAACAACAGGCATAGCCAAAGGTGCTGGAAATCTTGTCGGAGGAACAATTGGAGCCTTGGCAACAGGTCAGCCTATTGGTAGAGCTTTAGAATCTGGTTTAATTGGCGGCGCATCTGGATTGGTTGGATCAACACTTGGCGGAGCTGCTGATTTAGGCGGTTTTGGAACGTCTGCTTTAACTGGTGCAATAAATTATGGGCTAACTCAAGCTTTAGCTCCTTCCGCAAAAGGATCAAGCGCTTATTCTTCTGCTTATCAACCTACATTGACTCAAAATGCAGCCTCTCCGGGCACTTCTAATGCCCCTAGCACAAGCCTTTTGGGGTCGGCATTGAACGTCGGTGGCACTTCAGGTTATACTCCCAGCGGGACAGTATTTGGATCTTCTGACACGGGCTCTCAACCATCTAATGTGTGGAACCAAGCCACCCTCAGAGACACAACAGTAGGTCAAGGCTAATGGCTAAAAATCTTTCAAAGCTCCTCAAGGCCCAAATGCCCTCCTCTCCAAAAATTTCGGATATTGCCGAGCTTGTGAGAAGGCATGGTCGTGGACGTGATACGGTTTTGGCCCACATTACGCCAAAAGAAGCGGCATTATTGAAGGCTCGTGGTGGTCGTGGATCTCGTAATCCCCATACAGGATTGCTTGAGTTTGATGATTTCACGGACTTTACCGCACCAACAACATTTTCAGAAACGCCTGCAAACTTTACAGCGCCTACACTTACTTCTGATGTAATAACTCAACCTGCAACCACTTACTCAGGCCCAGATTATACAACTCAGGCTCCAGATACGTTTAGTCAAACAGCTCCTTCTTATAGCTCATCTTTTTCATATCCAGTTTCTATTTTAGATAATACTCCTCAAACAACAAACACAAGCTCTCCATCTTATTTTCAAAGTGGATTGAATTATCTTCAAAGCCTTGGCGGGACTCCATATACAAATGTGGCTCCTTCGGTTTCTGGGGCTTATGGTCAGCCAGTACAGCAGCCACAACTTGCTTTTCCTCCGACTGATTGGAATGTTGTAAGTAATCAATTTCCAATTACATCTGGTTATGGTGACGTAAATTCTGTTTCATCTGCTCAACCTCAGACGATGGCTTCTCTTTATCCTGTTCAGCAAGATCAAGGAACATTGTTGGCTCAAAATAATATTTTTGGTACACAGCCAGCGACTGGTATATTAAATACGCCAACTCCTACTCAAGTTGCAACAAACGCTCCTGCACCAGCCCCTACGACTGCACCTGCACCAGCTCCTTCTGCTGCATCTGCTCCTACTCAAGAAGTTCCAACAATTTTGGCTTCCACTGAGCCTTATAAAACCAATGTTGAGCCCGGTGCTACTATACAAGGTGCTCCTACTACTCCAGATACAAGTACACCCACTTCTGATCCTACAAAATTTGTTGCTAAAGCTGGTCAGGATGCAAATGACGCTGCTAGTATTTCTTCAAAAAATGGAAGTACAGGGCAGGCTGTTAGTCAGTTAATGGCAGCGAATGGCATTGATGTAACAAAAAATCCTCAATTGCTTCCTCAGATGACTGCAATTTCTGATGGGCTAAAGAACGGAACAATAACCGTCGCGCAAGCTGGTCAAATGATGCAAAATATTGCCAACAACCAAACTCTTTCTGGTTCGGTAAGCAATTGGCTATCTCAGCCTGCAAATCAATTTAAAATGGCTATTGGTCTTGCTGGTGCTGCATTTGGTGCATTGATGTACAACAATCAAGTTAATCAAGCCAAACAAGTTCAAGCTCAAATTCAAGCTGCATCTGCTAACGCATCTTCACAGCTTCAACAATTGGCTCAACCTATACTTAGTCAAGTCAATTATGGTCCTACGGCATCTGATATTCAAAACATTCAGGCTGCACAGGCTCAAGCTGCTCAAGCATCGGCTAATGCTGGTTCTGTGGGCGCTGCTCAACAACAAAGATCTATACAAGATTACGTTACACGTCTTGCTGATAATCGTATGCAGCAAAATCTACAATTGATGGGCGCGGCGTCTCCATATCTCACCAGCGCAATCAATACAAATCTTCAAGGTGTTATGTCAGGATTGCAAACAAGCCTTGGTATTCAACAACAAGCTCAGAGTGCCGTTGGTAATTTTGCCGCTGGCCTTGCACGTTTATTCGTATAGGTGATTCATGGAACCTGAAGATCAAAATTTAACTATTGATATTCCAAAAGGAATTCCATTAGATACAGATGAATCTAAAAAAATATCTGATGTTCTTGATAGAACAAATAAAAACCTTTCTATGAAAGGTAAGGTTGAAGAAAAAAAACCTGAATTGACAGAATATCAAGCCCCTAATCTTGATGCTTTAAATCAAGCAATTGGCGGAGATATGTCTGCACTTAAAACTGGTCTTTTTAAATCTTCGCTTATTAATCAAGCAATTAAAAACCAATCAGAACAACGTCAGGCTGAATTGGAAAATAGAGCCTATGATAAATTTTCTTCAGATCAAAGAAATTTGATTGGTCAAGCTAACGCTCAATTGCAACCATTTAATGAGTTTAAACCTCCTAAAGAATCTATGGGACAAGTAGCTGGTTTCCAAGCTGCTATGATGCTTTTTGCTGGCCTCATTGGTGGCAAGGGGGCTCTTGGAGGCATGGCTGCATTGAACGCGGCGGGTGGCATGATGAAAGGCTACGCTGACGGTCAAAAAGAAGTGTTTGAAAAAGCCAAGCAAGAATTTGAAGAAAACATGAGAGTGGTGCAAGCCAATAATGCTCGTGTGATGGAAATACTCAGAAATAATATGGAATTGGCTAAGACAGATCTTCAAGTTGCAACCAATAAAGCCAAGAATGATTTTATCATAAATGGTCAGCCGACGATTGCTGATGCCATTTCCAAAGCTGGATTGCCTGCATTTACTCAATTTTATGGCAACGCTTTAAAAGATATGAATGACGGTCTTAAGGTCATTGATTCTCTTGGTGGCGGTGATGAAAAAAAACTTGCTGATTCTATTGTTCTTAATAGTAGGGTTCCTAAAACTGAAAAAGAAATGATTGCTGTTCAAAAATATTACCCTGAATACAAAGCAGTAAATAAACAATACGGACCTATGGGTGTATTTGAACAAGCTATTCCCGGATCATCTGAAAACTTTAAAGGTGAAACTGAAAAGAAAGATGCTCAATCTTCTCTTGAAGCACTTGGTTCTGCTGCAAAAGTTCTTAAAGATTCTGAAAATCCAAATATTAAATTTGGTCAAGTTCCTGTATTATGGCAAAATATTAAACAACGTATTAGATCAAATCTTGAAGGAATGGGTTTTAAAGACGACGGTAAATCAACTTATTATACGCAATTACCTAACGGTCAAACTTTAGGTGAATATATTCAAAGTCAAATTGCTCAAACACCCGTTGATCCTAACGATCAAAATGCTGTTTTTCAAAAAGAAACGGCGTTTAGCAATTTTGATGTTGAAAGAGCTGCTCGCGGTGGCTCTGTTCTTCCTGTTGGGTTCCTTAAAGTTTCTGGTCCTTTGTTAGATCCTAAACAATACACAAGAGAAGCTTTTCAAGCTGTTTATCAAGATCGTGTTAATAGTCTTGATAGAAAACTTTCAACTTATGGTTTTGACCAAGAAGATCGTAAAAAAATTTATGATACCTATGGAAGAACAATAGGTTATCCAGTATTAAATGTTAATGGTAAAACTTCTCAACTTCCTTCTGGATTGCCAGATGGTTCAAAGAAAATTGGAAAAACTCCAGACGGCAAAAAAGACGTATGGCAAACTCCTGATGGTAAAAAATATGCTATTGATGCAGGAGTCCAATAATGCCAAATTTGGAAGAATACACTGGTGAAATTGTACCCTTACAAGAATATACTGGAGAAGTTATTTCTGATACTTCTCCTGAAAAAACTTCACAAAAACTTCGCGGTGGATTTGGATCACAGGTAAGCGCGGCTTTATCTGGTGAAAATTATCAATCTGTTGAAGTTCCTACAACTCAAAAACTTGGAAAAGAATATTCAGCTCTTGGGACTGGATTAAAAACATCTCTTGCTGAACCCGTTTTGTGGACTGGTAGTTTTGTAAGTGACGATGCTGAACGCGCCAGACAAAATGTTGAACGTCAATACAAAGAATCAAAAAAAGAATTTCCTCGTGAAACAATGATTGGTTATGGCTTAGGTGAAGCAGCTAAATCTGTTCCTGAAGGTGTTATAATAGGAAAAGGATTAAGTTTAGCTGGTCGTGGAATTTCAAAATTAGTTGGTATGCGTAAAAGCGCAGAAGAACTTGCTGATGCTGTTGCTGTTGCTCGACGTCAAGGACAAAAACTTATTGACAAGGCTACAACAGTTTCAGAAAAAGAAGCAGCAAAAGCTGAAGCTGAAAGGCTAGTTCGTGAAACTTTAATTAAAAGACAAGCTGCTCAAAACATTCCTGCTGAACAACAAGAAATTGAAAAGCTTTCTCGGTCTGAATCTAAAATTTTGCCTGTATCAGACCCTCAAGCTCTTAATGCTGAGATTCGTCAAGCTGCTAAAGAATCATTTGGAAATGCTGAAAAATTACAACAAGAAGTTGGTGGTGAAGCATTTAATAAATACAATAAAGCTGTTTCTGAATTAGAAAAAACTAATCCACTTCACTTATCTGAAGTAGGTCAAGAATTAAAATCAGTTCTTGATGATGGAATTTCTGGTGGTGTTCGTGGTGGGTTAAGAACCGTTGATGAACAGCAATCAAAGATACTTGAAAAAATTAGAGATGCTATTTTTGGCAAACCTAAAAAAGTGCCAAGCGCTGCTGAAATTGAAATTGAAGCTGCTAAACAACCATCTTCATTTTCTGACGTTATGAAAAGACAAAAAGCCAAAGAAATACTTATGGCTAAACAAGAAGAAGCTCCTCCTTATAACGCTAAACTTGTTGACGATCTTTTGCGTGAATTACGTCAGACAGAACAAAGCAAATTGCCAGAAGCGGGAACAATGGTTGCTAGAGGACGTTATGGTTCTTCGGCAGACCTTATTGAACAAGCTTTAGAAAAATGGGTTGGTGAAGATATTTATCCACGTCAAATATATCGTGAAGCATCTGAGCCATTTAATAGGTTTTCAACTAAGCTTGGCGAAGCATTAAAAGCTCAAGAAGAAATACCTTACAGTAAAGAACCCGGTAAATACTTGACTGCTCAAAAACAATTGTCTGATCTTTTGTTTGGTAATCAAGAAAATACAAGTTTTGCCAAAAAGTTACTTGGATCTTCTAAAGTTGATTTTATGGCAGAAAAATATGTTGCCAATGAACTTGAAGGAAAAACTTCTGGTGAAGTTAAAGAATGGATTAAGAAAAATGATTTCTTCAAATCTATTCCTAAACTTGAAGAAAAAATTAAAACTTATGCAAGTAAGTTAGCAGAACGGGAAGCTGCGGCTGAACGTATGGGCATACTTCAAAAACAATATGGCAAAGATATTGAAAGAGTTAAAAAAACTGCTGCTGATGTTAAAAAAGAAACAGAAGCAGTTAAGTCAACTCTTGATGATTTGCGTATTAAGATGGCTGATTTGCCCCCAGAAAAAATTGTTGATGAGTGGGCGAAAACAGGTGGCTTAAGAAAGAAGCTTGAAGATACTGGAAAATTCACATCACAAGAACTTGATAATCTTGGAACTGAAATAAGTAATTTGTCTAAAACGGCAGATAAAGTTGCTAGACGACAAAAGATAAATGACTTTATGAACTCCATACTGAAAAAAGCTTTAATTGGTATTGGAGGATATGAAGCAGCAAAAATAGGTTATAACGCCTATCAAACATTTACAGGAGACTAAAATGCCATTGAAAAAAGGTTCAAGCAAAGCAACGATCTCTAAAAACATTAAGACAGAGATCAAGGCCGGCAAGCCCCAAAAACAAGCTGTCGCCATCGCGCTTTCAACTGCTCGTAAAGCCAAGGCTAAGAGCAAATGAGCAAGAAGTCTACGGGGATAAATACAGATCTGGAACGTGCAGTGAATGATATGCTCAAACAGAGCATAAACGATCCAGATATAGAGTTAGAGCTTAAGCTTAAGATATTGGACAGAGCGATAAATCTGGAAAAAATCAAGCTTAAAATCAATGATGACAATTGGGGCTCTGGATTCTTGGACGAAGATGATGCTAAATAGACGCTCTACACGAACTATGGGGACTAATCGTGGATGCTACTGTTTTGCTTATCGTGCGCACGGCCTTCACCGTGCTGTCGGCTCGGATTCTGACCATTTGCAGTCTGTGGATGGTATTTGGCCTAGCGTGTTGGGTGATGTACAATCCAAGTCAGGAGCGCATCGCCGTTGCCGGCGGGTTTGCCGTTCTGGTTTATATCCCGTCTGTGCTTAAGGAGAGAAAGAGCCATGAAGGATCAAAAAACGAACAAGAACACGGGGAAGCCTAGCTTCACCATTGAAAGTGGACTCTCTGCGGTCCCTACACGCCCTCAGAAGCCTAAAGATGGCATGGGGTTTGGCGGTGGTACATTTACCCCCGGCAAATATCCTATTGGCGGTTTTCAATCTGTATGGAATTTTGGACCTAATCCAAAAGATTACAAGAACAGCCCGACAACTAAGCCTGATAAAAAGGTGTACTAATGGCTCAGTCTACCTTTTCAATGTCTCAACATGGTCGCTATGAGCCCTTTGAGCTTCAGGTGTCCCGTGGGCAAATTCCCTATCATGCGCCTCAAAACATTTTTGGTTATGGATCTACTCCAGCAACCGCCAATGTTTTCCGCACTGTATGGGAAAATATGTCTACGACTGAGTATGTATTCCCAAGTTCAGCATTAACTATGCAATTAGTTAGCACTGGGTCGAGCGATACAGCGACAATAACCATTGTGGGTTTGGATGCCAATTATAACGTCATTTCAGAGAATTTGACGCTTAATGGCACAACCAATGTTGCAACTGTGAATCAATACTTTCGTATTAACTCCATGTTTGTTGCAACAGGAAGCGTGACCAACCCAGCGGGCGTTGTAAGCCTTTCAAATGGCGGTGTTGTCTATTCACAGATCAATACTGGTGTTTTTAATGGGACGACAAGCAGCCTTGGTCAATCTCAGGCGGCTGTGTTCACTGTTCCAACTGGGTACACATTCTA
>Ga0214166_1001365_pt1 | contig 10745 bp, 13 predicted proteins | sample TroBogepilimnion_27_FD_153005 | JGI IMG/M metagenome (GOLD analysis project Ga0214166, IMG submission 153005) | Freshwater microbial communities from Trout Bog Lake, WI - Practice 18AUG2009 epilimnion v3 | ecosystem: Environmental > Aquatic > Freshwater > Lake > Epilimnion/Euphotic zone ...
GATAATTCAACTGGAATTCAATTAAATATTTCTTTAGGCGCATCAGCCGCAAGAAGTGCAACTGCAAATGCTTGGACTACAACAGCAGCTCGTCAGCCAACTGGTTCTGTAAATTTAATTTCTACTAATGCTGCCACATTAAACATTACTGGTGTTCAACTAGAAGTAGGAAGTAGTGCTACTGGATATGAGTATCGTCAGTATGGTCAAGAATTAGCATTGTGTCAAAGGTATTACGAAACTGACAACAATACTTATTATGTTTATCCAAGAAGCACAAGTAACAATAATTGTTTAAATACTATTGTTTTTCAAGTTTCTAAACGAACTGCTCCAACAATGGCATTAACTTGGAATACATCAGGTGGAACACAAGGCGTTGCCGCACAAACACTTCAAAGTTTTTGGATGTATGACAACACTAATTCACCAAACTTTATAACCAAATTTACCGCTAATTCGGAGTTGTAATGTATAAAAAATTTATAGATTTTAATAATCAAGTAAGCACAACTTCTATATTGCGTATTGCTGATAATGCTTATATTCCTGTAGACCCAGCCAATGTTGATTATCAACAGTATTTGAAGTGGATTGCCGAGGGCAATACTCCAACCCCTGCCGACACACCAAATGCCTAATCAACATCATTTAGTCCGCTACAACAACTTTATATCTGCCTTAAAAGAGCAGGTTGTAGAAGGCTATTCTGAAAAGCATCATATCGTGCCACGCAGTCATGGCGGCTCAAACAAAAAGGACAATCTGATTGCTTTGACACCTAGACAGCACTTTATTGCTCATCGTATGCTTTGGAAGGCTTATGGTGGCTCTATGGCTCGTGCTTACTTTATGATGAGTGCTACAGGCAAGTATGGCAAAATAGGCTCTAAAACCTATGCTATGGCTCGTGAGGAGTATTCCAAGCAAGTAGTCATTCAAATGGCTAAAAAGCCAAATATTCCAGCATTTACACCAGAGCATCGTGAAAAGCTACGCCAAGCTAAACTTGGTAAAAAGCTATCGCCACAACATCGTGAAAATGTTAGGCTTGCGGTTCTTGGTCGCAAATGCTCTGTAGAAACAAAGCAGAAAATATCTGCTACTAAAAAGGAACTATATATGAACAAACACACACCACTTCCTGCGGAGAATACATAATGAGTTTAGTCCTATCAGGTAATAGCGGTTCACTTACAGTAGATTCATCTGCTGGTATTACTTTTCCTAATGGAAGTAATCCACAAGCTGCACCTAGTCAGGAATATTTACATTCAAAGTTTGAATATAAAGATGGTCAGTTATATTGGAAAGTTGCTACCAGAGGAAATAGAATTGGCGATAAAGCTGGATGTTCACATGGTGATGGATATGTGTCTGTCGGTGTGGATGGAAAAAAGTTAATGGCACATAGAATCATATTTTGTATGCAACATGGATATATGCCAAAATTGGTAGACCATATCAATGGTGACCGCAAAGATAATCGTATTGAGAATCTTCGTGCCGCAACCAAGCGTCAAAATGCACAAAATACTAAATTGCGTGGCAATAGTTCAACAGGATTAAAAAATGTCCGTTGGCATAAATTAGAAAAGAAATGGCAAGTATCATTGCGTATTGAAGGCAAAGAAACCCATTTTGGTTATTATGATGATGTCGAATTGGCTGACCTAGTTGCCACAGAAGCTAGGGATAAATACTTTGGCAAGTTTGCCAATCATGGAGTTACATTATGAGCCTCGTTTTAGATGGTAGTGCTGGCGTTACATTTCCAACAGGGTCAGGCACTCAAGGAGCGCAATCGAAAGTGTTGCAAGTGGTTCAATCAACTTACAATACTGCGACATCTACAACATCAGGAAGTTATGTAACAACTGGATTATCAGTTTCAATTACTCCATTATTTTCTACAAGCAAGATTTTAATCTTATCTTCTTTGCCAGTTAATACATCAGGTTCAGCAGTTGCTGGCGTTTATTCAATTTTTAGAAATTCTACAAATTTAATTTCATCAGGTACGCAAACTTCTTTATCTGAAATTTATTCTTCTTCTGGAGGAAGTTTATTTACCTCTATATCAATGAATTATTTAGATAGCCCAACAACAACATCTGCCACAACTTATTCTGTTTATATGTATACATCTGGAACTACTACTGCACAGGTTAATGGTCAAACTAGCACTATAATTGTTATGGAAATTGCACAATGATTTATTTACATGATGCTATTTATGCACTCAATCCAGCAATCGTAACCATTCGTGGCGATATAGCATACGATAAAGACGAGAAAGAAGTCGTTTACGATAAAGCAGCAGCACAAGCCAAACTAGCTGAATTACAAGCTGCTGAAGCACAAGCTGAGCAAGCACAAGCAACTGCAAAGGCATCTGCACTAGCTAAACTAACAGCATTAGGACTAACACAAGCTGAAGTAACAGCCCTTTTAGGATAATATGACTGCCTCATACACACAATCTCGTAATGCCGTAATCAATGGCGCCTTGCGTGTATTAGGCGTTATTGGCGCTGGCGATACCCCTACGGACGAAGACTACAATAACTGTTCCCAAGCCCTAAACCTGTACATCAAACAGTTACAAACCAAGGGAATGCCATTATGGAAAGTAGAAGACCTACAAGTTCCAATGGTAATTGGACAAAACACTTATACCCTAGGCCCAACAGGAAATGTAGTCACAACTCGTCCTTTGCGTGTAGTTATGGCGTTTATTCGTAACCCACAGAACCAAGATACCACCTTAATGGTTATCTCCCGTCAAGAGTATATGCAACAGGGTTACAAGCCATCACAAGGCATTCCTAACCAAGTCTACTACGACCCACAGTTAACTAATGGCGTGTTATATGTTTACGACACCCCATCAGCTACGGGTTACACCATTCACCTACAGGTTCAAATGCCGGTAGATGATGTGCTCAATCCTAACGATATTCCTGACTTCCCTTCTGAGTGGTTTAATTGTTTAAAGTTTGGATTGGCAGACCAACTCAGTCTTGAGTATGGAGTTCCCGCACAAGTGCGTGCTGAACTAGCACAACGTGCCGCTAAACTAGAAGAAGTAATGACTGATTGGAGTCAAGAGGAAGCTAGTACAGCATTCCAACCTTCTAATAGATATTACAGCTAATTATGGCAATCAGCCGTGTCCCCTGTGGTCACAACATTGGAAGTCGTGACGGCACCTTAAACAAAGATAGCAAGGTTGGTAACGCTATCATTGAGATTGAGAAGAAAGAATCTTCTGCAATTGTCAAACGCCCAGGTCTACTGACTTATCAAACTCCTCCTACACCAGGAACTGGTCAAGGCATCTTTGCTGCAGGTACGCATTTACTCAGTATTGTTAACGGAGTCCTCTATGACAACAATGTATCTAAAGGTACTGTTGATGCGTCAGGCCCATATAACTTTGTTTACTCTGTAGACCAAACCCAAGTATTTTTTAAGAATGACAACCACGGATATGTATATGTCCTAGCATCAGGCACCATTATTGACCTTTTAGGCACCATTACGACGCAAAATGGTACTACTAGTAGTGGGTCACCTACTGTAACATTATCTGCATCCAATCCATTAATTCAGGTTGGTCAGGTAGTGTCAGGCACAGGCATTCCGTCCGGCACTTATGTTTTAACTATATTTGGTACCACATTAACATTAAGTCAAAATGCTACAGCTAGCGGAAGTCCTACTCTTACCTTTACTACCTCTTATCCTAGCAGTACTATTGCAGGCGCTGTATTCGTAGACGGGTATTATATTGTTGGAACTCCTGCAGGGTTGTTATACAACTCTAACGTAGAAGACCCAACCACATGGCAAGCGATTAACTACATTGGTGTAGTGTCTGCTGCCGACCCATTATTGGCTATTGGTCGTACCGCTAACTATATCGTTACCTTTGGTACATACCACATGGAGTTCTTCTATGATGCAGGAACTTCCCCAGGTAGCCCATTATTGCCTTATCAGAACTCTGTAATCCAATTTGGTATTGCATCTGAGTTCTCTTTAGTTCAGATGGATAACACCCTAATATGGATGTCTACTGCAAGACAAAAGGGCTATCAGGTAATGGCATTGTCTGGTCAAACCGCACAAGTCATTTCAAACCAATATATTGAAAGAATCATCAACCGTTGTGACCCAACACAGGCTTATGCCTTCAGTATCAAGATTTCAGGTCACTCCCTATACGTATTAACCCTTAGAGACTTAGGGTATACCCTAGTATATGACTTTGCTCAAAATGGTTGGACATATTGGTCATCTGTAGAGAATAATCAAGAGACTTACTTCCTTGGACAGTTCTATGCCAAATATGGCACTTTAGACCTGCTACAACACGCCAATACAGGCACAATCTATCAGTTTGACCCTAACACCTATCAAGACTACGGTAACCCTATAAACGTCTTTGCAAGGACTCCATTAGTAGATGGCGGTACTAACCTACGTAAGTTTTGGAGAGCTGTCCAAATCGTCGGGGATAAGATTGATTCCTATGCTCTATTACGCTATACCTCAGACGACTATCAGACATATTCTGCGTGGCAGAACGTCAACCTAAATACCTCTAAATCCCAAGTCACCAGACTAGGACAAGGTCGTAGACGCTCGTTTGACTTATTACACCAAGATAATGTACCCTTAAGGCTCGAATACTTTGAAGTTGACGTAGAGTCGGGGGACACTTGAAATTAGTACATATTCCAACACATTTCATAGCCCAAATATGGGAAAAGGTGTGTCCTTTTGTGTCAAATGCGTTAGAATATGCACAAGACGATTATACGGTAGACCAAGTTAAGGTTTACCTGTCAACTGGCAATTGGATATTAATTGCGGTGACAAATGAGAAAGCAGAAGTAGTAGGAGCCTTAACCGTCTCTTTTATCAATTTTCCTAACGATAGGGTGGCTTTTGTTAATACTATCGGCGGTAAGTTAATAAGCGGTCAAGATACCTACAACCAATTAAGTAACATATTAAAATCATTTGGAGCCACTAAGGTTCAAGGTGCTGCTAGAAAATCAGTTGCAAGATTATGGCATCGTCTAGGCTTCAAAGAACGGTACATTATAGTTGAGGCTAAATTATGAGCTTTTTGAAGAGCAAACACAGTGGTTGGACTTGGGAACTTAAACGCACTCCATTTGGTGGAGGGGGCGGTGGATTTGACCCTATTAGTGCTGTTAGCGATGCCGTGTCTAGCGTATCAGATGCAGTCTCATCAGGATTTAGTGACCTTGGATTAGGTGGTAGCGTTCAGCCAGTAGTACAACCTGTCGTAGATGCTGGACTAGCTCTTTCAGGAAACCCCGAATTAATTCCCGCCTTTAATGCAACAGATACTTTAGCAACTACTGGTGATGTAGGACAAGCTGCAATTAGTGGTGGTACTGCATTTGCAACTCAAGGTCTTGGCGACCTAGTTAGTGGTGGAGTTGGCACATCTAACCTTAGCGATATGGTGGCACAAGATGCCGTTAGTATGCAAGCTCAGGGATTATCTGCTGACCAAATCGCACAAAACTTACAACAATCTTATGGCATTGACCAATATGCTGCATCCAATGCCGCAGGTATTGCAACAGGTGGTGGTACTGCTTCTGATATTGCGGGAAACTTAGCCGGTGATTATGGTGCAAATTTAACAGGAGTCCCTGCTAGTCAAGGCACATCATTAGGCGATATTCTCAAAACAGCATCCTCTGGTGCAGGTATTGTTGGTGGTTTGGCTAGAATGGCTGGTGGAGTTGGTTCAATTGCAGCAGGTCAGCAAGCAGGTCAATATGCTAAACAAGCAGACCCATTTGCTCAGTACCGCTCAGGATATGCCGCACAGTTATCTAACTTATTAAATAACCCAAGTACAATCACTACAACTCCAGGCTACCAATTTAATCTTGGACAAGGGCTACAAACTCTTCAAGCTCAACAAGCTGCACAAGGTCGTTTAGTTGGTGGTGGTGCATTATTGCAAGCCCAACAATTCGGCCAACAATATGCTCAGTCTAATCTGCAACAACAACAAGCATTATTAGCCCAATTATCAGGTGCTACACAATCTCCTGCAACGGGTGCAGCAGCACAGGCAGGGTTAACTGCAGGACAATTAGGTGGCGTATTAGGTGGTGCTCAATCAATTGCAAGCGGACTTGGTAATGTGATTAATCCATTACAAACCTTGTACTCACAATACAATACACCATCACCAGGCATGAACAATTAAGGACAGATTATGGCAGCAGGATTAGGTTCTGAATTATTTACCCTAGCAACTTCTTTTGACCCATATGGTGCTTACAAAGAAGGTGCAAGACAGCCTTTACAAGAAGAAGCTAAAGATATAGAAACACAAGAAGCATTAAAAGATGCTCGTGCAGAGCAGACTCCAGCGTTAGGTCAAATGGCTGGTGGTCAACCACAACCTTTGGCTGGTATGTCTAAAAGTATGTTGCCACCTACTTATCAATTGGCTACACCAGACGGGATTCCTACTGCAGCGGGATTATTTAATCAGCAAGCAATAAATTCACAACAAGACTTATCTGCTTCTGCAAAAATGATTAAACAAGCTAATTTAGCTCGTGCAACTGGTGATGATAAGAATTATGCCAATCTAATGTCTGAGGCTCGTCGTTTGCAGACTACTGCAACATCAAACATTGCCAATGCTAAAAAAGAATATCAAAAGTCTATTGATGACGGTCTTGAGTCTTTATATGGCGCAAGTAGCCAAGGTGAATATGACCAACGTTTAAAAGATGCACTTGGACGCACTGGCATTCCATTGCCTGCTAATTTCCCTGAAACATGGAGTCCTGATGTACGTCAAAAATTGTTGAGTTTGATGACTCCTGAGGCTCGTAACAGAGTTGAAAAAGAAGACCGTGCAAGACGTGACGAACAACGTAAAGAAAAGTCTGCAGAACTTCGTGATGCCAAACTGATTGCTGCATTGCAAGGTGGTGGCAAAGAGTCTCCTGCAGCTTCTCGTGTTGTCCAAGCCTTTACCCAAGCATCTGATGCTCTTACCAACATTGCCAGATTGCCTATTACTACTACTGGCCCAATGTTCCAACAGAAACAATTTAACAGTCTGTTGACAGCACCGTTATCTGCATTGAATCAAGAGATGTCTGATACAACATCACAAAAGATGCAAACCCGTATGGTTGGTGTTGCACGTAGCTTGGCATCATTAGAATCTGGTGGTGCAGCAACTGGACTCGTAGGATTGGCAAATAGTATTGAATCCGGCGTTGCAATCCCTGCAGGTGCTAAATTAGATGTTGCTATGGACAAACTAGCTGAGATGCGTCGTATTGTTGAATCTTCATCTGAAGCACAATTAAGTGACAAGAACTTGTCTGAAGACCGCAAGAATTTAATTCGTAGCAAATTGGAGCTTGTACGCAAAGCTATTCCATTTACTCAAGAACAACTTGACGCTGCTGCTATGGCTGCTAAAGAGAATCCTGATTTAACCTTTACTGAGTTTGCTAATAAACAATATGGTGCTCCAAAGGTTAAAGGAACTGGTACTAAAGAAGACCCAATCAAATTAGATTAAAGACTACTATGCCAGTATATGAATATCAAGGTCAACACTACGACATTTCTGAAACAGACCCTGCCAAAGCAAAAGAGAAGATTCTTGCTCATTTAGGTAAGTCTGAAACAAAATCAGAAGTATCTGTAGAAAGTGCTCCTGCTGAGATTCCTCAGGCAGACTACAAACCTGCAGTTGGTCTTACTACACCTGAAGTAACGGAAGGTGGTGCAGCTTTGTTGGCTCCCACATCAAAACGCAAAGAAGTTCCGTTACAAAAACAAACATTTGGCTTTGACCCATCTCGTATGAACAAAGTTAGTGGCTCTGAATACTTACAAAACATTCGTAGAGGAGCGTTAACTGGAGGTGCTATTGGTGGTGTTGTGGGTGGAATTACTGGCCCAGGCGTATTGGCTACTGCAGGTGGTGGTGCCGTTATGGGTGGTTTGTCAGGACTAGCTGAATCTGTTGCTAAAGATTTGGGATACGGTACTGGTACACAAGCTCTTGCTGGAATGGCTGCAGGTATGCCCGCACCCGTCAAATCTACTACCGATTTTTTAGCTAAGTCAAAGTTAGCTCAAAAGGCATTTGATATGGCAGAAAATGTTGCCTATACAATGATGCCTGGTGTTGCTGGAAAATTAGCCAAAGTATCTAAATTTATTCCTAAGAGCGAACCAAAACTTGCTGGTCGTGATGTAGAAACCGCATTAGGTGTAGAACCTAAAACTGCTGGTGTTAAAGTTGCCACAGACCCATCAAGTGAAACCTATCAATTTAGACAACAATTACAAGCAGAACACGGCCCCGATGCCACAGTATCTAGCCTGTACGAAAAAGCTAAAACAGGGTATAACGAAGCATTATCCAAATCAACTCCTGAACAGTTGCAAGCAGAGTTAGATAAGATTTCTCAGTCTTTGCCTAAAGAATCAAGAGCATCTTCTATGGACGCAATTAAGAAGGTGTTTGTTAACGAAAACAACAACCCATACAGTGGTGAAAAGGTTATTGAAAACCTAAAATCCCCTGAGTTTAAATCTTTGACTAAACCTGAAAAAGAAGTAGTTTACAAAGCTCTCAATGATTTTATTCCAGGCGGTTACGAAAAAATTGCCCGTAATGCGGCAGAGAAAGAGTTTGTTGCTACTGCAAAAGACACATTGCCTGAGTTGTTTAAAGGTAAAGATTACAGAACCATTAATGCTCAAATGGGTAATTTTGCCAAAGATGAAGTTGGACAAAAGGTATTTAAGCAAGAACTTGGGTATTATTTAAAAGGATTACCTGTAGAACAAGGCAAAACCTTGTGGAATAACATTGGTGAAACAGTTAATAAAACTATAATCAAAGACCCCGCAGAATTTAGAAAAGTTACTGATATGATTAATAATGCTAAGACTCCAAAAGAGTTGTCTCGTGCAGCAAACTTAATCATCAAAGCAACTATTGGAACCTACGAAACCGAAAGGAAAAAGTAATGCCACTCAAAAAAGGTAGTTCAAAAGAAACCATTTCGAAAAATATTAAGACCGAGATGAAGGCTGGTCGTCCACAAAAACAATCTGTGGCTATTGCTCTTTCTAAGGCTGGTAAATCTAAAAAACAATTGCCTAAAAAGAAGATGAGCTAATGTTTATTCTTTTAATTGACCCTGCTGGTGCTTTAGTTGACTTTGGTGTTCGCTGTATGGCGGAAGGACACACCGTTAAGCAATATATTCGCCCACATGGTCAAGAGCGTTCTAAGATTGGTAAAGGTATTATTGACCAAGTCTTAAATTGGGAACTGTACATTAAACAAGCAGACCTTATTGTTTTGTCAGATAACGCATTTGAGATGCGTAAATTGGAGAAATACCACGAAGAGGGTTATCCAATCATCGGGACAAACCAATTGGGTGCGAAAATGGAATTAGACCGTGATTATGGTCAAGAGATTATGCGTAAGGGCGGACTAGCAGTAGTTCCGTCTTTTGAATTCCATGATTACAACTCTGCCATAGACTTTGTTAAGGCTAACCCTAAGCGTTATGTATCTAAGCCTTCAGGAGATGCTGACAAGGCTCTGTCCTATGTTTCCAAGTCTCCTGCTGATATGGTATTCATGTTACAGCGTTGGAAGGCAAACGGTAAACAACGAGACTTTATCCTCCAAGAGTTTGTGCCAGGTATTGAATTTGGTGTAGGTGCTTGGATTGGGCCTAACGGATTTAACAAGAACGTTGCAGAAGGCTTTGAGCACAAGAAGCTCATGTCCGGTAACTATGGCTGTAATACGGGGGAGCAGGGTACCGTTTTGAAATACTGCACAGAATCCAACCTGTTTAATGACACTCTTAAAAAGTTTGAAGACTACCTTTGCTATATTGGTCATACGGGCTTTGTAGACCTAGCCTTCATTATTGATGAAAAGGGTGAGCCACGCCCCTTAGAATGGACTATGCGTAAAGGGTGGCCTTTCTTTAACATTCAACAAGCCGTCCATAAAGGCTCTGTTGTCGATTGGATGGTGGACTTAATCAATGGCAAAGATTCTCTCAAAGTTAGCTACGATGTTGCTACTGGTATCGTTATCCCTATTGGGGATTACCCTAGGTCTAAAACTACTGGACGTGACCATTCTGGATTTCCTATCTATGGTTTACCCGACGAGCTTTCAAAAGATTTTGCCCTATGTGAGGTAATGGTTGGCAATGCCCCTCAGAACGACGAGAACGGCATTGTAGAGCGTCCAAGCCTAGTGACTGCAGGTGACTATGTACTCGTTGCAAACGGCGTAGGAAAGACCGTTAAACAAGCCTGTGAGCGTGCCTACAAAAATGTCAAGAAAATTGAGATTCCTGACTGTATTAACGTACGAGATGATATTGGTGAAGGCATGGAAGAGGCTATTCCTGCCCTACAGAAGTATAAATATGCCGAAAACTGGTGTTATGAAGAGTCAGATGACGAATAATGGCAAAGTTAGCACCTCCACCTCCTACTAACCAAGACGTATCGTCTAGACAGTTCCGTGATTGGTTCTATAGCGTTTTCCAATTTATTAACCAGCAAACTGGTACCTTGGGAACAATGGCTTATGAGAATGCCAACTCTGTAGCAATTACAGGTGGTGCTATAGGTGGTGTGGGTATTTCAGGCTCTAC
>Ga0214166_1001368_pt1 | contig 10712 bp, 7 predicted proteins | sample TroBogepilimnion_27_FD_153005 | JGI IMG/M metagenome (GOLD analysis project Ga0214166, IMG submission 153005) | Freshwater microbial communities from Trout Bog Lake, WI - Practice 18AUG2009 epilimnion v3 | ecosystem: Environmental > Aquatic > Freshwater > Lake > Epilimnion/Euphotic zone ...
CCAGCATGTCTATGTAATTGGCATTTAATGAAGCGGCAACTGATTTAACTTTGTCCAAGAACGTAGTATCTGTGCTCCATGGCACAGGTTGTCCCTTGACTTTGCCATGATCCAGCTTGTTGTTGTTGGGCGGCGGTAATGTGTATACTGGAGTTGTACCAGATTTGGGTGCACAAATGTTGTTGCCGACTTCTTTGGTGAGTGGCACTGCTGGTTGTGTTCTAGTCCAGGGCTCGTGACTGGGTAATACTTTGACCACACTGTCAGTTGCTCCAGGAACACCACTCCATAATTTGGTCGCTTGTCCATCATAGGTGGTATCAGCATGTTGTGCCTTCTTTATTGTGGGGTTAGGGATACTGCTACCTCCACCGCCGCCATTGATGTCAATGGTACTACCATTTATCTTCATTGCTGCCGCCGAGCTCATGCTCAGTTTACCATCACTACTGACAATGATCTCGCCACCACCCATGCTCATTTTGGCACCATAGATCACGGTGCTTTCAGCTCCACCAATTTTGATCTGCGGACTGGTCATGGTGTGTGCGACGCCACTGTCTATATTGACACTGCCCACAGCCTGCATGTTGATGTCGCCGTCACTGTGCAGATTCATGTCGCCCTCACTACGTACACTGAAATCGCCTTTGGTGTACAAGTTGACGCCACTGTCACTGATTTCAACCCAGGTTGTGCCGTTTTTGTGCGAGACATATATAGTGCTTTGATCATCGCTCATCAACAGTTGATGCCCGCTAGCTGTACGCAAACGTATCAGCTGATCTACGCCATTGACATCACCGTCGTCCATGACAAATGTGTGTCCACCTTTGCGTGTGGGTACAGAGTATTGGTCTTGAGGAATTGTGCCACTGTTGACTTTGTCCAAATAGCCAGGATCATCTGCAGGATCTTTTCCTAAAGGTCTGCCTGGTGTGCTGATACCAAACACATAACTGGGAGTCTCGCGTTGGCTGTTGCTACTTATAGCTCCGCGAGTTTTGTCTCGATCCAGGCCCTGCATGAATAAAATATTTGCTTGTATACCGTGCACTGGTTTGGCGTTGTTGTAAAAACTACCAGTAAAGTCGCCCTGTATGTTTTCATTGAACTCGGCCACTGGCAAGTACTGCGGAGTGGTACTGTTGGTTAAAACGCTGGCCTTTATACTGGGATCCACCGTGGCATTGTCAACAACATTGCCAGCGCCCAGGGCTGGTACCATGTGTTGGCTTAGTCCTTGACTGGTACAAGCAAACCAAAATCCGCGATCAGGTTGTCCGTTTACAAAGCAACACAACACTTGGTTGCCAAGATCTGGTGGCACCATCCACATACCGTATGTGTGCGGAACGTCACCAAACGAGTTGTTTTGTGTTTTGTCTTGACGGTATGTGTTGCCAAAATAAGGACTGGCATAGTTTACCTTGCGCCAGTTTTGATCGTCATTTTCGTCACTGCCAAAGTCAGGAATCCATACACGTAGTCTACCATCACGTGCTGGCGAAAGGTTGTCTTTGACTATGCCAATATAGATACCAGTGTCGTTTTTGACGCCGGCTACTGCGTCTCGATTAAAGTTTTTTGGTACTTTCTTACCAACTATGTTGTCTGAGTATGCCATTGTTTATTCCTTTTAACCCGGAGCTCCGGCTAATACTATTGGTTCGCCTTGAGCATTTGCTCCAGTTCCAATTGGCACAGTGGGTGCTTCTTTTGCTATACTTGATAATGATGGTGTGCCGGGCCATTCTGCCGGCACTTGTTCATACGGGTCAATCAAGTCATTGGGATTGTTAATTGGTGCTGAGGGGACATTTGCATCTCCGTCGGCAAATGGCAAGGATGTGCTTGTTTGTGGTGGGCCAACAAAATTGGCCGACTTTTGAATATTGTTTGTGGATATTGCCGGGTTATTTGTTTTATCAGTTTGTGCTGCATCCGCAGTTCTTTCCACATCAACCACATTGTCCCAGCCAGTTGCGGGCAGTCCAGTAATTTCGGGTTGGTTAGCATATCTAACTGTGTTTAGTTTTTGCGTGAATTTTCCGCCCTTGAACTCGCTTTCGACTGTGAGTATCTTATAGTATCCGCTGAAGTAGCTGACCTTGTAAGGGCCGTCGGTGCGTAATAGACCGGTATCATCATCAAAATCCACGGGAGTTTTAAAAGTGACTGTGCAAAAAATTTCACCGTTGTCCATGGCCAAACTGCCTTGTGTGCCACTGGGCACAAATTGCTCGTTGTAATTTAATCCCAACACCATTGGATTGTACTGTATATCATCTTGCTTGATAAACTGCGGATCTCCCAAGATATCTAGTTTTAAATTTATCATGTCGGCACCGGCACTGGTGTAAATGTCTTTGGCCAAGGCTGCTGCATTTTGAGTGTCAGATCTAGTTTGCATTTGCCCGGCAGTGAGACTGTCATCATGTGAGACAACTTCAGATATTACGGGTTGTATACCGGTACTGCTTTTTGTTATGCCCGAGCCCGCATCAGGATTCTTGGCATTGTCGTCAACAGTCTTGGATATATTGGTTGCAGTAGTGCTGGCTTTGTTTACTTGTATAGCAGTAAAAAACAGTGCATTGAAGTTGATGTCAAAATTGATGACTTCAGTATTTTGTCCAGTGTAGATGTATTGATAATCTTTTACTGGCTTTGGCGGTAAACTTATATCGGCTGCAGGATGTCTACTGTTGTGATAAGTGTATTTTTGAATGTTGTAAGTTACTATTTTACCCCATTTGTTTCTTACTCGATCAAAGTTGGTGAGCTCCACTTGTGGCACAACTCGATACCAGTTCACAGGCTGGCCTTTAAGCAAGTCACTGGCTTTTTGTGCTGATAGCTTTTGCCCGGGTTTGAGTTTGGCCTGTATTGCAGGATCGTTCAATTGATTCAAAATGTAGTCACTGTTCAGCATCACCATGTCAATAATGGCCAGTATTTGTGTACCAGCATTGAGGTTGTGCACTGTTTGTGTTAAATCTGGGCCCACTGCTTGTGGTCCTGTGTTACTGGTGCTGTTGGCCTTGCTTGTGGTATTGACACCTGTTGCCGGAACATCGCGCACCGTGGTCTTTTGCGGATCTACAATTTTTGCACTGGCAATGTCAGGATCAATATTGAATCTTATTACGTCAACTACACCAACATTGCCGTTGGCCAATTCACGTGCATTCCAAACATTGTACGCTCCGGGCAAACTTTTTGTAGTTATCGTGCTTGGTGCTGGTGGCGGTGCTGGCGGTGCTTCCCCGCGTTGCATGGCTGCCATTTGTTCATCATCGCTTTGATACTTGGAATTAAATTGTTGTCGTTGTTTGTTGTTGGCATCTGCGTTTGCAGCCTGCTCTCTAAAAGTATCAACTGCAGAAACTTGTTCGGCAGTGATGTCGTTGAAAAAATAGTCAGACACAGTGCCAGCGGTGACATTGAAATTGCTTTTGAGCACTTGAGTAGAAGCAAAATTACCTTGGTAGTTGAACGGCACTGCTTGTACTGCATACTCTGAACCTTTGCCGGTGGCACGTATTTGTATGTTGATGAGTTTGATACAGATCCACTTTCGTTGTTCTGTCATTGTAATTTGGTTGCCCTCGTCATCATAACCAAAAAAGTTTATTTCCAACAGGTATGGAGTTTCTAAATAGTTTGCACCATCTAGTTCGTCACGATTGAGGTCTAGCAATCGATTCATCAAGGTCATGCCATAGGGCTCGATAATAGTAAATTTTATTTCTACACTGTTGGTTGACCGTGTTTCGGCATTGAGGCCAATTACTGTGGTCATGGACAAGCCGTCAAAGTAAAAATCATCTGTAAACACCGTTGACCGTTGAGTACCAACACCGTTGGGCGTATAAGGTTTGTTATATCGGTTGGCTCCGCTGATGATGTTTCTGGTGGGCACAAAATTATCGGGATTTTCCACCATGTTTTTATAGTCAGCAGCAGTGAGTGCGTGGAGATTTATATTATAAGTGTACGAAGCAAACTCACTCAAGGGGTTGGGGGTTACCACTCGAGTCTGGTCAACTCCGCCAAGTTCTATGGGATCTATTGCTGCTTGAGACAATGCATCATCTGAAATTTCAGCATTGCTTTTTTTAGTTGGGGTTGGTACCGGACTTGAACTATCTTCCCATCCGTCGCCAGTTCCCCCGTCAAATGACCCAATGTCTATTTTAGTACCGCCGCTATCAGTTCCAGTATTTTGTGTAGCAGGATTTTTTGATGGTGCTACAGCATCACCAGCGGTGCCAGCCGCTTGAGCTTGTGCTTTATCTGCTTGTACCTGTGCTCGTTGTGCTTGGGTTAATGGCATCGTTAAATACCTAGACTAGTTGATATTGTGGTTTTTTTAGGAAGATAAATTGTTACACCAGCTTGAAAATCAAATATGGGATCGTCTAAGGTGTTGGGGTTACGTGCGCGAAACACCCACCACAATGCACTGTCACTATACAGGTCATTGGCCAATAAATCAGGTCGATATTGATAGATGCTGTTTATGGTGAATAACACATCATCGGCTTGTTTTTCAATAGTGGGATAAACCAATAAATCTAAAAATTGCCCGTTGCCAAATGTGTTGGTTTTCGCATAAGGGCTGCTTTTGTTGTAAACAACTGCGGCCATTATAAGAATCCTCCGTTACCAGACAACAGTTTGCCTTTGCTGAATGCATTGAGATTCATACTGTTGTGTATTTTGCTACGACTGTATATGGGTTGAACTGTGACTGTGATCTGACTGGTAGTTGGCAGTCGTGCTACGTTTTGTGCAGTTGAACTTGCGGACCCATTGTTTTCGTAAATGGTTTGCGCTCCGCCCAAGGCCGAAGAATATTTGAATTCCAAATAGTCACAGTCAGCAGGCATGGTGTGCTGAAAACTGGTGACTATACAGGTCACGTGTGGAAAGTAAAAATCTCCGTAACCGTCTAGATAAACCACCGGGGGCGGATTACCTGCTTGTGGATCTGATCCAAAAAACATCTTGGTACAACTTCTAAAAAAGTAAATGGTTGATAGCAGATACAAGGCCTCATCGGTGTTTTGCACGGTGAAGTCGCCAGTGATGGTGATTGGTCCCACATCTGATCCGTCATAAAAGTAATTTTTATAGTTGCTGTGTGTCAATGCTTGTTCTTGATAACGTGCATTGTGTGTGACTGTGATGCTGGGAGTATAGGGGAATATCACACCGCCAGTTCTTTTTAAAATGTTTAAAAATGTATTTGATTTGTCATTGTAAAAAATCTTGCTGGCCGGTGGCAAACTGATTCTTACACGCCAATCTTGTTTGTTGGGATTTTTTGGATCTTTGGCATTTACAATGTTCTTTGTTGGAGTCTTGTTTAACGGGAAGAATCCGCTGATGCCGCCATCAAACAGGCCCGAAATCTGTTTTCTAATTCCAGCAGGATCAACAATGTTCAATGCTGTATCTAGCAATCCGCCCTTGGGTGTGAGCCCAGCTGAGTCTTGTATTCCAATTGATCCTTGTAATGGCATGTTAAATTATCCTTGTATATCTATATTTATGGATAAAATAAACTGCTACTATTATAAAAAGGTTGACTCGTGCACAATAAATATGTTAGTATATGCTAACTAATAAGGAAGCAAAGGTGAAACATAATTACCTCAACAACAAAGACATACTAAAAGAGATACACAAAAGCAAGACAACATATTGCAGTTATACTCGACCCGAATACGCTGATTACGACATGATACTGCCCGAAATCGGAAAAATAAACAAAAAGAACATCTTGGAAGCTAGAAAATTACGTGCCGAACGACTAGCTAAACTAGCACACGAGGCTGCTACAACCGATGGTGTTAAACGCAAATTGGACGAGTTTGAGATCAAACTCAAGGACATTGCAACTACAGATGTGGTGTTTAGAGTAATGACCTGGGATCATATTCCGGTCGACGATGCCAAAACCAAAAAAGCACGTATGACTGCCTTGGAAATTGAGGACGATGAAGATCCTTTGTTAACCGAATACGATGAAATGGATTTGACACACACCAAATATGTCAAAGTAAATTTTCCACCCTTTCAGCATTTCAAAGTGGACGAAGCCGGCAAGCCTGTGCTAGTGGGCAAGAGTCACTGGCAGGGCGATTTAGAAACTGGCGAGTTTGGCAAAATGCACGGTAATATGACCAAGAAACTGGCCCATATGTTTATGAAACTGTGTGAACGCTATGCAACACGTAGCAATTGGCGCGGATATACTTACAACGATGAGATGCGTAGCCAAGCACTGCTACAACTGACTTATATAGGATTACGCTTTGATGAATCAAAATCGGCCAATCCGTTCGCTTATTACACAGCCGCAGTTACTAACTCATTTACTCGAGTGCTGAACATTGAAAAACGCAATCAAAACATACGCGACGACATATTAGAGATGTCGGGTCTTAATCCCTCTTACACTCGTCAGGGCATGAGTAGTGGATATAGTGGTGGAGGGGGGCACGAATCAGACGAATAGTATAAATATAAGTGTAGTTCGCGGGCGTCCACTCCCCAACTACTCTAATACTTTATAGGAGTACCAGCAAATGTATTTACACTACTATGTCTATGCTTATTTGAGAAAAAACGGAACCCCGTACTATATCGGCAAAGGTAAAGGTAACCGAGCATATGACGATCATGTCACACATCGTCCACCAAAACATAAATCACGAATTGTTTTCTTAGAAACTGGGTTATCCGAACTTGGATCGCTAGCAATTGAACGAAGATATATTCGTTGGTATGGACGAAAGGATATTGGTACTGGTATATTGCATAATAAAACCGATGGCGGAGATGGCTTAACTGCTGCGTCTATTGAGACTCGAAAAAAGATATCTATTAGTAGGACTGGAAAATGTGTTGGCGAAGGAAATCCTTTTTATAATAAAAAGCATTCTAAAGAAACATTAGAAATAATGAGTTTAAAAAAGAAAGGGAAACGCACTGGTCCTTTTTCTGAAGAGAGATGTAAAAATATCTCTAATAGTTTAAAAGGAAAGCCAAAATCAGCAGAATGGTCAGCGGTTGCAAAAAAGAATAGAACTAACCGGCCTTGGTCCGAGGCTCGTAAAAATGCAGGCAGAAAAGTAATGACTCCATATGGGGTTTTTAATTCTATGTCCGAAGCCGAACGAGAACTAGGCCTTGGGCATAATGTTATATCTTATAGAGTCAAGACTCAACCAGACACTTATTATATTATTAAGAAATAATTTGGCAAATTGTAATTTGCTATCTCACAACAACTTGTGTTAAAATAATAAAATGACTAATTTATTTAAAAAGGCAGCAGTCTTTACCGATCTCCATATCGGGCTCAAGAGCAACAGTATTTTACACAACGAAGATTGTTGGAATTTTATCAAGTGGATGACCGCTAAAGCTCTCGAGGAGGGGTGCGAAACTGCCATCATGACCGGCGATTGGCATAACAATCGTGCTAGTATTAATATAATAAGTCTTAACTATTCATTGCAATGCTTAGAACACCTTAGTAAGAATTTTAAGCAGGTATTTGTGATTCCAGGCAATCACGATTTGTATTATCGGGATAAAAGAGATGTTAATTCTGTTGCGTGGGCAAAACATCTAGAAAATGTTGTGATTATTGATGGATTTATGTCAACCGGGGATGTAGTATTTGCTCCGTGGCTTATTGGTGACGATTACAAAAAAATTCCAAAATTAAAAGGCCGATACATGTTTGGGCACTTTGAACTGCCGGGATATTTAATGAATGCTATGATTGCATTACCAGAAAGCCATGGAGATATTAAACGCGAACACTTCAGCAACTTTGATCATGTGTTCACTGGACACTTTCACAAGCGCCAAACACAAAAGAATATTACCTACATCGGAAATTGCTTTCCGCACAATTACGCCGATGCCGGAGATGATGAACGTGGCTTGACTATCCTTGAGTGGGGTACAGAGCCCGCATATCATGCGTGGCCTGACCAACCTCGTTATCGCGTGTTCAATCTCAGTGATGTGTTAACACACACCGAAGCCATGCTCAGTCCCGGAATGCACGTTAGAGTAAATTTAGATGTGGACATCAGTTACGAAGAATCAACATTTATTAAAGAAACTTTTATCAACACCTATGGATTGAGAGAAATCACTCTTATTCCGGCCAAGGTAACCGAACTCACCGAGTATCAAATACAGGGCAATATTGAATTTGAAAGTGTAGATCAAATTGTGCATAGCCAACTCACCAGTATAGATAGCACTCAATACGATCCCAACTTGTTGTTGGATCTGTACAGGAATTTATAATTGTACAAATTCAATGAGTTGCGCAGACTCGAAATCGAGCCCACCAATATATGTCAAGCTCGATGTCCTCAATGTACTCGTACTCCCGCAGATGGTACTGTAAATAAATCTTTGAATGACCAATTGGGGTTGTCGCTTTTACAGACACAAATACCCAAAAGTTTTTGGCAGGCGCTCGCAAGTATCAATTTCAACGGTACCACCGGCGACTGCATGGCACACCATGACATTACGGACATAGTTGCCTACATCAAACAAAATAGCACAGCGCCTTTGACCATACACACCAATGGCGGGTTGGGATCGACGAGCAAATGGCAACAACTGGCCAACATATTGGACCAGTCAGATCGTGTTGTATTTGGCCTTGACGGATTGGCCGATACGCATCACCTGTATCGAATCGGGGTTGACTTTGACTTGGTTATTCGAAATGCAAAAACTTTTATAGCTCATGGCGGAAATGCTGTTTGGCAATTTATTCCGTTTCAGCACAATCAACATCAAATTGCAACTGCTCAACAAATGAGCAAAGAGCTGGGGTTTGCTAGTTTTCTGTTGCGAAGATCGGGCCGATTTGATAGTACAAACGCACAACAGGTGTTTGTAGATGCCAAGTTTAGCCACACCATCAAGCAGTTTGAGGGGAAGTTAAATCAGTTGGTGTATACCGAACCCGAGCGTAGACAACACATAAACACACATCAAATAAATTGTGAGTCAATCAATACCAAATGGATCGGTATTTACGCCGACGGAACTGTTTGGCCCTGTTGTCATTTAATGGGACAACATCGAGTGAGTCATTTTGGTATAAGCCAATTGGTGAATAAAAAATTACTAGATGTAGTTGGCGATTATAGTCAAATTGATTTACATCACCACACACTAGAAGCTATAATCAACAGTGATATCTTTCAGCAGAAATATGTTGCAAGTTTTACAAGTCAGCAACCTATACCTATATGCGTAAGCGAGTGCAGAAACAATGTTCAATATAAAAACGTTAACAGTTAGAAATTTTATGAGTGTGGGTAACACCACACAAGCCGTCAATTTTGATCGTAACGATCTCACCTTGGTGTTAGGCGAGAACTTAGACTTGGGTGGCGACGATTCGGGTGCACGTAACGGTACCGGTAAAACCACCATCATCAATGCCTTGAGTTATGCACTCTACGGCAATGCACTCACCAACATCAAGAAAGACAACTTGATCAATAAAACCAATGTCAAGGGCATGATGGTGACTATTGATTTTGAAAAAGATAGTGCCAGTTATAGAATCGAACGTGGACGTAAGCCCAATGTCATGCGATTCTTTGTGAACGACCAAGAACGCGAGATAACCGACGAAGCACAAGGCGATAGCAGGGAAACACAGGCCGAAATAGAACGCATGTTGGGCATGAGTCATGACATGTTCAAACACATTGTGGCGTTAAACACTTATACTGAACCGTTTTTAAGTTTAAAAGCTAATGATCAAAGAACTATTATTGAGCAGTTGTTGGGAATTACACTGCTGAGTGAAAAAGCCGAATTGCTCAAGGAACAAATCAAAGCCACTAAGGATGCTATAACTCAAGAGGAGTATAGAATCAAAGCAGTAACTGATGCCAATGCACGTATACAAGAACAGATAGAAAATTTAAAGCGCAGACAAACGCTTTGGCTTAGAAAGAAAGACGAAGATTTAGACAAGTTGGTTGCGTCATTTGATGAACTAAATGCTTTGGACATTGAGGCTGAATTAGTCGCACATCAGCAACTAAGTGAATATACAAAAAAGAAAAGTGAAATTGACCGCATAAAAGGTTACATCACACAAAACGAACGTGATCAAGCTCGTGAAGATAAAGTGGTGGCTCGACTACGGGCCGAACTAGAGGCCTTGCAAAATCACCAGTGCCCGGCTTGTGGACAGGACTTGCATGACGACAATCATGAACAAATGCTGGCGGACAAACAACGACAAATCAATGATGTTGCTCTCAATGCACTTGCAGCACATACACAATGGCTGGAGAATACCGAAGCGTTGACGGCATTGGGCGAGCTAGGCAAACAACCCACAGTTTACTACACCAACGAAGCAGATGCTTTTGAGCACCGTAGTAGTATGGGCAGTATTCTTGCACAGTTAACTGCCAAGCAAGAAGAAATAGATCCTTACGCAGAACAAATTGTTGAGATGAGTACCCAAGCCTTAGAAGAAATTGACTATGGCGTTATGAACGAGCTGGATCGTATCCGACAACATCAAGAGTTCTTGCATAAACTATTGACTAATAAAGACAGTTTTATTCGTAAAAGAATCATAGATCAAAATTTAAGCTACCTAAACGCTAGACTGGGACAGTATCTAG
>Ga0214166_1001373_pt1 | contig 10647 bp, 24 predicted proteins | sample TroBogepilimnion_27_FD_153005 | JGI IMG/M metagenome (GOLD analysis project Ga0214166, IMG submission 153005) | Freshwater microbial communities from Trout Bog Lake, WI - Practice 18AUG2009 epilimnion v3 | ecosystem: Environmental > Aquatic > Freshwater > Lake > Epilimnion/Euphotic zone ...
GCTATGCACAATGCGCAGTTTACAACGCTGCGCATTGTGCTATTATGCATACGTTAACAACAACACGGAGCTACTGATATGCAACACAACACACTGTATGCTACGCTGCGCTTTAAGCGTCGCCCCGTTAGCAACGCTATTGTGTGCTTTAAGCTACGTGTAGCGTATGCGCTGCCCGTGCATAAGTATGCAATTGACGAGCGCGACATAAGCGACTTTGCAACGCAACGCAACATTGACGACGAACTGGCTGCGTTGCAATTACATTACAAATGCAGCAACATTGAACTTGACGCTAAAAAAGACGTGGTTGCACGACTGGAGCGCAACGTGTAGCTGCAACACTGCTATGCACAATGCGCAGTTTACAACGCTGCGCATTGTGCTATTATGTGCTTGTAAGCAGCAACAAGCAGTGCGCAAGCGTCGAGCTCTGAGACCATCGTTACGCAAACAAAACAAAAAAACAGCACAAAAAACGCGCTATTGCTAGCGCGTTTTATGCATAGCTGTTATGCAGTTTTTACACTTGCGCAGCTTGCTTTGTTATGCTATAATCTGACCAGGTCCCCGCACCAGTTGGCTGTTGACAGAGCGCAAACTCAACACTTGCGCAGCTTGCTTTGTTATGCTATAATGCAGCAGCATCTCGTTCAAACATAGCAATAACACGCCTGCCTGCTGCCGTAATCCGTGTGTAGTGCGCTTCAAATTGCTTGCCTGCGTTTTGCAGTTTCTGCACAATGCGCGCAACATGCACGCTCATCGCGTCGTTCTTCGCCGTCGCAGCAAAGTCACCCATCGCTACAATAATACGTGCGTCCATTGTCGTCTCCTGTTGCGTTGCTAACTTGCGCATATTAGCACACAACGCAGCTTTGTCTACTGCGTTGTGTGCAGTGCTGTTATGCAGCTTCCTCTTCTTCTTCGTCTTGCGTTTCGTAATTTTCCAGCTGCTCATACAGCTCTATCAGCTCGCGTGCATGCTGCACAAGCCGTTTTACCGCCCAGCGCTCATTGCTACTGCTACGCTCCTTTAAAAAATCACCAAGTCCTGTCCCTTCGTCCACAGCGTCAGCCATCATGCCCACACACTGCTTCATGTCAATAGCAGTGTTTTCAAACGCGCAATAGCTCATGCTTGCCATTTTGTAGCCCCTGTGTTGCTGTTCAACAACTGCATATTAGCAGTTTGCGCAGCGTTGTCTACTGCGCATTGTGCATAGCTGCTGCGCAAGTATAGCACTTGCGCAGCGTGCTTGTGTGTGCTATGCTAGCATCTTTTCAGCCCACTGCTCCCAGTCAGCTTCGCCCTCAAGCCGTGCTACCTCGTTGCCTTCAGTGTCTGTCATTACGTCCACGTCGCCGTCGCGCTCGCTGTAGCCCTGCGCATAGCACTCGCTGTCGTCGCCGTTGCCCTCGCAGCAAAACCACTCTCCGCTGTCCTGCTCGCCCACTGCCTCCAGCGTGCGCCCGTTGCTGTGCGTGTAGCGCACGCCCATGTCAATGTCTTCAAAAGTAACAGTCATTTGCTTGTCCCTTTGTTTGCTTCAACAACTGCATATTAGCATGTTTGCGCAGCAACGCAAGCATTTTGTTTGCTTGCGTTGCGTGCTGTTTTGTGTTAGCCGTAAAGCTCCTCACAAGCACGCATGCGCTGCATAATCGCTTGCCACAGCGTCAGCATGCCAGTTGTGTTTTGCTCCTCTGCAAGCTCGTCAATCGCACGCCGCAGCAGCGTGCGTCCCATAACATTTTCAGCGTGCTCCTCATCGCCTGCGCACACATCCACGTCAGCGTCATACGCCGCGTTAAGCTCGTCCACCAGTGTGTCAACGCTGCTTACACCGTCCTGCCCAGCAGCAATCTTCGCGTGCTCCTCAAGCATTGCTGCCAGCAAGTCGTCATTATAGCTGTAAGCAGCAGCAGCGTTAGCAAAAGCAACGTGCAAAGCAAAAAAAGCGTGCATGTGTGTGTTCCCTTGTTGTTAACAAGCGCATATTAGCATGTTTGCGCAGCAACGCAAGCATTTTGTTTGCTTGCGTTGCGTGCTGTTTTGTGCTACGCTTGCGCGTAGCTGCTAGTAACGTCAGCGTAACAAATAATGCTGTTGTTGCGTATGCTGCGCCATTGCGCTTTGCTAATGTCCCACACAACAAGCACATTGTCGTTGCGCTTGCGTTCCCCAGTCGTTTTGTTCTCGTAGTTAATGCGCACTGCTTGCTGCGTGCAAGTCATCTCGCGCACAGTGTTGTCTTTTTTGTAAAAAGTAACAAACGCAACGCCATTTTGTAACGTGTTAACAAGCGCGTTAATGTTTTGCATAGTGCAGCTCCCTTGCTTACAAGCGCATATTAGCACAAGCGCAGCGCAACGCAAGCACTATTTTGCACGTGCTGCGCATACTAGCTATGCGTTTTTAGTGCTTGCGTTGTGCTGTGCGTGTGCTAATATGTGCTTGTAAGCAGCAACTAACAGTGCGCAAGCGTCGAGCTCTGAGACCATCGTTACGCAAACAAAACAAAAAAAAGCAGCACAAAAAACGCGCTATTGCTAGCGCGTTTTATGCACTGCATATTAGCACAATGCGCAGCGTTGTAAACTGCGCATTGTGCATGGCTACTGTGCGCTTTTAGCGCTTGTTTTTATTCCCACTCCCCATTGTAATAATCGCTGTACAAATCGTTAACAATGTAACTGTAATATTCGCGTACGTAAGTATCTTGCTGTTTAATGCTTTGTATAAGTTCGTCAACATTGCGAGTTTGTGCAAACTGTGCAAGCACATTGTTAATGTATGCAATGTCGCTGTTAATGTCGTCGTCGTTACTATTGTAGTTAATAAACTTTTGCAAATCTTGTTGCACATAGCTAACAATAGCAGCATACGCTGCGTTGTTTGCAATGTTGCAAACGCCAGTGTGTTCATGCACATAACGCATAGCTAGTGTCCCTTATACTGTTGTATTGCTTGCTGCAACACAAGTGTTTTAGCACACACGCATGTTACCAGCTAATGCAGTTTGTGCATAGCTGCTGCGCAAGCATTACACTTGCGCAGCGCTGTGCTTGTGCTATTATGTGCTTGTAAGCAGCAACAAGCAGTGCGCATGAGCCGAAACCTGACTCGTTTGTTGCAACAGCGTTATAATATGCACATACAAACAAACAGCGCTGTCAACTGCAAAATCTGCAGGGCTGCTGTGCAGACGTTGCTCTTGCATTTTCTACAAACAGGCGCATAGTTTGCAGACAACAGCAACAGACGACAGTGTGACAATATGCAAGTGTGACAATATGCAAGTGTGACAATATGCAAGTGTGACAATATGCAAGCGTGACAATATGCAAGCGTGATGGATGCACAAGCGTGATGGATGCACAAGCGTGACAATATGCAAGCGTGATGGATGCACAAGCGTGATGGATATCGTTGCAACCGTGCAACAGACTTTTTAGTTGACACTGGCTGCGAACATGCTACAATCAGCAGATGGCCAACAAGGGCAACATTGACATGGACACCCCGACACCACGCCGTAAGCGACGCTGCGATACCAACCACATTGTCTATTGCCTCACTGCTCCCACAGGTGAACAGTATGTGGGTGTTACGGTTAAAGACACACCCAGCGTGCAGAAGAGCGTGCAACGTCGCTGGATGAAGCATGTCTATCGTGCTCGCAGCGAAAACAAAACGTGGACACTGTACGAAGCCATGCGAGCCTACGGACCGGATACGTTCCGGGTGGAAGCCTTGGAGGTTGTGCGTGGTAAAGCGCCCGCACATGCACGTGAACGGGTACTGACACGCGAACTTGGAGCAACGCTCAACACTCACTAAAACGGTTGACACCTGCTGTGTTGGTTGCTAGTATGCACAAGTTGAAACAGGGAGCTTGCTACTCTGCTAAACCTTTGCGTTTGAGCCAAGCTAACCGCATTTTCTCTTTTGTTTCAGGGGAATGAGATTTACCTCTCATTCCGTATGTTGCAGGATGAGTTTTGCCTTTCTTAGCTGAGCTCATATTAGCTCTTGTTTCAGTAGAAATTACCTTACCTTTTTGCGAATTACCGGTTTTCATGCGTTCATCTGGATTTTGATATCGACGCAAGGTTGCTTCTCGTATATGCTGCTTATGTTGTTCAGACATTGGGCCGCGAGGCACACCTGTCTGCAATTCTTTTAATTTAGCGGTTGCGTTCATTTTTAAGATTTCGTATGTTCTAGCACAAACCTTAATACGGCCCGTTCTGGTGCGAGCTATAGTCCATGCAGCATGATGCATTTTATGCTGATCGCTACCAACAGTCATTTTTACAAGCAATAAATGGCAAATAAAATGTTCTCTTGCCGTTAGAACCGCAATATTGTTGCTATCATTGCTACCGCCAAGTGAACGAGGAATTATATGATGACGTTCACAATAGCCATCTATAGTTCTTCCTGTTGACAACTTAATTATATTAAAATACCATCGGGTATATTTGTTGTTTAAATACATTGTGCTGATGCTCCTTGCTAGCATTAGAGTGGTCGGATGTTTCCAGCATCGCGGGCCACACATATTTATCAACAAAATATCGGTTGACTGGCGAAGCTAATCTGCTAATATACGCATGCGAACACAATGCAACAAAGGATAGCTAGCATGGCAAGTCTTTCCTACTGCGTTTTCGAAAACACCGCCATCGACATGCAACAGTGCCAAAACATGATCGCCGAAGCGGTGGACGACGGTGAGCCGTTGGACTTGAACCGCTACGAACAACCCTATTTCGACAGCATGAAGCGCCGCTGCCAAGAATTGATTGCTGCGCTGGAGCAGTATGAAGAACACTTTGGGGACGATGAGTTATCCGACGACCGCGGCCGGTTCGAAGACGATGACGAAGACGAGGATGAAGACTAAACCCAGCTGGTGAGGCCGGATATAACAAAATCGGTCCCCGCAGCATATACAGTGGTCCCCGCAGCGTTTTTGCAGTTGACTGCTTGACGCAGGTATGCTAAGTTATGATTGTTGAATTGGAGAGTAATTATGACAAACGAAAACAACGAGTTTTACATTCTAGTCAGCAGCCTCAAATCACAAGTTGTGTGGACGACGATCTTGGAATTCGTTCCTGACGTGCTGTTGCTGGCAGCCGTAGTAGCTGTGGTAGTGATCTTGATCTAAATTTTCGGGTTAACAGCTGGCACAACAAGGAAGGATCTAACATGGGCACACGTTCTCGCATTGGCATCCGCAACGCCGACGACACCGTGGATTCGATCTACTGCCACTGGGATGGCTATCCCGAGCACAACGGTCGGCTGCTGGTCGAGCACTACACGGACGAAGCTAAGGTGCGTGAGCTGATTGCGCTGGGTGATCTCAGCAGTCTAGCCGAGGAGATTGGTGTCAAGCATCCATTTGACACGCACGACTTCCCGGGCGGCTACGAAGCGCATGGTAAGCTCTACGGACACATGTGTACGGCGTACGGCAGGGATCGCGGCGAAACCAACGTTGACCCCGAGCACAGCCACAACGCTGATGCGTTCCTCCGCATCAGCTGCGGTGCTGAATACTACTACATCTTCCACTATGGTCGCTGGATGGTGCGCAGCGGCAGCAACTGGGTGCTGGTGGAAAACCTGCTGCGGGCGGAGGCCGAGGACGAAGCAGCCTAACAAAAAAGGTCCCCGCAGCATATACAGTGGTCCCCGCAGTGTTTTTGCAGTTGACTGCTTGACGCAGGTATGCTAAGTTATGGTTGTTGAATTGGAGAGTAATTATGACAAACGAAAACAACGAGTTTTACATTCTAGTAAGCGACGAAGAAAATACAGCAATGACGTTTGCTTCCTTTTCAGAAGCACAGACAGCCTACTATCGGCAATGGAGGTTACCCGACGGGTCGATTCCATGGAAGATCGTCTCTGCCAATTATGAGGTTGATCCTGCTACTGGAAACATCTCCCGTGTCATTGACTAGCTGTGTCTGGGCAAACCAGGTCCCTGCAGCGATTTTTATCTGTTGACATTGCGTTGCAGACGTTATATAACACCATAGGTCAACCAAGTTATACCTGTTGTTAGCTTGACTAAAATACAAGCGTTGCCAAGTGGCCTAAGGCTGTAAGGCGCTTCTTTCGGAGGGTTGGTGTACTAGTAGCACGGGCGGCTCATAACCGTTAAGGAAGGGGAGCGTAACCTCTACCCTCTACCATAATTACGTTAGATTGCAGTGTGCGGGCGCAATCTCTAAGTTCAAGTTCCGCAATCTACGATTCACAGTGGTTAAAGTGGTTGACAGAGTTGTAAACTCGTCTAATATCTACAACATATACCAACAAAGGACTGAGAAAATGATTGACAACAAGCTTCCGGCATTTCTTGTAAGTGAAGACATTCGACGTGCCAACAGCAAAGCTATCCGGATGCGCAATCGCTGGCGTGAACGCTATTCAGTGCTGAGCGACGCAATTCGCACTACCAAGCGTCGACTTGCTGCTGCGCATCGCAACCACAGCATCGATCGGCTTGCTGAAGTTGAATTGTTTGCCCTGCGTCTCACTGCCGACTACATGATGTTTACACGCGAAGACATCAAGCAACAACTGCGGCTAACTGCATACTCATACGCGGATTCCACAGAAGAAATCGCTGCATAAATTGGTTGACAACCGCAGTAATTGTGCTATTATGCGTGTGTTGACGCAACAAAGGAACTGCCACTATGGACACTGTGACAAAGATCAACGCCTGGAACTTCATTGATGTCAACCGGATTGACGCGCTGGCACTGTCTGGGATTCTTCTGCAAAGTGGATATGTTATCCTAGGCATTAACAACGTCAGCTTCTCTCACATCAACACGTCAGGCGCTGCGGTGTTCAATATGGAAAGCTGGGACAACATCAACGGCGAGCAGGTAGATGGCCCAGTGTTTGTGCGAATCCTGCCCAACGGCGACTTTTCGGCAGATTTCTAGCCGTTAGGACTTGACATTTGCCCAATATCTGTTAATATCAGGATACAACGAAGGAGAACGCAGATGAGCAAGACTGTTAAGTTCGTCGTCAAAGCCCAGAAGCAGCGTAACGCAGTTGCGCGAGAGCTGTGCTGCAACGCCAACTTCAAGCCACGTATTGTGCGAGACCGCACCAAATACAGCCGCAAATCAAAGTGCCGCGCTGACTATTAAAAACCGGTGAAATCTAGCTATTTTCACCGGTTTTTGCAGGGGTTGACGTAGACACGACTGTAGTGAGAAGCAAAGATGCAACCTATGAAAAAGCTTGACTGGACCCTGCTGCGAGAACAAAAACAGTGGCTTTTGATGCACGACTGTGACGAAGCTCGTGGACTAACCCACTTGCTGGATGCGTTGCAGGATGAAGCAGTTGACTCTGGTATGTTTACCGAAAACGAAGTATTCGGTATTGACGCTGCGTAATCGGTTGACAAGCCCTTGAATTGTGCTATTATGCGACTGTAGGGCAAACAAAGGAGAGTTAAATGGGTTTGGACATGTATCTTGAAGCCCGCCGCTTCCTGTGGACCAGCTTTGGCGAAGGCCACCACGGCAAGGATGACGACGTTGCTGCTGCTATCCGTGCTACACTGCCTGATATGGGCGATCTCAAACCCACAACGGTTGTGGCAGAAGCAGCATACTGGCGAAAGGCCAACCACATCCATAAGTGGTTCGTTGACAATGTGCAGGAAGGCAACGACGACTGCGGCTATTACAACGTGGGTCGCGAGCAGCTGACCGAGCTGGCTGATCTCTGCCACGAAGTGATGGAGGACCAGGAACGTGCCGGCGAGCTGCTGCCCTCCGCCGACGGGTTCTTCTTCGGCGTCACCAAGTATGATGAATACTACTACGAGACGACCGCCTACACGCGGGATCGCATCCGCGAGCTGCTCGGCAACGAGGATCTTAACAGCTGGGAGTTCTATTACCATTCCAGCTGGTGACGGAATGCGGCCAACGTAGGAGCCCTGGCCCAAAACGGTGATGACCATTGGGATATTTCTGCCGGACACGGTAGAGGGGTATATGATTGAGCCGCGAATCGATGTGGTTGACACTGCCTGTGCATGTGCTAATATGCACGGGCAAGCAAGGAAGCATAACCATGACTCGTCAAGAGATAATCGAATTCCTACGCGAAAACCTCTCTGTTGAGGTTGACATCAGCACATCAGACAGCGGCGATTCCCTTGTAGCTGAAGTGGTGCTCTGGATGGGAAATGACGTGATCTCCCAATCAAGTTCAGCTACGTTCCTGCACCGATAACGGAGGCCATTGATGACCCAACAGCCCAATTTGGTCAAGCGCCTGGATCGATTGAATCGGTTGGTGCGGGGGCGGCGGTCTGCAGAGACAGATTGTGGTTGACACTGCCCGTGCATGTGCTAATATGCACGGGCAAGCAAGGAGCAGATGACATGGAACCGAACCTTTTTGAAGCCATCCGCAACAAAACCGCCGAGGTGCTGGCCAAGGCCCAGCTGCTCTACGGTGTCGATCTCAAGCCCACGGTCAGCTTTAACCTACGCGGTCGCGTGGCGGGCTGGGCCGGCTGCCGGCATTGCGCGGGACAACGCATCTACACCCTGCGCTTCAATCGCGAGCTGATCGCGGGCAACCACTTCGAGGACATCCGCGACAACACCGTTGCGCATGAGATCGCGCATCTCGTCTGCTATGCCCGTCCTGAGCTGGGCAAGAAACACGATGCTGGCTGGCGTCGCGTGTGCCTTGCGCTGGGTGGCAACGGCAACGCCCGGCACGACTACGAAGTTACCTATGCCAACGGAAGCTGGGACTACATCAGCGATCGCCTGCACAAGATCACCATCAGCAACATCCGCCACAAGAAGGTGCAGCAGGGCACTGTCTACACACTTAAAAACGGTCTAGGACGCATTGATCGTTCTTGCCGCTTTGCAGCCAGCGGTCGGCCCATGCCGGAAAATCCGCCCAATGGGCGCGCGGTAGCCGAGCTACGTGTTCCGGCTGGTTGGGCGCAGGTTGTATAAAAGGTTGACACGGGTCTACACCAGTGCTAATGTGCTGGTGTAGACAACGGAGCACAGCGGCAATGCTATACAAAGACTTTGGCACTATGGACGAGCTCAACCTGTTCCTGGAATGGCCGCACTACGTGACCGTCAGCATCGAGCAAGTGGGAACCAAGTTTCGCCTTGCATATTTTGAGGAGTAACGGACATGCAAAGCACAACACTAATCACAGCACAAAGCACGGTTCTTGTCAAGTTCCTCAAAAAAGGTTGACACTGCAGGAATATGTGCTAATATACGGTTGTAAACAAGGAGCAAGCACATGGTCAAGATCAACGCTTGGAACTTCATCAATATCGACAGCATTGGCTGTTTCGCTCTAACCAACATCCTCAACCAAAGCGGGTATGGTGGAATGAAGTTGGATGATGCCTGCTTCTCTCACATCAACACCTCAGGCAAGGCAGTGTTTAACATCAAGTTCTGGGATGACCACGCAGGTCTTCCTGGTGAAGGACTGGTTTACGTGGAGATCAAACCCAACGGTGATTTTTCCGCAGATTTTTAGCCATTGGGGCTTGACAGTGTCCATATATGTGCTAATATATGGACACAACGAAGGAGCAAGCAAATGAGCAAGGTTGCTATTAAGTTGACCGTTAAAGCCCCCAAGCAGCGCAACCTCATTGCGCGCGAGCTGTGCTGCAACGCCAACTTCAAACCTCGTGTGGTGCGCGATCGCACCAAATACACCCGTAAGGCCAATTCTCGACACTGGGACGTGGCCTAACCGCTGGCCGTGGCGATCAACGGTTGACACGGGCTGCAAACGTGCTAATATGCAGATGTTGAAACAAGGAGTGCTACACATGTTCACTTACACGGAAGTTGTTAGCGACAGCAATGTTGCCCGGACCGCGCAAGCCGCCACACACTGCCGCATCGATGCTGCCAAGCGCAGCAATGCTGCCCTGGAGCAGAATGACGCATTCTTCGACAGCGACCATCTCAATCGTGTCGAGGCAGCGGCGAAGATCGTCAGCGCGTTCTTTCCTGTCAAGGCGGATGTATATGTCAACCATCGCACCAATCGCGGGCGTCCATTTTCGGTGGTGAAGGTTTCCAACATTGGCAGCTGGCCCAGCTCGAAGAACAAGCACAAGGACCTCTACCAGCCGCTGGCCGCGCTGGGCATGTATGAGGTGCACTACATGAAGAATTCCAACAGCTACATCTACCGCATCCGCTAAAAACGGTTGACACCGCCCGTGCATGTGTTAATATGCACGGGCAAGCAAGGAGTGAATCAATGCCGAACTATTGCTCAAACTACGCCAAGTTCACCCACAGCGACACCAAGCAGATCGCCCGCGTTGCCGAGGCTTTCGCCAAGGGCGCACTGATGCAGGAATTCCATCCCTGCCCTGCGGTGCTGGGGGATCCTCGCGGAACCTCCTACGGCGGGCCCGAGAAGGATGAGCAAGATGCCCTGCGTGCCAGCAACGTGGAACAGCATGGCTATGCCGACTGGTATGATTGGCGCGTGGCCAACTGGGGCACCAAGTGGGACGTGGGCGACAATGACGCTGACGTTGGCTACACCGAGGGCGACACCACCGTGG
>Ga0214166_1001374_pt1 | contig 10644 bp, 24 predicted proteins | sample TroBogepilimnion_27_FD_153005 | JGI IMG/M metagenome (GOLD analysis project Ga0214166, IMG submission 153005) | Freshwater microbial communities from Trout Bog Lake, WI - Practice 18AUG2009 epilimnion v3 | ecosystem: Environmental > Aquatic > Freshwater > Lake > Epilimnion/Euphotic zone ...
TAAGTGATCCAGAGAAGTTTAAGAAGTTTAATCCTGAAAATGGATGGGGTAGCTACGAAAGTCTTTGCGACTTTGTCTACAAATACCGTAACGCCTGTTGGGATAACCCTGACGCAGAATTGAGTGTATCACGATGAAAATTAAATTTGATAAAGACACTATGCCCGATCATTTATACAATACGCTGTTACAGCATTTTGTAAATGAAGCAGTTGGTTTAGGTATAGAAGTAAATAAGTTTACCGAGTTTAAAAACTGGGTAATCGAATGTGAAGTAGAAGAAAAAGAATCAATACACTAACTAAGGGGTCATATGGCAGGGACAGCAAAATCGGTTTATCTAACAATTACCAAAAAAGGTAGTTACAAAACAGAATTCACTAAAGTATTTTTTAGTGCTAAAGAATACAATGAATACGTTAAAACAGATGAGTTCAAAGCCAAATGGCCTAAAGAAGAATTTGAAATTATAAAAGAAACTTATTAGAGGAGGCGGATATGATGGTTGTTGCAAAATTTAACGGACGTTGGGTTCACATCGTCAAGTTCGCTCGCGATGTTAAGTTCAGCACAGAAAAGGAATGGTTTATGGTTAACTTCGACTTTGAGAAGGCTAACCGTAAGCGTGAACAATTTAAGTGGGTCCCCGCTTCAACACGTTTTGAAGCTGTTAAGGAGTTTGCAGAATGAAAACATGGATCACAAGTGATTTGCACTTTGGTCATGCTAACATTATGAAGTTTTGCCCCGTAACACGAGCACGGTTCAATAATGATGTAACGTACATGACTGAAGGCATGATTACAGAATGGAACGAAAGAGTAGGCCGGGATGACCTGGTCTACATCTTGGGTGATGTGGCATTTTGCTCGGCTAGTGATGCGGCTAGGATCATGAGCCGTTTGAATGGTAATAAAATTTTGATTGAAGGTAATCACGATCGCAAGTTAGTCAAGGACGTTAGTTTCCAAAGAGAGTTTGAAGAAATTCACAAGTACTTGGATATTAACTATAGTGGACATAAAATTGTCATGTTCCACTATCCAATTAGCGAGTGGGATCAAATGCACAGAGGTGCTTTGCAGTTTCACGGACACTTGCACGGTGGTGTGAGTGGATTGGAAAAGTATCGCACATTAGATGTGGGGTTTGACTCTACCGGTGAAATTGTCATTTCAATGGAACGTGCTATCAATCGTATCAAGGATAACGAAGTAAAAGGACACCACGTATGAGATGCCTAGATGAAAGTCATTTGCCAGTTGAACAGCAAAGCCTAGTGTTTCGTCTCTATAAACGGGCTGAAATACGCAGGCAGATTGCACACCGTAAGAGTGTACAAGAAGGCCAACCGGATCGTATTGCCAATTTGCTAGAAGAAGCCGCAATAGAAATTCAACGGCTACAGTCAACTATATCAAACATAGGCTATGATACAAAAGAAAAGGATCGGTTTCAACCATGAGCAAGTGTTATCAACTAATCGGAGTGCCAGCTTCAGGTAAGAGTACTTGGATTAAGAATCAAACCTGGGCTTTGGGTTTGACTATAGTTTCTACAGATGCGTTTGTAGAAGACTATGCCCGTTCCGTGGGCAAGACTTATTCTGAAGTATTCACAGAATATATGCCTAAGGCAGTCGATTTGATGGCTGAACAAGTTGTTAATGCTCGTAAGCTAGGGCACGACATCATTTGGGATCAAACTAGCACTTCAATCGCTAGCCGTAAGCGTAAGTTCAACATGTTGCCCAATTACGAGCATATTGCTGTAGTTTTTAAGACTCCTGAAAAGGAAGAATTAAATCGACGTCTAGCCAGCCGTCCTGGTAAGAACATACCATTAAATGTTGTTGAACAAATGGCATTTGATTTAACAATGGAACCACCAACTGAAGAAGAAGGGTTTAAGGAAATTTGGTACGCAAGTTAAAAACTACGTACTTTAATAGGGCCTAAGGGCCCTATTTTTTTGACTTGAGCTATTAGGCTATTCGAATAAATACACAATAGAATAACGGAGATAGCTATGTCGCTACGAATTAGACGCGGATTAGAACAAGATCGAGTTGGGCAATATTTTGACCAAGGTGAACTCATTTATATTACAGATAAAAATAAGTTATATGTGGGTGATAAAACTGGGGTAGGAACCGGAACAGCAGGTGGTTTAAATATTTTAGCCAATTCTCTCAAATCAGGTTCTGGATTATTTTTCAATACCTTTACACAAGAAATTGATTTTAGACTGTCCAATTCTAGTCTCACTACCCAAACTGTTCCAGAAGCGATCCATGCTACTTATACATCAGGTTCAGGAACAACATTCGTAGTAAGCAGCAATTTAGGTATAAGTCCTTATATGAATGTATACCGAACTAACGGTAGTTTTATAGGAACTGTTGATAGTACTAGCGACGACGGTGTTACTGTTATTCTGCAAGCGAGTGCGGCCAGCACACCCACAAACGGTGAAAACATTACATTCCAAAGTGTCAATTTATATCATACAGATCAACGTGCTGTAAATGCTATCAATACAGCTTTGACAAATGGCGCAAGTGCAACACAGGGGATTACATTCCATTATGATCAAAATACACAGGCCCTTAGTGCCATAGCCAATGTATTGCCTCCCTATGCAGCAAGTGCGTTTCCATCTAGTCCTGCCGCGGGAACTATGATTTTTGATAGTACTAATAACCTATTCAAAGGATGGAATGGATCAACTTGGGTAACTTTGGGTTAAACCAAAATCCTTTGACTTTTTCAAAATAAAACAGTATAATTACACTGCAGACGTGAGTGTAACTGGTAAACCTCCTCCTAGTAGCTTCGGCGAACGGAGGGCAAGGGTCTTGCTCTTAGAGCGACTTTGAAGGTTCGAATCCTTCCGTCTGTACCATTTTAATTAGGCACAGAAAGGCTAGTATGAAAAAGGCAATGTTAGTAGCACTTATGTTAGTAACCACTAACTCATTTGCGTATCACGAAGATCCGCATCAGCAATTTGATATGACCAGTAACATGACCAATAATGTTACTATATCTTTTATTCAAACAAAAAATGTTCAAGCCACTTGCGATTTAGAAAGTCGTAAGCGTGGAGGTAAAGGGTTTGGTATGAGTGTTGAAGCATGTAGTTTTTGGGATCGTACAATGTCTGGTCCGGACTCATGCGTAATTGTAACTAGCACTACTGCAAATTTTCATACTATTGGGCATGAAGTACGTCATTGTATCCAGGGTAATTTTCATAAATGAAAAAAATAGCAAGTAGTCCAGAACGACATACCTTTCAAAAAGAAGGGTATATCAAACACTGTGAGGAAGAGGGCAAAGAGCCTAATCCTGACTATGTGGCCATGTACAAAACTTGGCGTGAACAGGATGAAGAGAATCTAAAAGACCCTGTATGGCAAAAGAACAATATGGAGTACGATCTCCGTAGTTCAAAAGAACTTTGCGACAAAGTTAAGGCCAGCGATGTCTATGCCCAAAATTTGTATGCCGCAATGTGTAATATGACTTGGCAAAGCAGAGAGTTTTGGCAGGAAATGAAAGGCGAAACTTGGAGTTGCTCTTGGCGGCATGCTGGCGGTATAATTGCTGATATGCGAGAGCAAGGTGACTACATCGATTGGTACTGTAGCGGTATTGGTGGTGGGCTAAGTATGGATGACGGACAACCAGAAGGCTATGTAGCAGAAGGTCAAGTTACCGAAGAAATTGAATTGGACTTAAACCGTTTAGGATGGAGACCAGTTCCGTATAGTGATGACGAAGTTTAAGGTTAAATAATATTATGACAACATGGACGATACCAGTAGAAGAAGCAGATGACGGAAGCGGAGATTTAGTTCTGCAATTTCCAGAAGACTTCATGGAACAATCGGGTTGGAAAGAAGGAGATACATTGGAATGGACTGACAATAACGACGGTTCATGGACATTAACTAAAGTAAAAAATGGCTAAAGACGATATTATAGAATTAACAGGCTCAGTAGAAGAAGTATTGCCAGGCAATATGTTTAGGGTAAAAGTAGAAAACATGCCCAACCCGTTGTTGTGTTATATGGGTGGAAAATTAAAACAACACAAAATTAGAATTATCCTCGGCGATAATGTTAGATTAGAGGTTAGTCCGTATGACCTCACAAAGGGTCGTGTAACTTATAGGTTGTAACTATGAACATTATTCTCGAACGTGTATGCAATGTATGTAAAAAAGTTCGAGAACAAAGTCTCGAACAAACAACTTTTAAAAAACTAATAGGGCGTACCCGCAATACATTCAAATTATACGATTTTGATATTGCTATCAAAAGTAAAAAAGATCGAGACTTAGACGTAGACAAATGGTATGTCATGGCTTACTACGACAGTGAGAATGACTATAATATGGATACTGCTATAGAAGTCATAGTTTATCACAATCTAAAAGGAGACGAGCCGTTTGGTCCGCATCAAGTGACTAGTTTCCTTACAGAAATTTTCGATGCTACTGTACATGAGTTTAGACATCAGTATCAAAGTATGCGCAGGGATCATAATCAATACGGCGAACATTTTGACACACCTTACGAGCGTTATCTTGCCGACGATGATGAAATGGATGCTTATGCGTTTAGCATAGCTATTGAACTACTGCGCACGATGGATGCCGACCGTGCTAAAAAACGTATGGGCAGGATCAGCGTTTTGAGCAAGATGAGGACAGGTAGTCAATTTTCTAGCCCACAACTTAGGGCATATATAAGCCACTTTGGACTAAATCCTCTTACCAAAAAGTTATCCAAAAAGATATACCAGCATTTAGAAATGATTGACAAAAGATATGTTTTCATGTAAAATACTTGTATATTAACTCACACAGAGCGTGAAATGAAAGAGTTTCCTACACAGCAAGTACTGGAATTGGCATGTGCGGCACAGCGAACTAATGGTGCTTATCTCAAAGAACAAGAATCAGTCTATGCCGATGACGGCGTCTTTATGTACGCCAAGCAACCAAATAAAATTCTAATGATACTTACATTAGATGACCGGATGGTCATACCTGATACCAAAGCACTTAAGATTGAACCCGAAGATGTAGCCCGTGCCGAAGAAATTCGCAAGTATTATAAACGATTGGTATTTGTGGCTATCGAAGGTGAAAACGAATTCCTGACTAAGATCAACAGTTTACTAGGTAGTGAAACTGTTCGAGAAAACGAATTTGGTTGGATGGCTTGTTTGCCTAGTGTGCAGGCGAGAGATGCTGTTCATAATGAAGTTAAAAAGGCTAGTCGTAAGGTTGAAGAGGGTTTCCTAGGTAAAGACGGAGATCGTTTGGCGGATTTAGATTGTGAAATACTTGAAGTTGTAAAGTCAAAAAACTTTACAGGATGGAATATTTGTGCTATAATAAACAATAAAATGGCCAGTTGGATGAGCCAAATAGAACTTAAACGTGGTCCTTGTGTGATTGTAAAAGCCAAAGTTAAAGCACAGGGCAAACATTGGAAACACGGCAACGACGAAACTAGACTTAACTTTGTAAAGGTGGCACAATGAGCAAGGAAAAACATAAACCTTATCAATGGATTGATGGAGAAACGGCAGATCGTATTACTAGTCTTAACCTAAAAGACTATCGTGTGTACCTTAAGAAAGAGTTAAAGCAATGGAAGAAGAATCCAAAGACTGATAGTAATCCAGATGGCTATTGGTTGCATCCAGAAGACATAGTAATCAATATGCGTACTATCGAAGCACTAGATTTAATTATCAGTCACTTTCCAGAAACATCGGATGAAATAAAATGAGCAGATACACTACAGTTTATAAAGAAGTTGAAATTGATGTCGATCTAGATGATTTTGATGATGAAGACATTTTAGAAGAAATGGAACTACGTGGGCTTGCTGTTGGAGCCACCGGTGATGGTCGAGAACTACTAACTGCCATTTGGCTCAAACGTAGGCAAGGTCGAGACTATCAAACAGAGTTGGATCAGTTGATCTATAACGGATTAGGAAAAATTATATGAAGCGAGAGCTAGACGAATACCTATGTAAGGTATATCCAAAGATGATGGTTAACCGTGACAAGTCAATGCAGGAGACTTGTATGTGCTGGGGTTTTGAATGTGGAGATGGTTGGTTCCAGATTCTCAATCAGCTTATGGGTAATATCCAGCATCACATTGATTGGCGTGAACGTCAGCGTGAAGTTGTTATTAAGTTTAACCGGATGGCCGAACAGCTTAAGGCTGGTGACTCTACATTGTTTGATGAAGAATATAAGGATCTAATAGGTTTAGACTTTAAAGAAAAGCGTAGACAAGAAATGCTCGAACGTGATCCGCAAACTATCCCAGAACCTATCACACAAGTAACATTGGATCAGGTTAAGGAAAAGTTTGGCACACTGCGTTTTTATTACTCAGGCGGCGATGATTATATTCGCGGACTAGTTTCTATGGCAGAATCAATGTCAGGTGTTACTTGTGAAGAATGTGGTAATCCCGGAACACAAACACCTGGCGGTTGGATTAAAACAGTATGTAAAGAACACGGTGGTCAAGACTATGACACACCAGAAGAGGAATTAAATGAGAATCAAATTAGTTAGCGATCTCCATTTGGAGTTCAGTGACATCAACATTCAGAACGACGACAACTATGATGTGTTGATCTTAGGCGGCGACATTATGATCGCACAGGATCTCCACGACCATCCTGAGCTCGTTAATACTAGTGATCAACGGGCTATTGCCAATGGTACCGGCTTGGGTCGTAGACAAGAACGTGCTCAAAGATTCCGTGACTTTTTGAAGCGTTGTAGTTTTCAGTTTCCGCATGTGATCTACATCATGGGTAATCACGAATTCTACAATGGTAAGTTCTATGCTGGTATCGATTATATGCGTGACGAAGTTGCCAAGTTTCCCAACATCTATATGTTAGAACAGGACACTAAAATCATCGATGATGTCGTGTTTGTAGGTGGTACACTTTGGACTGATATGAACAACCGTGATCCGCTGACCATGCATGCCATAGAAGGTATGATGAATGACTTTCGTATCATCCGCAATGACTTTAGAAGCTATGCTCCTATGAGTGCGCTGGATGTTGCCGTTCGTCACGACAAGACTTTACAATACATTAAACTTATCCTTGACCAAAATAAAGATAAGAAATGTGTTGTAGTCGGACACCACAGTCCCAGCTTCCAAAGTGTTCACGAAATATATAAAGATCAAACACTAATGAACGGTGGCTACAGTAGTGACTTGAGTGAGTTTATTTTAGACCACCCACAAATTGTTCTATGGACACATGGACACACTCATCACCCGTTTGACTATGTAATTGGTGAAACTAGAGTAGTATGTAACCCACGTGGTTATGAATCAGATGGTTACAGTGAAGACAGTGGCTGGGACCCCGACATTTTATTGGAGATTTAAATGACAACTGAAAATACAACACCGCTTACACACAGCGATATGATTAGAAACACAGCAGCTAACTTACAAGAGCTGTTACTTAAGGTTGCTGATCATATAGATTTTTTACAAAATCATATCAAAGAGTTAGAGGACAAACTTAATGCCACTCAATGAAGATGACATGTCTAAATTCAAACGCTGGTTTAAGGGCGTTTTAAAAAGAGAAAAAGTCACAGTAACTTTTACTAAAAAGGATGGTAGTGAGCGTGTTATGAGGTGTACTACTAATCCTACTTATATCATGTTCAAAGATCATTCTACTATAGAATCTAAACGTGAACGTAAGGTAAACGACGATGCTATGCCGGTATTCGATTTGGATGCAGATGCCTGGCGTAGTTTCAGGTGGGATAGTATAAAAAGTGTATCAGTAACACTAGGATCATAATATGGCAACAATTATTAGGCACAGCGGTACTTGTCAAATTAAAATGTCTAAAAGTGCTAAATTGACAGAAGCTGTAGTTCAAGATTTCGAAGAACACAAAATTTTAAATGTCGTTGTTAATAAGGCAGTTAAGATTAGTATGAAGTGGAACGGCAAACTCTACGAAGGGCGTAGTGCCGGTATGGACTTTGAAAGTACAGGCCCAACTGTCACTCGAACTATTACAGGTAGATAAAATGAAAATCGGACTCAGTTATAGCCGATGTGTCAGGGACATCGTAGACGGAGTAGTAGATATCGACGATGTTCTCATAATTATTGCTCGCACAGATTTTGATCCTCGCAATGACAAAGAATGGGCAAGTATTTGGGTGGGCTATCATGAGCCGTATGGATTGAGTAATCCAGAATGGGCGGCTTATCAAAGCGAAGATGAAGATCGATTCCGCAGTGTTAGTATCGAGCTTTGGGAATCTGGTCGTCTACACCAACCACGCAAGTTTGGCGCCCATGTTCCTCGACGTCCAGAAATTTGGCTAGAAGCTGTACTACCAAATAGTGAGCTAGCCAAAAACCCTGCCGCTAAGAAAGCATTTGAAAAGTTCCAAACTATTGCCGGACTTTCGAGCGTCGAACTGGATGACAAATATCAGTAAAGAACATATAATACTAATATCGTAACCGATAGGAAGCATTATATGTTTATGTTCATTATAGGAATTTGTCTGCTGGCACTGTTTATGCCAGTATTAAGGTTTTTATTTGGACTAGCAATTCTATGTTTATTTTTTCTAATGTTTTCAGGTGGGTCGAATAGTACACCAGTTACGCAGACTACTGCTACTAAAAATCCTGAATACATTTTATCTTACCAAGAACTCAAAGAATTTGAGCCAAGTTGTGAGCAAAAAGAAGATCAATTAAAACAGTTACGTTATATCCAATCTGTTAAAAATTTTAAAGAAGATCCAAATGAACTAGAAAATAGTGATCGTGCCTATAACAGCAGACTCAAAGCTACCATTTGGTGGTATACTTACAGTTGTGAGCAATCATGAAATTAATATTATTAGCATCACTATTGGCAAGTTCAGTAGCATTTGCAGATTGTAATGTGAAAAGTGCTAGTCAATTGGCTAACGAACACAATGTTGGTCCCATTGTCAATTTAGTCAAAACTAAAGGCATGGATACATGTACTGTAGAGTTTGATATTACTGTTGACGGTGTAACACATCATTTAAAAGAATTTGAAAAAGGTCTCGAGAACACCGAGAGCTTGTGTTATTATGCGAGAGAACGTGCTCGACGTAATCTTCTTATGGACTTGCCTGGCAGGTTTAAAACAGAAAGTGTAACCACTTGCCGTGAAGGCGAGTCAGTTGCTCGACAGGTAAGAAAGGGAGACACTATTTTGGAAACAGAAGTAGGACCTAGTCCAATCAAAAAATATTTCAAATATCATAACAGTCGTTGCCGTATGTTTCAAGAACACTTGGTTGTAGATAGAGAATTGAGAAGCTACAATGGTGTAATATGTCAAATTGAAAATTCGGACACAAACTGGTTAGTAGTGGACAAATGGTAGGTTGACATTTAGCATGTTTAATGTATAATATAATTTTCACACACAGAGAGGTAGATATGAAGGCATTTATAGCAGGCACAATCTTTGGATTGATCCTGGCTACTGTTGGATTCAGCGGTATCGCTAGGATGTTAGACAAAGGTGTAGACACAGTTAAAACACAGAGTACGGAGTTGGCAAAATGAAAAATCCATATTTTTTGAAAAACATGTTATGGGTATGTATTATCGGTTTGTTTTTGACAATAGTTTTACTTACTGGTTGTAGTACAGTATCTGGATTAGGTTCAGATATTAAGGGTGCGGCTGATTGGACGCATGAAAAAATGACCAAATCTTCCGTTGAACTTAACAAATAAGGCAAATTATGAAAACTACTTTTAAAACACTTTTAGCAACTTCTGCTCTTGCATTGATTACAACTAATGCCAGTGCACAATGGTTTGGCTCTACACAAGATGCATATGAGCGTCGTGCTGAAGCCGAACGTCAACGTCAAGAAAAATATGTAGAAAACGCAATTAACAATGCACCCAAATGGTTGTATGAATTGCCTGTTAGTAATAGTGCTGTATATGCAGCCGGAACTGGAGTTAGTTATGATATGGCCATGGCTGATCACAAGGCCAAGTCCGATGCGTATGGCAAGATTTGTATGACAGCGGGCGGCACAGCTAGCCAAAGTACAAAGATTTTTAAAACAGACAGTGAAAAAGCCAGCACTGATAGTACAGAAATTGCCATGCGTACAGCATGCCGAGAAGTAAACTTGCTAGGTGTAGAAGTTAGAGAAGTCAAACATATCGCAGAAGGCAACCGATTCCGTTCTTTTGTATTAATTGTATTGCCCACAGGCGATGCTAATGTACTTAAGAATGGTAAAGATGCACAACGACAAAAAGAATCTGCAATGACTAGAGAAGAGAAAGCATTTAAGGATTTAGATGGGGAACAGGTTATAGTTACTCCAGTTCCTACTACACAAAGTCTTGCTCCTAACGAACAAATTGCTCCCAATAAGTCGGATAAAGTAAGTGTAGTAACACCAGAAGGATCTAGTCAATTTCAACTGTTGCCGGTAGATAATGCAGAGTATCGTGCTCGTCGAGAAGTTGCACTACAAAAGCCCGGTGCTGTAATTGGACAAACAACTATCCAAAACTAGTAT
>Ga0214166_1001377_pt1 | contig 10638 bp, 19 predicted proteins | sample TroBogepilimnion_27_FD_153005 | JGI IMG/M metagenome (GOLD analysis project Ga0214166, IMG submission 153005) | Freshwater microbial communities from Trout Bog Lake, WI - Practice 18AUG2009 epilimnion v3 | ecosystem: Environmental > Aquatic > Freshwater > Lake > Epilimnion/Euphotic zone ...
GAGTGAAGATGAACATACTGTTTACACAAGCAAACAAGTTGATGGTTGTTTTCAACATGACCACATTCCTCTCTACACCACACCACAACGCACATGGGTTGGGCTTGATATAGATGAATTCAAGTTTATCGCTAGTAAATATCTTTTGAATAGAGAAGTGGGTCTTGAATATTTTCAAGAAGAAATTGAATCAAAGCTGAAGGAGAAAAACACTTGACTTAACTAATCACCTATTTTTATAATTATCTCGTCCTAACTTTGAAAGAAACAAATGAACATCTGTATCAAATGTCAACACTGCGTGGTCATAGACCCACTCTCGCCTGAGTTCGCCCGCTGCTCTATCAACACTGAGAGATCAGTGATCACTGGCGAATACCCCAAATTAAAAGACCTCCCCTACTGCAAAGTAGAACGCACACCAGGCTCCACTTGTGGCCCAGCTGGTGCATCTTACAAGGAGAAAATCCATGAGTGACTTCAGCCCTGAAACCCGTAACTCAGCCATCTGGTCTGGAGACTCTCGCAAGGTAGCCAACGGCAAAGCCAACGAGGTGATCCTCACCAAGCTCGGGCAGATGCCTATTCCTGACCTCTCGCACATAGAGGCGGTCCAGATGGGTCACGTCATGGAACCCGTCATCGGCAGACTTGCCCAAGACAAGCTCAGAGTTGAGCTGACCAAGATTGAGGACTCCCTCACGCACAAAAAGGAACATTGGTTCAAATCACACTTCGACTTTGCGGGTAAAGAAAATGGAAAGACTATCCTTGTGGAATGCAAAAACTACAACGCAGCTGTGCGCAATAAGTTTGAGGTGGGAAATATCCCTTCTGCGGACTTGGCTCAATGTATCCACGAGGCAGCGGTCTTCGGTGTGGAGAAAGTGTATCTGGCGGTCCTATTTGGCGGTCAGGAGTTTCAACTTTTTCCTGTGGAAGTTACCGAAGAGATGAAACTTGACTTGATCAAGAAAATGGCTGAAGTCTGGGCTAGAGTGCAAACAAAAACACCCTTCCCCCCTGAAGACACGGAACAGGCCAAACTCTTGTTTCCCGTTAGTTCTGAAGACGTGAAAATGGCCTCACAAAGCGTTGAAATGGCTTGCCGTAGCCTACGCCTAGTGAAGGAGCAAATAAAGTCCTTAGAGGTCCAAGAAGAGGCTTTGCAAACCCTGATTCAGGGATGGATGCAAGAGAAAGGGACTCTCACCAGTGTAGACGGGCAAGTTCTAGCCACATGGAAGTCAGCTAAAGGCGGGATGAAGTTTGATCCCAAATTGTTTCAGTCAGCCATGCCAGACATTTATGAACAGTTTGTCAGACCGATACCAGGCTCTCGGAGGTTTTTAGTCAAATGAACTATTTAAACGGACAAGACTTCCGCCAGATGGCGATGCGACTTGGGTTGATCAGAAAAACCGACCCTGACACTTCTGTAAAAGCAGCAGAAGAAATCTATCCCAACTTGACCAAAATACAAGCAGAAGTGATGCGGTTTGCAAAACTCTTTCCCAGAGGGTTCACAGACGAATACATGAACGAGTATTTTGGGACTTACAAATCAACCTACAGGTCTAGACGCAGTGAGTTGGTCAAAAAGAACTTGATCGTTGACTCAGGCAGAGTTGAAAACAAAATGACGGTCTGGGTTTTGAAGGAGTACGCAAATGACTAAAGAAGAAATCATAGAGATGGGCCATAAAGCAAATTTACCTTACGACTATGTTGGAGGTGAGTTAATGTGGCTAGATAAACTAGAAAACTTTGCCAAACTGGTAGCAGAAAAAACAGTAGAAAACATGGCAAATCTAGCTGACAGTTACAGAAACCATGATTTGGCTGCATCTATCAGAACATTTGGAGGAACGCTGTGAAAACCTTCCCTTTTCAACACAAGCACCCCACCACGGGTTTGACCACATCAGACGAGGGTATAGACCTCCGTTTGTGGGTTGCCGTGATGGTCACACAGGGCATAGCCCCTCATGCGATGGAGTTGTACGCAACCCCCCAGGAAATTGCAACCGCAGCGTTTGAACTGGCAGACGCAATCCTAACTGTTTACGAAGGAAAACAACCATGAAAGCATTCCCGAGAGCAGACGGAAAACATAATTCCGCAATATCAGACGAGCAAGGTATGGATTTAAGAGATTGGTTTGCTGGTCTTGCTATGCAGTCAATGAATAGCCGTCCTGATTATGAAGATGTGCCAGCAAGTGTTATTGCATTAGATTCATACACATTATCAGATGAAATGATGAAAGCGAGAACACAATCATGAGTAATTTAGTCCCCCTACAAGACATCCAGCAAATGGCTGAAGTCGCAGCTGGTAGCAAGATGTTCGGCTTTAAGAACCCTCAAGAGGCCATGGCAATCATGTTGCTCTGCCAAGCTGAAGACTTGCACCCAGCCATTGCTATGCGTGACTATCACGTCATACAAGGCCGTCCAGCTCTGAAAGCAGATGCAATGTTAGCCAGATTCCAGCAAGCTGGAGGTAGTGTTCAATGGAAGGAATATACAGATGAGACAGTCACGGGCTTATTTACTCACCCGCAAGGAGGTTCTCTTGAGGTTACCTGGACCCTTACCAAAGCCAAGGCCATCGGTATTGCAAACAAGGATAACTGGAGGAATTACTCTCGTGCAATGTTGCGGGCAAGATGCGTTTCTGAAGGCATCCGTTCAGTCTATCCTGGGTGCGTTGTTGGTGTCTACACGCCTGAAGAGGTACAGGATTTCACGCCTCCCAGACAAGATCAAGCCCCTGTACAACAGGCTGAGGTCCAGATCATCAAGGAGGTTGAGGCTGCAACGGAAGATGCGCCTTTTAAACTCTTTGTCCCAGGACTAGATCAACCCCATTCTGCCTACTACACGCCAGAAGAGTGGATAGATGGCTACATCACCATTCTGAGCAAGATTGTCAACAGTGCAAAACTGGCTGTTGAGACAAAAGCAGCTAAATTGTCCTCTCTGTACGCTGAAAACATGGTCACCACTGCTCAGTTCAATACGATGGACAAAATGAAGTTAAAAGCCAAGATTGCTGAGGCTGGAGTTGATCCAATCTCTCATGTTCCCGCCCCCCACGAAACCATTGACATTTAAGGAGTATCAACGTGGCATTTACACAAAAAACCAACTATCCAGAAACACCAGGAAGAGGTGTCATGTACTGGCAAGACGAGGCGCAGCGCAAACACGCTCAGTCTCCAGACTTTCAGGGCTTTCTGTTGCTTGAATGCGACTACAAAGCTGGTGAAAAGCTCTATATAGGCGCATGGCAAAAACCTACTAGCCGAGGGAATAATCTGTTGTCGATCAAGGAAGACAATTGGCTCAAAAAGAAGAGAGAGGCTGAAAAAGGCATCGTGAAAGAGGTCACTCCTGGTTACGCCAAGAAAAAACCTGATTTTGATGATGACGTGCCCTTCTGATGGCAACCAAGAAAACATCACCCACACAGAGGTCGCTAGAATACTTGCGTGAGCAAGGCTATCTGGTGGCTATTGTCGAGCACTGGAACCCGTTTGCACGCATCAGGCAAGACCTGTGGGGTTGGTGTGATCTTTTGTGCTTGAAAGACAATGAAGTCTTGGCTGTTCAGGTCACTGCAAGTGCAGTATCCACCAGAATCAAGAAAATACAAGAAAGCGAGACTGTCTCATGGGTCAGGAAAGCGGGTATCAGAATCGAGGTTCACGGTTGGAGGAAATCTGCAAAGACGAACAAATATGTTCTGAGGATAGAAGACATATCGTGAGCCTGATCAACATGAGCTTGCAAGAAATTTGGGACCTAGCTTACAAAGAAGGATACAAAGACGGGATGTTAGCTCAGTTGGTAGAGCAGTAGACTTTTAATCTATTGGTCGTGGGTTCGAGCCCCGCACATCCCACCACACAACGCAGCGGATGCGAACTTTGGGGCAATCCCAAAAGTTAGGACAGGAGCTGGCATACCCCTGTATATCCGCAGTATGCCTTTTTCTAACTTACAAGGAACAATCATGGCAAGAAAGAAACCTGAAATCGTAGAAGAGAAAGCACCTAAGAAAAAGAAGTCAGCCAACGTGTTTGTGGCTACTCCTATGTACGGTGGTCAGTGTACGGGTTATTACACCCAATCCCTGATTACTTTAGGGCACACACTACAACAAGCTGGGCATAACATGGGCTACTCTGCCATGTTTAACGAAAGTCTCATCCAGAGGGGTAGAAATGCCCTTGCACACCACTTTATGCAGAGAAAAGAGTTTTCACACTTGCTCTTTATTGACGCAGACATTAAATTCAATCCAGCGGACGTGATTCCCATGATTGAGGCCAATAAAGACATCATTTGTGGCATTTATCCCAAAAAAGAGATCAACTGGAATGGAGTTGCACAAGCAGCTGCTGACGGAGTGCCTGTAGATCAATGGAAAAACCGAACAGGGTCACTTGTGATCAATTTGAAGAACTATGAGGGGGCTGTCACTGTACCTGTGAATAAGCCTGTGGAAATATGGAATGGTGGTACTGGATTTATGCTGATCAAGCGGTCTACTTTTGTGAAAATGCAAAAGGTAGTGGGTTCCTATCTCAACGATGTTGGGTTTATCGGTCAGGAAATGAACAGAGAGCGTATTACCGAGTATTTTGCGTGCGCCATAGAACCAGGCACAGAACGGTTGCTATCTGAGGACTATTTCTTCTGCTGGAAAGCAAGAGAGGCTGGACTCAAGGTCTGGGCAGCTCCTTGGGCGCAATTAGGCCACTTTGGGACTTATTTGTTTGAAGGTGGCTTACTGCCAGCACCATGAATCCATACCTGATAACTGAACCTACTTGTATTTCATTCAGCGGGGGCAGAACCTCCGCTTATATGCTCTATAAGGTTCTTGAAGCTCACAACATGAGCTTGCCAGAAGACACAATTGTTTTTTTTACCAACACGGGTAAAGAAGAAGAGGCAACACTTCAGTTTGTCAATGAGTGTTCATCAAGATGGAATTGTCCTATTGTTTGGCTTGAGTACAGAGATAATGAAAGTCAATTTGAGGTTGTCTCTTTTGAAACTGCCAGTCGGAATGGTGAACCTTTTGAAACTCTTATTCGTAAAAAGAATTATTTGCCTAATCCAATTGCTAGATTTTGCACGGTTGAACTCAAAATACTGACGGCTGAAAGATATTTAAAATCAATTGGCTGGACAGAGTGGACAAACATGGTTGGCATTAGGGCTGATGAACCCGTTAGAGTTGCAAAAATAAGAGCCAATCCTTCTGATGGTCGCAAAGGTGTGTACAGGGTAATGCCTTTGGCGCAGGAAAATGTAACCAAGTTCGATGTTAAAGAATTCTGGGATGCACAGCCGTTTGACTTAAACCTTCCCAATATCAACGGAACAACTTATCACGGCAATTGTGATTTGTGTTTTTTAAAGAACCCTAATCAATTGGTTTCTTTGATTTCTGAAAAGCCAGAAAGAGCTATTTGGTGGGCAAAAATGGAATCAATCATTGACCAACCTCGAATTCGAGATGGTGAGGTATTTAGAAAAGACCGTCCAAACTACTCTTCTATGTTGCAATTTACCCAAGAACAAGTCAGTATGTTTGACCTTAATGAGGGCATGACATGTTTCTGCGGAGATTAACGACAACCCCATCTACGTCTAGCTGCCTTACCACGCTCACCCTTCCAATTCTTACTCCTGGCGCAAAATGAACGATGTCTTGCTCCTGACTTTTGCGGTGCTTTTAGGTTTGATCCTGTTGCCCTGTTGTATTTTGCTCGTCCTTTGGCTGTCAGGCCTCCCCCTTTGGATACTGGGAGCTTTTCTCCTCTTCCTACTGATAGGTTGGGCTTTTCTGACATTGTGATCTCCAAAAAGTGATTTTTCTTGGTGGCGGGGAGGCCAAATCCGTTTTAGTATTTTTTCTCCCTATGCCATCAGGCTTTTAAAACACGCTCCGCTTGTTGCATAACAATAACACGTTGTTCTGCCCCAAACAAGCCTCCGTTGATGCGTTTTGTGAGTCCGTTGTAATCTTTTGCCTCTGCCAATTGATTGCATCCATGTGTGGCCCAGAACCACCCTCCAATAGCAGCTGCATCCTTGGGTTGTCTAGCCAGATCAGGGTTGGATACTAGGTCTATCCCTAATGCCTGTCCAGCATGATAGAAGTTGTCATGCCCTGTGAGCTGACAGATTGCTGATCCCCTGAACCGCCAACCATCCCCCGATGCCTCATCCCTGTTGCCCATTCTGTTGGAATAGATGTGGTTGGCTATCTTCTCAGGCTGATGAGCATACTTCATAGCCTCTTCATGGCTGGGGAACCGCTTGGGCCACAGCTGCATGAGAGTCTCAGGTCGATAGTTCAGGTTTTCTTCTAAGCTCTTGAAATGATTGGACTCATAGCTGAACTGACCTATGAAACAAGCCTGTTCTTCTGGTGTGTCTATGTGCCAGCGTTCAAAGGTTTCATTGAGTGGGTCAACCCAGACATGATCTATGCCTAGCTGGTGTAACTGCTCTGCTGTAATCATTTCACACCCTCGTTAACCGTTTGCCTCACTTGGTTGTACTGGGCGATACAGGCGTTGAGGCTGACGATGGCTGCGTCTCCGTCTGCTGCGATGGAGACAATATCTTTAATAGCCTGTCTGTCAGATTGGGTTGCATTGGCTCCAACGTCATTGGGGGTACTTGAATTGGCTTGTACACCACAGGTGGAGGGGAGGCGCAACTCGCCAGAGTCAATGCGAGCATTGATAGAAGTCTGCTTGGTCTTAATGTCATCTCTAGCCTTTCTGAGAGCTAAACCTGTCTGAGATAGTTTTTTGTTCAGCTCGTCTTCTTTTGCACGAGCCTCTGTATTAAGTCTGATAATTTCTGCTTGATCTTCAGCAACCCGTTCTTGATAGCCAGCGTGATGTCCATAGAAATACACTCCTAAAATGGCGCAAATTGCACCGATGATTAACCAAGGATTGAATAGACTAAACATTTCTTGTACTCTCCCTGGCATGAGCCATTCTTAATCTTTCCTCTTCCGATTCCAAAACAGGCGGTGTTCTGGGTGGAGGAGGTGGAACCCAAGGTGTGTTCATAGAAGTCATCACACCAGCTGGTTGCATATTCATCATGGGGTTCATGCCCATCATGGGTTGCATACCAGGCATCATGCCAGCACAGGGATTCATGTTCGGCAAGGGCATCATTGCTCTAGCCCCCATGACCACCGCTAAGACGCTGAAAATAGACGTGGCAATGATCTTGAGTAGATCATGCGTGAGCTTGTCATTGGGAGCCATGTCTTTCATAGGCTGTTCTACGGCAACAACTCCGTAGACAAAGAAACCCACGATGAAAAGCAAAATGATACAGAAAGTGATCATGATGCAGAATTTAGAGAAGGCATCCATCAAACGGACTATGCCGTTGACTTCCTCTTCTTTAAGGTTTTTTAGGCTTGTAAGCATCTGTTAGCATCCAAGGACAAGTTTGACTGACTTCACAAAGAGGAGGCTTACAGTCCTCATCTTCCCAATGTGCTGGGTCTTGACAGTGATAGCGATACTGATTGTCACATCCAGCCAACAATATCATCAAAACAAGGCAAGCATATTTCACTTTTCTAACCTTTTCAAAGTCTTATCCACCCTGATTTCCATCTGTCTAACATCAACATACATCCAAGCCATGAGAGGGAGAAAGACAAGAACAATGACGAGAAGGATAGCAATCAGTAAGAAGGCGAGTGAGTCAGACTTATGATCATCCCCCACGTCCACAGGATTATCAGCAGAGTAATTACTAAAACCACCACTCGATTTTGAATTAGGTCTGCCTTTTGATCCCGTTGCCATTTTGCTCTCCGTTGTCTCAGCAGTTCTTCCCTCCTGGCTAGTGCCTGTTGATTAGCAATGTGACCTATCGTCTGGTTCACTCTGCTGTACAAATCTTTCATCTCAGCGGGCACATGGTAAACCATGTAATCACTCAACTCTTGATTCAACTTTTCCATTTGCAAGTTAGCAATCACCAACTTGATGGCAATATCTTGCCCTTCTTCATTACCCACATGAAGAGCCAATTCTTCCTGTTCTTTAACGTAATTTTTCAGACCGTTGTAAGCCTGAAAGAACTTGGTTAAAGCATCTGCCACTTGTGAATAGATGAGGTTTTCATCAAACTCAGGTGGCTTTTGTTTTACTTTCTTTTTGGGCTTTTCAACAGTCTTGGTGGGTTCTTCTTTCTTCCCGCCAAACAATTTCCCAAAAAAAGCAAAGATGCCCTTGGCATCCTTGTGAACTCCCTTTACATCTTTAGCAACGCCTTCAACTTCATGAACAACGTCCATGACCATTTGTCGGCCTTCTTTGTACATCTCGCATGATTCTTTGATGAGCTTAAAAGCTCCCGATGCAAGGGCAACAAGAGTGAAGGGGTCAATTTATTAACTCCTAGAAACCTTCGCCAGGCGTTACATAAACGCTTGCATTAGCAGCGTCACCAATCACCTTACAATAAACATTTGCAGTTGGCCCAACTTGCACTCCAGTAATTACTTTATAAGCATACGGTGGCAAGCTAATAACATAATCAGGACCCGTATCAGGCAGTTGAATTGTCATAGAACTGTTTGCAGAAATCTTTACATATACAGCACTATTAACATCTGAATTAGACAAATAATATTGTTGGCATGGGCTGTCTGCTGTAATGGTAAAAACATTAGATGCAGTATTGGCTGATCCAACAACGGCAACTTTTACCGTTTTCCCCATTTGTTGAAAAGCAATATTATTAGCCATTAGTACACCTTCTTACCGCCACCAGATGTAGGCGATTGTTTTGTGTTGTAACTAGGAGTGCCAGAGAAGTCAAACACAGCTCTAAAGCCACCTTTAGGCAATGTGCCTGGCTGCCATCTATTCATGTCAACAGAACCATCTCTAGGCAACTGAGGACGAGTAGACTTGGCAATTTGTTGATTTACCTCGTGTGGCCTCTGGTGATTAGAGTTAGCCATGTGACTATTTTCATAGTCAGCTTTAGGATTCATCGGATTCTTGTTGCGGTTGCTGCTTGGCATTACTTCTCTCCTTGGTTTTTACCACTAGGTATGCGAATAGTACGAATATAGCTAATGTTGCTACTCTTGTCCAATCTCCCGCCCACAGGGTGTAAGCAGTTAAACCGCAGCTCATCAACAACGCTATGATCGTGATCAAACGGTCTGAGATGACGCTCAAGGCTAGACGAATTAAAGATATTGAGTCCATGTTGTTTCCCTCTGTTGAAAGTCAACATCATATCACTCATCTTTATCATCGTCTAATCCCATAAACCCACTACCCCACTCATCATCTTGCATTTTCATCTTGATAGCCTCAAGTTTCAATGCCCGATCTATTACTTTAGTTTTATCATTGATGGTGGCAGTCTCGTCTACCATCACATCTCTGAGCATCTTAGCAATAGCATTCTCAAGTTCTGGGTTCAGGCCCTTTTCTTTCTTCTTGCTCATCGCTTGGCCTTACGTTTGTCTTTTTTGGACTTTCTAGCCGTTGACAAAGCAATAGCAATAATTTGTTTGCGGGGACGGCCCCCTTCTTTTGTGAGTTTGCTGATGTTCTTTGAAATCGTTTCACGACTTGTTCCCTTTTTCAATGGCATATCAACCTCCAGATAAATATTTGGGTGCTCTTGATCTTTGGATAGCTCTTGCCGTTTTGGTTCTGGCAAGGGTTGATGCCAAGTCTTGAGCCGTTCCTGTCAACTTTCCTAATCCACTGGGACTGATAGCTGTTTTACCAGCCTCTTCCCAAGCAGCCCTGAGTTTTAATTCACGACCAATTTTGGCAAGATCATCAATGTCACCAGGCGTTCTTCTGACCGCACCACGGTCTTTCAGCATCATGTTGCCCAGTTTTTCTAAGCTGATGTTTCCTTGCTTGATGCCACCTTGTTTGTACAAGTCTTCCAAAATGATTGCGTTTCTATACTTGGGTCTTAACACGTCAAGTTTTTTGGCTACTTCAGGATGATGTCTAGCAACAGACGCATCTATCTGATCTACCAAGTTGTAAATTTCCCTAGCGTTACCAGCACTGGTTGACCTAGCTCTTTCTGTCAAAGCATTTCTAAGTCTTTGCAAGTCTTCGCCATTGATAGAAAAAGTATCTGGTATTGCACCTGGACGTGATGTCAGCTGGTCATACGCCTTCAGCATATTGTCGGCAGTTTGCTTGACAGGACTCACTGTTGCGGGTCCAGCTGCCGCCTCTTTAGCTGAAATTTCTCTAAGAACGTCTATAGCTGGCTGATCTATTTGGAAAGACTTACCCTTGTATATGTCGTTGTATTCTTTGCCCAGAGTGCTCAATCTTTCACGGATGAAGTTATCGTCTAACTTACCAGCACTGGTGGTTCTACCCGTTCCTTTTGTAGCCAATTGATTAGCAAGGTTTTGATTTTCTTCGGCATAACCAACCGCACCTTTGGCGGGCAAAGAAGGCACGTCAGCACGAACTTGTGATGGAGATAATTTAAATCCTAGCTTTTCAGCAGTTTTGGCAACGTACTCAGAAGTTCTGGATGGAGTACCCAAAAGAGTTTTGGCAGCAATATC
>Ga0214166_1001383_pt1 | contig 10587 bp, 15 predicted proteins | sample TroBogepilimnion_27_FD_153005 | JGI IMG/M metagenome (GOLD analysis project Ga0214166, IMG submission 153005) | Freshwater microbial communities from Trout Bog Lake, WI - Practice 18AUG2009 epilimnion v3 | ecosystem: Environmental > Aquatic > Freshwater > Lake > Epilimnion/Euphotic zone ...
ATTTCGTGGTTCATTTCGTGGTTCTACTACCGAACGATTTCTACACTTCCTGTAGCATCAATGAGAAGTTGGAAAGCGCTTAAAATTACAAAGAAGATGGTCGAGTTGGCCGAAGTGATGTTGTTCGTCGAACCTTGGAGACCCGCCTGGATATTCAAAATACTGCATGGGGATCCGGCAAAGGCGAGCCCCTCATTTACACGCTGGGCCGAAGCACCCGCCACGAACCAGTTGGTAAGAAAGGTTCCACCAGACGCGTTACCGTTGGCCGACGCTTGAGCCGCAGCAGCGCTGTTGACCAGGGGAGAGGTGATGGATGCATCAAACAAACGACCCAACACCTTTTGAGCCTCAGCAAAGTATAGAACGGGGTCCGTGGTTGAGTTGAGCTGCAGAGAAGAGATGAGACGACCATCTAACGAAACCTGGAACTGGTTCAGGTTGTTGCTGAACGATGGAGCTGCAGCCGACGTAGCCAAGTTCGCTGTGTTGTACTGGACGGCCAGAACGCCTTGCAGCGAAGACACGTTCAGACCGTAGTTCAAGTTCAGTGTACCAGCACCCGTACCAAAGGTCGTCGGGAGGGTGACCGTAGACAGATTGGTGTAGCCGTATACGTATTTGGCGCCGTGCATCATGTCCGAACGCACCTTGTGAATGAAGGCCTCTTCAGGCATCACTTTGTCATATACGAGCTGGACGTTGGTGATGGTCATACCCGTCCACACGGGATCATTTGCACCCGCCGTGTAAATAGCTCCGACGGAGCCTTGCCAGTCAGCTTGAAGCTGCAATGTGCCATTAACCCATGGCGTACCTGATTTTTCAATCAGGGTTAGACTGTATCTTAAGCCTTGTGAAAACAAGACCGACTCCCGTGCGGTCGTTGAGGGAGCATCTTTCCTAAAGACGCTTTACCCGCGGATTACCCAATCTTGAACGTTATTACGGTTGGCTTCGGTCATTACCCGAGTTCTCCTCTTGTGTTGCCACAAAGGATCGTAGTTCAAGCTCTAAGGGACTTCCCGTCATTTTAAGGAGTCTTGCCTCTATGAGACTAGCCGATAACTCTTTTCAAGTCGGCTTTTATACCCAGTTTAGGTACAGGGGAAAACTCTGAGTAGAGCCAAGCATCCCCAGAAGGGGAACTGCAAACGTGTAGGATTGCGACGACGTGGCACCAGCAGCAGGCTGATAGTACTGAACACCGGCTCCCAACATCAAGGTCGCATCGTGGTTCAACCAGTCTGCACTAGTGGAGTTTGAGATCATGCAATCTAGGGCGGCCCATGCGTTCTGTATGTTGTCGCATTGTACTGAATTCACGTAGCTAGAAATACGGTTGATACAGCTCGTTGCAGATTGAGCCGAACCCTTGAAGAAGAAGCTCGAGTTGGCCACGGCTGCAGCGCTAGAGAACGTGACCGTGTAACGCAGATACGGATTCATCATGATACCAGCCGATGCGCCGCATGGGATTTGAATTACGGAACTGCCACCGAGGGACTGGTTGCCCGACAGGGCTGGGACGTTGACCGTTTGAATGGAGGAACTGATCGGCTTAGCCGTTTTGTTCGACTTCCACGATTCCGGGATTGAGTCAAACAGGGCAGGAAGTACGTAATGAGTGTAGCCATCACCGACGGTGTGAAGAGACATTTTGTTATCAGTCGAGATAAAAAAAATTTAATTTTTCAACCGGCACCTCAATCACGCTGAAATTTTGATTTTTTAGGTTTTACGGGGAGTTCGTGTTTGTCAAGCTTGATGGGCTGGATACTGCGTTGCGGAGTTGGGTCCTCATGATGCTCAGGGTTACGGTCCAAGAACGATTGCGGTGCACTCGAGACGTACCGAATGCCTCCCGACGACAATCGGTTGATTTGTCGTGACTGCTTCATTTGACACTCATAAAGATTTTAAATCATTTGAACTCCTCGTCGATAAATTCAAAATCGAGGGACAGGAGCACATTGAACGTTGCTGGGAGTACCGAACCATCCTGTGAGAATTGTTGGACAACCTTGAGATAAAGCAACCCATTGAATAACTGGTTCGTAAGGTGATACGCGTCACGCGACATGTCTATACACACATTGGCTTGAGTAATCGAGGTGGGCATGCACATCCACGATAGATATCGCTGTGTCGAGTACGGAAAGTATAAGTTGTCGCTCTGGAGCTGCAGCACTCGATTGGTAGTACCGCTGTCATGGTATTGTACACCCAAGACACGCACGCTGGCCTTCCCCGTCACTGGCACAGTAAAATAGGTCCCGTTGTTTGATGCGTTGATGTAAATTTGAACAAGTACCATCTTTACCCTTCACGAGATTTTTTTAATTTTACATTATTTTAAAATACACTCATACCGTTGCGGAAATAGGGGTTGGCGTGATGTTTCAATTTTTCTTCGATTTTTTTCACCGTCCGCAGTCTGCGTTCCGTCTTACGGACGTACTTGCGGGTGCTCTCGCTCCCCGAATCCGACTCACTCTCGCTCTCGCTCTCCGAGTATGCTTGGTCCGAAGTAGCTGACGTCTCCTCCACCACCTTGCGAGGTCGACCCTTCCCTCTCACAGCGGGTGGTTTAAGACTGACTGGTTTGTGTTTGCTGCCTGGGACTGGCCCTTTGCGCTTAGCCACCTTAATCTCGGCATTAGGGTACTTTGCTTTCACCTCGACTATCGCCTTGGCAATTTGTTCCTCTCGCTTTTTATTGGCTTCGTCTATCAACGCTTGCTTTTGAAGACGCCGTGATTCATGGTATTGTTTCAAGGCTTCTCGACCTTTCGCGAAGGCTGCTAGCTGTGCTTCCGATACCTTACGCTTTGGTTTAGCCTCTTTTTCGTATGAAGGGGGGGCAATGGTGACCTTGGGGTTTGCCTTTGGCAATCTAATTTTAAGTTCAGGCTTGGGTTCAGGCTTGGGTTCAGCTACAACATCGACGGGGGGAAGTTCAACGACCGACATTTTAATATTAGAACACATTTTAATTATTTATTTATTTTTTATTTTTCATCACCGAAAAACCACAGGTGGAAAATCATCGTCTTTAAATGGTATTAGAAGCTCCGTACTGGAAGAAGAAAATAAAAATAATTAAAATGTGGTGTGTATACAAATGGTTCTAGAAAAATTTGAATTGCTAGAGATGGTCGCCAACCCTAACTTTTGCAAGGTCTACAGCAAGTACCTACGCATTCAACCCAGTCAATACTGGTTCCTGTTGTGTCTCTTCCAGATTGATGGACATGAATTAAAAAATCGGTTCAAGGGTAAATACCACTCCTCCATGAAACAACCCGACGAACACACCGTCCCGTCTCCCATGTTACACTCGTGTTCGGCCTAGACCACGCCTCGAATCCGTAGGACCGTCGCGGGTCCACCCTACCACAATAGTATTTTAGCTAATAGCTCTCCTTGCGTGTTTCTAGGGTGTCGGATGTAATAGAGGCGTCGACGCTCGTCCGCGTACGCTTTCCCTTTCGTCTCGAGGTAGTGCGGGTAGTCGAGGTACCCGATCGCCCCCACGGATGCAATGAGCACTCCGTTACGATACACGTCCAGTTTCTTCTTGCGGTCGTGAGAAGGTCTCACCGTGACTCCAATCTCTCTCGCTTTCGCGAACGTATAAGGTGTTATCTCATACATTTTATATCCCCCAAGATTTTTTATCTCTACATGTGTCGAACCGTAGGACCGTCGCGGGCCACCCTACCATCGTACACCACAATCATCGATGGGCGCACGTTTGCTGTTTTGCGTTCCGGCTCGAGTGGGTTGATGAACGACAATCGACCCTTGACAAACCGTAGCTCGGCGATATTGCAAATGAACCTATGAAAAGCGACCGTATCGGTGCACGCGTTGATAAGCATGACCACCGTCTTACCGAGTTGCCATTCATCGTGAGCCTTCTTTATCCATGGGGCTAGGTTAGAATAGGGGGGGTTGCAGAACGTTGACGTTCCCCAATCGGATGTGAGTCCATCCACATCACCCTCTTTCCAATCGATTGGACACGGGTCGTGGTTGAAGTGGAACTCAGCATCGAGTTCAGCATAGAGCTTCGGCGGGGTTAACCATTTGTCTCCCTTGCTTTTCGGGTAGTAGGAGGCCATCATACCTACTCATGAGATTTTAATTTGTTATTCGAATAACAAATTGTGATTTTACACGAAGGAATACAAACCTCCGAAGACGGGTGAGGAGTGAGGAGTGAGGAGTGGTTTTGACTACTCCGTAATTATTGCAATATTTTTTTTTATTTTCAAAATTAAATTTTTTTCACGATTTTTTTTGAAAAAAATATTTTTTTTTGTGTTTTCCCAGCGAGTTCAAAACCCACTCCTCACTCCTCACCCCTCACCTCTCCCCACTCCTCTATTCTCTTCTTTTTTGTACCTTATATTCTACTTGGAAATTGAAGGAATAATAATAGAAAAGTCAAAGTGACGTCGTTCTCCAAATTTGGAATGTTTGTTTGAGATACCCAAGATACCCCTCTTCTTGACGAGGAGGGAGAGTCGACACCCCAACTTCCTCGAATCTATGTCGAGCTTGACCCCGTGGTTGCTACAGTACTCACGAAAGGAGCTGAGTTGATCTTGTGCGGACCACCGGAGTTCGGTTTCTTGTCGGTTTTCATGATATTCTTCGATGACATATTCAAGCCAATCGGATACCACGTCCGAGTTGCTATGTGCGATTTCCATTTGGTATTCGGTCTTGGGTATGTTTCTACCTTTGGTTGAGTTGAACTCTTGTATATTTCGATTCATAAAGAACTGGAACAACCACGTCAAGACGTCTTCGTTTTCGAGGCAGGTGTACAAGCGGGTAAAGTACACCCCGTCACCGATTTTCTCGTCCGAACACCGTACAATCAGTTTACGACGGTCCCCATCGCTGGTTTGAATGGGGTTGTAATCCTTGTTGGTAAAATTGATGAACCGATGCATGGAGCGCAAGGGGTAGTTCTCCTTCCCTTTACCCTGAATGGACACGGACGAATCCGTGATGAGGTCTTTAATGACACCGTCGTACTGACGCAATTCAACTGCGCTAAGTTCGTTCAGGACAACGACCATACAATGGGCGAGAGACCCGTTGAATTTCCCAAACACCTCATCGGCTTTCGAGGTGACCAAGACGGAGCGTTTCGCCATGAGCTTTTCCAAAAGGATGGCGACTGTGTTTTTACCAGCACCTTCTTCAGAGGCAAATGTGGGCATCGTAGTCTTAACGTGGGGGTATTGGAATGTTTGGGCAATCCAATCCAATAGATACTCGTGCACCTGTTCTTCGTTACCACATACGATAAACAAATGATGTAAAACAAGGTACGCCATCTCCATGGTCTCGGTCGTCATGTCGACTTCCCGACCTTCAAAAGGGTACGGTTTCCATAGGTTAAATACATCCTTGGGACATTCCTCACTGGGGGAAAAGATGTCGGCACGAGTGTAGACACGCATCTCGGGGTCGTACCACCAACGGTCGATAAACCGGACAAACTGGATACCCATATGCGAGTATCGTTGTTTCAGGTCCATCGGGCTTAGGAATTCGTATTGGTCTAACGAGGTCTTGTAGAGAATGGCCGTAGGTTCTTTAATTTTACAGTGTTTCTGTTCAAAAACATATTTCCATTCAAGATAATCTTCCGTCTCATCTTCTTCCCCGACCTCCTTGTCGATAAGACGATTCACACGTCGACGTTCTTTTTCCTTGTCTGCGATAACCTTCCGTTCCTTTTTGGTGATAAAGTTATCCGGTACCAGGAAACCCTCATTCATCTCCTTGACGTCCATCTTAAAGACCATATTTGGGTAGGTGATTTGAACCTCGGTTTCGATATCTTTAAACAGCTCGACAATTTCATCGGGGGAGAACGTATCCTCAATCATGCAACCATCATAAGCGAGATTACATACCTTTCCGTTGTGTTTCACCACTGTCTTTTCTACCATGGAAAGAAGCTCGTTCTCGTGGTGACACAGGAGGCGATTCAAGGCAGACCCCTTCATGTTCCACGCAGACTGGTCCTTACGCTTCTTGGATTTATCGGCTTGAGCCAAATACTGCGGGTAGAACTTGGATAGAGCCTCGGTAATCTTCTTGCATTGTTGATGGTAGTCGTATAACCAATCAGGGTCGTCTTCGGTTTGTTGAAACAGACCGTCATCACGATTGATGGCACGGAGCAACATTTTCTTGGCTCCATCACGAGACAAACCACGTCCCTCTTTCAATTCACCAATCATCTTGTCACGCTGGTTGACATACATCTCAATCAAATCGCATTGGATTCCGTGGTGTTTGCACAGCCACAATAAGATGCACGGATGCGCGTTCTTCATGTCGATATCGATACAACCCCGGGTGATGGTGTGACGGATGGGTCGAGCCATGTTGGTCAAGCTAAAATCACGGGAGAAGCGTCGTCCGTCATCGTCGATTTGATAATAAGATACCGGAACTTCACCCTCGAACATGAGAGCCCTCTTGTGGTATTTGCGCAATAAGTCCACCTGACCGTCTCCACCAATCAGATGACCCTTCACGTAGGACTTACCCAAGTTCACCTTATCCGCGTTCTCGATACACCATTCCAACTTGCGCATGTCAATCCGGTCGACGTATTCCATCTTTGTTTATTGTAATGTCTTTAGATTAAAAAAAAATTTTTGTTTCATTTTTATAAACAAATTCGCTCCCCTATCTAAAATCGCTCCCCCTGAGCAGGAGCGATTTTAATTAAATAATAATAATAATAAAATATTGTCTAAAGCCATTGTAATAAACAGAAAAGAATGGGACGAACCTATTCAGAGCATTCGTACAAGCTAATTCAAAAATGGTTAAAGAATGAGTACGCGGTTAACCCCGACTTCCGTCAAAAGCAGATTGATAAAGCATCGATGTATCAATACAAGACACGGTACCGTAAATTGATTGATATCACCATTCTAGAAAACTACGCCCGTTCTTATTTACTTCAATTTCCAAGTAGAATATAAGGTACAATAGAATAGAATAGAGGAGTGGAGAGAGGTGAGGAGTGAGGAGTGAGGAGTGGGTTTTGAACTCGTTGGGAAAACACAAAAAAAATATTTTTTTTGAAAAAAATCGTGAAAAAAATTTAATTTTGAAAATAAAAAAAAATATTGCAATAATTACGGAGTAGTCAAAACCACTCCTCACCCCTCACTCCTCACCCGTCTTCGGAGGTTTGTCTTGATGGGTCTGGATTGTCGACGAGTTGAGAGGGGATGGAAATATACCGGCTTAAATATAATCTTTATATATAATAAAATGGAACGAACGCGGGATAACAAGAAGTACTACCAGCAACATGAGAAAGCCTTGGAGGAGGTTATAAACCTAGTCCACCGACTCGCCCCCATTAACATGAAAGAACAAGTACGGAACGACGTACGTTATCGCAACGGGCTCATGTGGATTTTGCTCGAAACATGGACGAAGAATCAAGGGAAAAACCCCCCTATGTATAAAAAGATTTAAATATAATCTTTTATATATGATAAAATGGGACGAACTGCGGATTATAACAAGATGTACTACCAGCAAAATAAGGAAGACTTGAAGGAGCGTAATAAGCTGATTCAGCGAACCAAGTACCAGGATGAAACCGAACGCCAAAAAATCCTGGAGCGCAATCGACAAAGGTACAGTGAACGGAAGGCTGCTTATATCGCATTTAAGCACGCGTTAACCTAGTCTTCGGAGGAGGAGGCCGTCTAACCAAGGTACGTGTAAAACACAATTCGTTATTCGGAATAACAAATTAATTATTTCAATTCATTTACAACAAACTTTTTCAAAAAACGAGAGGGACATTTACCCATGAACTTGGTTCGTTCTTTCTTTGACATACCTTTAACCATTTCTGCAAATTCATATACCTGTTCTATATTGTCCCATCCCTCTTCGTTTACACAGTGTGTATCAAAATCATCACCCATTTCACTGGTGATAGAGGATTTTACCAGTCCAAACACCTTTACATAGAACAAAAAAATCATAGATTCGTAGGCTTGTTGTTCTGAGCAAGACATTTTAAGGTGATTAAGGTGATTCCCTCTTTTTTTTTTATAAAATTTCATTTTTATAAAAAATTAATATAGGGCGGTTCCGTCCGCCCACACCGGCACTACGTGAATATTACTTTATACGATTTAGAAAAAGTGTCGTTTACCCCCGTGTTTCATGATGCCACAACAAGCCTCGTTCGATTTGTGCGAGTTGTGTTTGCGCTTGAGGTCGGCGTGCATGGCCGTACGCAACATGTTCTCATGCTCTTTGTGCTCATGCGAGCCCTTGGGGTAAGGGTTGGTGAAGTTATTGACTTTTTCCGCGCGGTCTAACTTGTGTTTGAGGTCGTAGTGCATGGCCATGCGAACCATGTGTTCGTGCTCTTTGTGCTCTGCCGAACCCTTGGGGAACATTTGACATTAGACGAGATATTAATTTTTCACATGAAGCGTTTGCGACCATGATGCATGTTGTGTTGCTTGTAGACAACGATTCCACCGTGTTTTTTATTGGAAGGCTGTTTAGGGTCAGGATTGTTGGAAGGATGCATTTCATCTAGGAACTTTTTGATTCGTTCACCATGTTTCTCCTTAAAACTGTTCCACAAGTCTTTGAGTAAATTAAAAAAAGTCCCATGCCCTTGGGAAGGGACAGAGAACCCGTCCACATCCTTCATGCGGATGTGTTCCATGAGAGGGCCATGAATTCCCTCGTATCGAACGGTGGCTAGATGGACGGATCGGTCCCATTCTTCGATAAGGTCGTCTATCGTTTGGTACTTGTTTGGATGAGCCATGTTTATCATGAGTAAAGATTAATTTTTCACATCCAATGTCTCCTCCCATGTTCCATGTTGTGTGTGCGTCGACGCACTCCGCCGTGCTTATCCACGATTTCCGAATAGATGCGTTCACCCGCCCCGGCGAGGTCTGTTGTTTCCTTACCGAGATACCGGGACCATTCGGGGACGTTCTCGACCAGCTTCTTGATGTCTTGCTTGAAGAAGGAGACGATGTCGGGTCGTTGGAGGTGATTGCCCTGGAGTGAGCCGAGAAGAAAGTCTTGGCAGTTATTGGTGAACCCATCATAGGAAAAGAACTTGTCCCCCATCTTTAACGCTGCGCGGTCGCAGAATTGGCCTAGGGTGATGGAGTGGTGGATGGGAACAGTGACATTGTCGGCCTCCTCGCGGTAGATATCGTTATGGGTCGCCATCTTGAACTGCGGAAGAGCGGTCTTTTCGTAAATATACTTGTCGTTGATGATGGCGTAGACGTGGAACAGTTGGTCGATAGACGATTTGGCCTTGATGGCGTTCCAGTCGCCTGCTGTGAGGAGGTTGAGGAATCCGTTCGATACATGGTCCAGAGGCGCGCGATAGATGACAAGAGATTCGAGTTTCTCGTTCTTGTGGGCTTCGAGGAATTTGCGAAAGGCTTTGGGTAGCTTGGGAAGAAACCAGTCGGTGATGCGTTTGAGTACACCACCGAGGAAGTGGTTTGAGACACGTTCATCTTCCATTTTTTAATGACTAAAGATTAAAAAAAATTACAATATGACACCAACCATAGTGATGATGACTGGAGTCACCTTGAGGTAAGTTAGGATTTGAGTAAGAGTGTTCGTTGCAACCTGTACGACGATATTGTACAACCAGGAAAGCCAAGACCGTTTCAGGGTTGAGCGCAGCGAACAGCTGTGGCTAAAAAAGACAGGCACGCAGAGGGTTGTTTGAGGGGCGGTGAACACAACAGTTTATCGTACAGGGGTTTCGTGGCCTGTTTCGGCGGAAACTCATCGAACTCACTTTCGAAGCTGATGTTGAGGTCGTTCTCGAAACAAAAGCGGTACAATACGAGATGGTAGCTATTATTCCCCATGATGAATTTTTGAAACCACAGACGATCTTGTTTCTCGCGCAGGTCGACAAACAGGTAGGCGAACGGAAGACCCGCCGGGTCAACATTGGCGTGAATGTCGTTATCGTAGCTTTCGACGGGGCCATAGCGAGCGAGCATGCTCATGACGTCCGCGTCAATGTCTCGCGTGTGACAGATGATGACGGGTTTGGACTGGGAAGGGTCGTCGTTGATGAGAGGGGTGGCTAGAGGAGGAGCGTTGATAGCACTGCTCACAGCTCCAATAACAGCAGGTAGATTGATAGACATTTTAATCTTATGCGAGATTTAATTTTTTCATCAGGTCGTTCAGTGTGTTGGTCAGCGTGGTGACGTGTGCTGTCAACGTGTCGATATTGGCCTGTTGTTGAGCCACGGTCGTGTTCATCCCTCCGATGGTCTTGGCTTGGTCCGACATCGTCTTGGCTTGGTCCGACATCGTCTTGGCTTGGTCCGAAATCGTCTTGGCTTGGTCCGACATCGTCTTGGCTTGGTCCGACATCGTCTTGGCTTGTTTGGAGGATGTTGATTGAAGTGAAGCAATGATCGACGCTTGTTGTGTAGAGGTTGTATTGAGTGAAGCAATGGTCAACGCTTGTTGTGCGATTTCGGCTTCCTTTGCTCT
>Ga0214166_1001392_pt1 | contig 10548 bp, 21 predicted proteins | sample TroBogepilimnion_27_FD_153005 | JGI IMG/M metagenome (GOLD analysis project Ga0214166, IMG submission 153005) | Freshwater microbial communities from Trout Bog Lake, WI - Practice 18AUG2009 epilimnion v3 | ecosystem: Environmental > Aquatic > Freshwater > Lake > Epilimnion/Euphotic zone ...
TCATGGTCATACACATGGAAAGAGTTGTTAAAAGACCTTTACCCACAAGATAGAGAACACCTACAAAAGACTGCTATCTGGGCTGAAGCAACTAAAGATGTGGGTCAACTTCCCCGTATCATATTTGTCCCAGGAGAAGAGTTAGTAGAGGAGTCAGAAGATGAGTGAGTTAAAAACCCCTTTAGATACCTACGAGTTTCCTGAGAGTATGAAGGAGTTTGGGCTTGCCCCCGAGTTACCTGCTGTAGTAGTGGACGATGACTTCTTCGAGTACATAGAGGAAGAGTCAGTAGAGAACACCCTAGATATTGGTGAATTTGTTCTCTATTACCTAGATTGGGCTAAAGAGAATGTGGAGATTGCAAGAGCGCGGATTGAGTTTGCGTTAGATGAAGCCGCCGCTATCGCTAGGGGTGAGAAGTGAATATTTTTGTGATATGCGCCGCTTATGCGGTTGGTGCATTTGTTGGCACCTGCACTATTTGTCAAATAGATTACCTAATATTTAAACATCAAATAAAGAAAGGACGAAAATGAGAAATGATGAATTACCGATTGTATTCTTCCACATCTTGGCCAAGGATAAGGCCAAGATCCTGCCCTATTGGCTAGAGCAGAACCTAGATAAGTTGGACTATCCACGCGATAAGGTGATTCTCTACTTTCGGACCAATAATAATAACGACGATACAGCCAAGATTATCCACCAATGGGTGGATGACGAATACATCTTGAAGGATCGTCGTGAGGATGACGACTGGCTACGCCACGACTGGCTATCTATCAGCGTTAACGATGAAGATGTGCCAGAGCAGGTACAGCAATACGGCGTACATGAGTGGAACGCGGAGCGTTTCTCGGTCCTGGCTCGCTTACGCGAGGAAGGTATTGATGGGGCGAAGCAGTGGGAAATACTCCTTGGTAAGCCTGTCTACTACTTCGTGGTGGATGTAGACAACTTCATCCTACCTGGCACCTTAAAGGCCCTTATAGCCGAAAATAAGCCCGTTATAGCCCCATTGCTACGCTACGCCGTAGCCATCGGTGAGGAAACACATGCAGGTTACGCAAACTTCCACCATCCAGTCACGGAGAACGGCTACTATCAAGATAGCGAGGAATACTTTGCCTTGCTTAATGGCGCTATCCGTGGCGTATGGCCGATTGATCTGGTCCACTGTACCTACCTTATCCATCCTGGCGTCTTAAACTACATCTCATACCACGACGGTACGCAGGACTATGAATACGTTATCTTTAGCCGTAACCTGCGTAAAGCAGGTATCGAGCAGTACCTAGACAACCGCAAGATATACGGATACTTAACCCTGTGGGAGAATGTAGATGCCTGCAAATACTGGATGGAGAAGTTAAATGCCAGCAAAGCCAACTGAATTAAAGAAGTTAATCGCGCTACTGGAAGAAGATGCCGATAACGTGGAGTATGTCGCCAAGGCGGCATGGAGTCTGGTTGAAGATCTACTCAACCAGCGCCAGCGTTATGTCGTCTTTGCAGTCCACCCTAGCCTTAACGTCGTGCAGGCTGTCGGTCCATATGATACACTAGAGAAGGCTAAACGGGATTACGCTAAAAGAGTTGCTGCCTATGATAAACTATCAAGGGCGCATTTGGCACTTCTGCGTCATCCTGATAGCATTACTGAATAGAATTAACGGGGAGTTATTAGTCCTTTCGCCCCGTTATAGTTGCTCCCTACCTCATCCTTGTAGGTCGTAGCGACAAAGATATAGGCCTTACGGTAAATCCCGTAAGGCCTTTTCTTTTTGCTCCCCTAACAAACTTACAGTTGGTGCAACTGTCCCATTGAATCTTTCCAGTAGCCGTATGCGCCTTTAACAAGGGTGAACGGTGCAGGTGGTACACCTAAATAGGAGTATGGCTTAGTGCCATGCGCGTCATCATAGAACGATGGCGTAGTAAAGTCTGGCAATACACCATTAACGCCATTAGCCGTACCACGGAACGAGCCTACGGTATGGTCGCAGACTTCAAGTACCCACTGACGGTTCTTGCCATCTGGGGTAGATAAGCGTGTCACCATTGGATCAATCAGCATCTCAGCCAACTCATGCGCGATGACAGTAATTACGCCAGGGGTAAATCGCTCGCCGTGGATCTGGATATTCTTTAACTTGAACGGCGCGGTATAAGTACCAAAGATAGAACGAGAGCCGTAAGCATCTGCACGAATATACGCAATAGGTTGTCCGTTCACTACTTCATGGTAGCCAAGTGCAGTCTTTTGCATCTTGGGATTTGGGAAGTTATCTACAATGCAAAGGTTCCATTGCCCTGCCAGGCGAACAGGCGAAGCGAGTACGACATCGTTACCCATATCCCACTTACTGTCCACCAAGCCAGCAAATCCAGTAAGGATTCGCGCTGCGGTGCTTAAATCAGGCTGTGTAATAACTCGCTTTGATTCGTTAACTAGGTTAATTGTCATCTTGCTCCTTAATGGTCGGTGCTGTAAAAGCCGCCAGTTCGAAACTGGACGGGGGCGGGGTAAAAGACTCGATCCATGAGGCTGTCGCAGCACATGGGGGAAGTAGATTCTTCATGGATGGACCGTTCTAAGATTTGCTCACTACCGCAACTGCGGCACTTATAGTCGTATTGTGGAATGGCCGTCTCCAATCAAACATCCTGGCACACATTCCCAGACCAGTTCGTGATAACTTTTGCCTTCAATGCGGCGCACTAGCGCCTTACACTCAGAGTCGTGGATATACTTCATTCCTCGCCCTTTCCAAAGGGATTAGTACCGCCTAATTGATTAACAAGGCGCCTCATAGCGCCTTCTACCTTACGATGTGCTGTTGTATCGCTCACTTCTAACACTTCGGCAATCTCGGCAAAGGTTAGATTCTGCTCGTACTTCAATTCTAGCACGTCTCTATCCATCTCATCTATCTTAGATAGGGCGTTGCGTACATCAAATAGTTGAATAACATAGTTGCCACCTTCGGCTGGATTACCAGCCCCAGATACTTTCTCACCGTCTAGTTTGGTCGTCTCAACCACATCGCCCCAGACAAAGGGTAGCAATTCAGAGAGGGTAATAGGGTCGTAGTACTGTTCATCGCGCAGTTCATAGCCCAACTTCTGGGCTTTAAGGCGACGGCAATATTTATCGGCTTGGCGCGTGAGCGTCTTGCCTAACTGCCTCACCCCACCCTTGTAATCCTCTGGCTCCTGGTTATGATCCAGCCACTGCTTAACCTTATCCTCACGACGCCAGACCCAGACAAGTAATTCTTGGCGCAGGTCTGATACATCGAAGTAGACGGAATACTTGCGGTGTACCACACGCGCAACTTGACTGGCTACATCCGTAGCCTCTGATAGCCAATCACTCATAACAAACTCGCAGGGTCATGTAAATCTTCCTGTGGCACCATATAGGCAGGTATTCTCATTTTCGTATCCCAGTATTGATCTGCCTGTGCCTCGTAACCCCACATCCAGCCATGAATAACGCCAGTGTGATAAGCGGGAAGTGTGACAAGTAGATACTTACGCTCTGGGTTATCATCTTTACCTAGCAATAGTTTACCTGTGTTGTAGGCGGTAGTGCGTACTTCAAACTCGCCTACATCGCCCATCTTGCGTTCTTCAAATACTGCAAATGGGTACTTGTCCATCCATCTAGCGACAACTAACTCACCTAAGCAACCCGATACTTCACGCGCTAATTGTTCAACCCACGTCGGGGCAGCACCTTTGCTGTTCATAATGCCGATGGCGCGGTTGTGATTAAACCGCGCTACCGCTTCGGTAGTTGCGTAGGCTACGTCGCCAGGAGATAGAGCAATACTTACCATCGCCAGATTTTACCATCCACAATAAAAGATTTGTTAACGATGGGAACAAGTTGTGGGATGACGGTATTTCCTTCTACGCTTAAGATGCCAAAGCCCTGCTGCCATGTGAACAGCCCAGCCTTAATATACTTAGCATGCTTAAGGTTCATTAGATGACCAACCTCTAAGCCCCATACAGTCTTAGATTTACCAGCCCACGATTGCGTCCAATGGGTTAAACCCATCCTGTGCGTATGTCCACAGACGACGCTGACACCAGCCCGCTTTGCAAGTCCAAGAGCAGTTGATCCAGCAGTGGGTTGAACATTTCCTTCGTCGCCATGAACAAGTATCCAATTTGGTGCAAGTTCGTATGGTTGGTGGTGATACGTAATTCCAAGTTGATCCAACTTGAGGAACTTTTCAATTTCAAGTTCAGGCAAACCAATAAACCCTGGTGCATTGTTTCTGATTTTATTGTACAGCCTGTCACTGTGATTAGACCTTGAGATATGTCTGATCTTAAGTGATTCAAGTAGCCGTACAGTAATGTCTCGGTGTTGTCCGATGTCATACTTCCATTCTCCTGGCCCGCCTTGCTCCCATCGGGAGATTTGCGGAAAGTCAATCTCGTCACCTACGCTCACCACCTCGTCTGGCTTGTATGCCTTGATAAATTTTGCCAATGTAGCCGTCGCATCAACATCATGGTAGGGCGACTGAAGATCCGAAATTACCACTATTTTTTTCACGATTTAGGCCAAAGCCCTCTCTCAACCATTAGTGCAATCACGGCGTAGTTCGCCATATCCTTGAACGAATCTTCAACAGATTCGTGCTTAGGTTCTTTCCCTGTTGTAAAAAGATTTTTAAGACGATGATACTTGTCACCGATACGAACAAGAAGGCCATTGATAGGCCCACCAAAGGCGTCATTAACATTAGAACTGCCATAGTCCTCTTGTTTGGTGATGAGAAGGTTCCCAAGTTCATCTAGCACGCTCCAAACGTTAGTCGCAAAGTTATTATCGCGTGTCACTCTCGAATCCCAGGGTAGCGGATTACCGCTATTCCCGTTGATATCTCTATCGAGAGGACTTGAAAGCCAAGGCCTTCCAGGAACTGACTCACCAGGATAATTTCTGATTCTCTCACTCATTACGCACCTTCCTGTCCACGATAGAGCCAATTTTGGCTATCTTCATCCAACTCGTAGTAATACACTATTGTACCACCTGTGTACAATTTCTGCTCCATTTCAATGACGGTCAACGCCCATAAAGGTTCTGGCACTTGCGCGCCATCCTTCGGTCCGCCGATAAACTCAGACATTATGGTTTAATGATTTCGTCGTCATCCTCACGTTCTATTTCGTGAAGTAGGTACACAACTAACTCTGGGTTATCGCGCAAGACATTAAGGAAGTGATAGCCGATAATGTCGCATACTTCTTCTACATCAAAGCGCTTGCGAGTGGAGAAGGGCGTTTCAAAGATGACAGCATGAGTAATCTCATGCACCAGTACGCGCAGTTTTTTATCCTCTGGAATATCTGGGCGTAGTTGAATCGTGTTTGTGTCAGATGTGGTAAGGCCGTAAGTATCAGGGTCGGCAAGGTCGAATTTGATTTTGTACCGCTGCCCCGATACGTCAATGAACTTAGGTCGTTTCATGCTCCCACCTTATCTGCGAACCAGCCTGAACCTTCTGAAAGATAGACGTCGTTTACATCTTGGTTAGGCGGCAACTGTACCACAGTTGCGGTATTTAAGTCCTCTTTGATCCGCCCAGCAAGTTCCTGACCAGGGTTACGCCCGTCCTCTTTAACGTCGTTATCTGCGAAGATGAGTATACGGGTATAGGATTCAAACAACTTAGGGAACCAAGGTTTCCATTGTGATACTCCCGCAACCCCAACAGCAGGTATGCCAGTGAAAGCCGACACGATAATCGTATCAATCTCTCCCTCGCAAATGGCAATCGTGTCAGAGTATCGGTGCAAATCACCAACATTAAATAGCCCAATCTTTTGGCCCGTAGGCCAAAGATATTTAGGCGTAGAATCACCAATGGCACGGAACTTAATACCAACAACACCAGCAGGAGTGATGTAAGGGATTGACAGACGGCCAACTGCATGCTCATGGCCAGCACTAGGCTCCACGACGCTTCCAAGACGGAATGTACTTGCCACTTCCTTGGTTATGCCGCGTGCCGATAGGTAAGACGCTGCCTGTGGCGTTAGATCGTTGTGATATTTGTCTGCTGCTTCCGTTAGCAATCTTCTCTGCTCTGCGTTTAACATCCTTAAACTCCTTAATATCCTCTTTGCGTGCTACTAAATCATACACATCCCCTAGCAAGTTACATACTAGACAGTTAAATACCTGCTTGTCTAGGTTGTACGCCGCACTGGCATGAGAATCCTCATGCACTACACACTTACACGCCTGCCATCCGTGACGCTCTATAACGTGTACGCCGTAATGCTCTAGCACGGCGCCAAGGTCAGGCTTGGATACCACTTTGTGCTAACCATTGGTTAAGATCCTGAATTACCCAACTCTGGTCAAGTCCTGCCATACGGCGCTTGACGATGACGTAGGCTGGTGGTACTGGCGTGATGCCTCTGGCCTTAGCGTAGTTAGCCGCTTCGGTTGTAGCCTCGCGCCAGAACTGCGGCAAGTCCATCTTGGCAGTTGCTTTCAGTTCAAAAACATAAGGCTTACCAGCGACAAACGCCACGATATCGCCCTCGTCGTCTTTGCCTGCAAGGCGCAGACGCTCTGCGTTAACTCCCTTGGAGCGTAGCCACTTAAGGATGCCAGTTTCAAATGTGGATCCTTTGCGTTTATTTGCTGCGCTCATTCCATCTCCCTTGAAGTTACACCGACACGCATCTCGCGCATGTCTGAGTATATTGTCATTCTACTTGCATCGGCCCATAGTGTTAAGTAGTTATCACCAGTGGCGCTGTGTTTAGCGAAACGATTCTTAACGCAGGCGATACGAAACTCACCTGAGTGTGGCACCAATGCCACAGTGAGGATCATTTCGGGCAACTGCGCGATTTTACCTTGAATAGATTTACGGCTTGGTGGCAAGTCTGGTTTGCCTTCTGCTTCACTTGTATGGTGCAACAGTACTACGGCCGCCTCTGTCTCGCGGGCTATGTGGTGCATAGCCTTAGCAATCTCGCGTAGCCCAGACCAATCATCGCCAGCCATAGATACCACGTTCATAGCGTTATCTACAATAATCATGTGCGGATACTCACCATAGGCTTCGCCGTATGCTCGTATTGCAAGATCAATCTCATCTAGCGTAGGAGAAGGTGCAAAGTCAAACTGTAGGTGGCTAACCGTTTCCAATTCCGAACCGTAAAAGTCTTGTCCAGCACCGCTAGAAAAGGCTTCTTCAACGGTATCTGTCTTATGACCTGTAATCATTGCTGCGGCACGAATAGCCGTAGTGTAGCCGTCTGTATCTGCTGATATGTACAGCGTCGGCACCTTCATCTGTACTGCCATCCATAGGGCGATGAGTGATTTACCAGCGTTAGGTGCGCCAGCAATCATTGTCATCTGTCCCCTGCGAAACCTAATCCCCTCTTGAACGAATGAGGGGAAAAGGTCTGGTAGCAGTGCATAATCGTTTGTGCTTTTCGCTGCCGCTTGGTGTAGTGACAGCATCGCTAATTACTTTGCGAAGTTAGGCTCGCACTGATCTGGCGTACCCTTGGCAGTAGGGCAGAAGTAGCCCTTCCATGCCTTTGGTGCGCCTGGCTTAGACTCACGGAAGGTACGTGCGCCATGCTTGCATTGGTCAATGCTGAGAGAGAGTGGTGATACTGGTGCTTGCGCCGCTGGTGCGCTGATAACAGTACCGCCAAGTGATTGCTCGATAACCGATACGGCATGCTTGCCAGTAAGGGCTGCTGATGTATTGGCAATAAGCGCCGCAAGATCGGCTACATCGCCTAGTTGTTGCTCCAACTCTGCTGCGTTATCTGCATAGAGGTTAATCAATGTGCCGTCAGCCAACTTGAAGTTGACTTGAAGCGTTGTTGTTTCACTTGCCATTTACTTGCTCCTTTGTGATTGTTGCTAGTGGGTCATATATTGTTGAAAGTTCTCCGCCGACGACGTAACAGTAATCTTTTACGCCACAAGTGCGACACGACATACCGATATTTGGTAAAAAAATTTCTGCCTCTAAGCCACGGGCGAACTGTGCAAACAGTTCGGTAAACAGTTCGATAGTCCAGCGGTGCATACCTTCGGCTTCCTCGAACTTAGCATCACGCGCTGAGTAGAAGTAGCCACGGGTAGGACGTACGCCAAACTGTTGCTCCATCATGCAGGCGTATAAGCCCAACTGCATAGATGAATCTGGTGTGCTAGAGCCAGTCTTAAAGTCTACCACAATTAACTCACCTGTGGGTAATACACCTACAAGGTCTGCAAAACCTTTGATAAGCACGTTACCAAAGTATTGATTAAAGCCCAGTTCGATTCCTGGCTGTCCATCTGGCGTCTGCCAGATCTTGATATGGCTCTCGCGCCATGTAGCCACGAAGTCTTGGAACATCTTAAGGCCGTTCTCGTCCCACCAAAGTTTGTTCTCTTTGTCGGGATACTGCTTACTAGCCCTACCGCCACTGCGCCAATCTGTTGGATTGGTGCCAGTGCGTTGCTCGATGTCGGCTATCGCCTCAGTAAATGATTCTTCCCAGATGGCTTCAAGATTCATCTCGCTCCACCTTTCCAAATACAATCTCTTGGGCTTTGCGTAAGCCGTTTATGTAATGGTCAAACGATTCAGGTTCCAACTGGCCCAATGACCTGCGGTATTCTTCTCGGGCTAGTTGAATCTCTTTCTCAATTAACGCTGCCAAGTTACGGCGCATGATTACTTCACCTTCAACAAACGCCTTCTCGAAGGCTGCTTTACTGATGATCTTTGCGTGTTGTCTACCCATTAGTCGCAATCCTCACAATACTCGTCGTTATCCCAATCGTACAAGTCTAGCAACTTCTCTGCAGACCATTCATTAATCCACAGCACGAAGCGAGTGTATAGACCAATTCTCATTTGTCCACTCCTGTCACGACTGTTGCAAGGCTACCGCAGGATACGCAGGTAGCATCGGTGAAGTATATTCCAATTTCAAAGTCATCGTCAAACTTACATTTGACGTTCCACCATTCAGATCCGCATGGACATACTCTAATCGGACCGAGCGAACGATAGTCTGCTTCGCTACCTTCTGTGGGTTTAAGGTTTGTAATATCATCCATTGTCCTTACCAAATTCTGCTAGTAGGAATTTCTCTGCGGCACTGTGGAAAGCACTTCCGCCTGCGAAGTACCAAGCAGGTTCTGATGGTGCTTTCATCTCACGTTCTAGTTGAAATGCTTTGCCACATCGTAGCCATGATGTAAATGCACTAAATGATCTGTGTTGGATAGTTGTTTCGTTCATGTCTGAAAGGTAGCACACCCCCAAGCGTGGCTGTCAAATCGAGCCACGCGGGCGCGGAAAACATTTTTGCCTATGGGTCGAAAATGCCAGAGGATGATTGGCAAAGAATCCGATGGCATGTGTATAATCGGAGCGAAGCGACGGCCGTTACCGAGGGAAGCCTATGGGGCTTCCCGTTACCGAGGCGAACGGCTACGGTGATAGTGAGCCTACCGTAAAAAAAACAAAGCAAAAAACCGCCCCACCGAATTAACGGTGAGGCGGTAATAAGCAGTTACTAGCATGCTTAGGCTGTCTTACCGACGAAACGGTAAGCGATGAACTAGTTAGATGCCAGTGGCACCCGTTGCAGATCCAGGCAGTACTGCTACCTTTGGTTGATTCAGTGTTGCTTTACCAACGGCATATACCGAAGCGTACTTCTTTGCTTGTGCGATAAGTTGTCCAAGCACAGGACCGAATACCGCAGCAGCGGCCGACTTGGCTATGCCAAGTGGATGATGGTCGCCTGAGAACCAGACGCCAGCGGCGGTTGAAGCAAACGCAATAGCATAATGCTCAACAATCGTTACAATTTTTGGTGGGACTTTCATGTTGCTCCTTAAGGTTTGGTAACGGCCGTTACCTTGGGTGCAAGTATAGCATTAACCTGTGCCAAGTACGCTGTCCAATCGAAGTTTGGGCCAGGATCCGTATGGCCGCCAGCAATTTTCTTGGCAGCGGTAATGTCGTTATGGCCGCAGAAGCCAGCCTTGCCTGCAAGGATGTCAGCGGGGGATAACTTCACCGCAGGGATGCCGTTACGATGGGCTATATCAGCCGTTAAACGGGCGCTGAGGGCTAGTTCAGCCTTGGAGTAGGCATCTGTCCACTGCGCTGGTGTTTGAGCCGCATTTCCCGCATGTTCAACTGAGATACTGGCCTGGTTCAAGTCCCAGTCGTCCACCGCCCAAGCGGTGTTAGCCTCAAGAACCGTCTGGTAAATATCTTCATTGTCCACCATGTAGTGAGCAGAGGCTTGAGGGGCATTAGCCCCACTGAACCATACGGCTACTTGATGCGCGCGGCCGAAGTTCTCTGGCGTCTCCATGGTGTGGATAACGATAAGACGTGGCTTGATGCCGTTGCGCCCAACTGTAAAATGCTTGGCCTGAATGATTGGATATGTCATTGCCATATTAACCTTTCCGCTAAATCTCCAGGGGTAGCCAGGTAATCTTCTTTTGCTATCACCAGTCC
>Ga0214166_1001398_pt1 | contig 10517 bp, 13 predicted proteins | sample TroBogepilimnion_27_FD_153005 | JGI IMG/M metagenome (GOLD analysis project Ga0214166, IMG submission 153005) | Freshwater microbial communities from Trout Bog Lake, WI - Practice 18AUG2009 epilimnion v3 | ecosystem: Environmental > Aquatic > Freshwater > Lake > Epilimnion/Euphotic zone ...
CATCATTTCGCCTGACGCGAAAATACTGTCCAAATCATCATCCGAGCGAATAAGTACGCAACTACTAAATTGTTTAGTAGGTGTTCCAAGCCCTGCCAAAACTGGCGTAGCCAATGTAAACAAGCCATCACTAGCGGCCTGGTAATATTCTTTGATATAACGCATTCTGGCTGAGTTGGGCTCTTCTTTGTGGAAGACTGTTGCGGCAGCCACAATGTATCTAATTTGTGGTGTTTCATAAATTTCCTTTGTCGCACGATTACGTACCAAATACTTCTCTATCAACTGCTCAATTGCCGCATAGCCATATTGTTCATCTTTTTCATGATCCAACATGTCATTCATTCGATTCCAATCGTCTTCAGTGTACCACTCTAATAATTCAGGAGTATATAAACCTACTTCAACATTTCTCTTTATGATAGAATATAAATGAGGAACTTCGTATCCACCATATACATCCTTACGCAACATGCTAAGGCGTTGTTTGCCTGCAACATATTGATAGTTAGTATGGCCTACATCGGGATTCGATTCTACATCGATAAGATCCACTATTGCTCTTAGTGTAATACCATCGATTTCTGCTGTAGTAATGCCATCGTAAAAATGCAATTGAGCTTTGATCTCAATCATACTTTGACTTACATCGGCAATACCTTTACATACCTTTGCTACCTGTGCTTGCCATTTTTCTACAGCTAATGGCTCTCTGCTTCCGTCTCTTTTAATTACTGTAATCTTGGTCATTGCTCTTTCTTTTTGTTATGTATTATTATTGTTATTGTTTAGGAAGTATTTAGTGGTGGCTATAAAGGTCAACAACTATTCCTTAGCCGTTGATTTTCGTTAGGTTTTCAAAGGATTTTTAATAAAGGTTGAGCATATTTTATCTTAGTCGTAAACTAAATTATATACGCATTTATTTTAGTTGTCTATTGATTTGAAATTACAAATTAGCAACATAACTAAAATCAAAATAACCAGCTTCGTTAGCCAGGTTGTTTGAATAATAGATTGCAACTGAATATGGAGTTTGGCCGGCGGAACCAACAAACAAATTTCCATTATAGTCTAAAAAATTGGCACTGAAATTCAAAATCATTGCTGTTGCTTCTAATGAATTGTCTGTTCCGGCAAAATCATATTCGTCACTCAATTGAATTTTCTTAGCATCGATATCTGCCGTTATTGTTATTGTGCCTCTTCGACTAAAGTTACTAAATGTACTTTGATACAAATAACTGATTGTATAATTGATTGCACCAATAGGGTTTCCAAGATTATCTGTGCTAACTGGTAATCGGAACAAAACGATATTACTGCTTGGATTTCCTAGAACTAATTGCGTACTACCAAAACTCTTGTAAACTCCGTGTCCGCCTAATTCAGGAACATAAGGAGTAGTTCCAAAGTTATTGGTCAATAGATCTGCTCCTCTGTCTGAATAGGTATCAGTGCAGTTATTACCAAATGTTTTGAAATAAATTTGTGGATATACGGCTGTAACATTTCCGCCTCCATTATTTCCAACATTGATAAATTTAGAACCTGTTACGCTATTACCATAACCTCGTTCTAAATATATGCCTTCTTGCTTGATATTATAAAACTTACAATCTCTTATTTGTGTCTGACGAGGGCCATATAGCTGTCCATCTGTTACACTATTAGAATTTGCGCCTAAACTAATACCTTGATAGCCTCCGTTGAAATAACAATTTTCAAAGACGTTGTTCATTGCATCGTATTTGGCAAATACGCCATAGCTAAAACTATTAAATGTAATATCTCTGAAAATATTATGTTCACATGTTACCAGCGAACCTGTTGCATTTAATTGAATCCCAATGCAGTTGGCATTATAAGAATTAGCCCAGTCGCCTTGTAGTATCATATTATCAAATACACTATCTCTTACGCTGTCTAATTGCATACAGGTATTCGAACCACTCACGCTATGCACAGTTATTCCTTTCATTAGAATATTTCGAGGCTGTGTATTGGCTAGTGTTGCAGAAATAGGACTTGGATTTCCAATAGTACTTAAATCGTTTACAAATTGTATTGCTGGGCCAATTAGTGAGATTGTAAAATTGATATTTGAACCTGTACCTGTTGCTTGATTACTAATCGTAATACTTTGGCCGGCAACAAAAGAAACAATAGTTGTGTTGGAAGGAATATTAGTTCCAGAAATACTTGCACCTACCATACTAGAATTGGCTGTAAATAATGTAACAGTAGTACTGTTATTGGTTGTCGAACCAACATACAAATTGACAGGATTATAAAGTATAATTGTTTTGTCTGCGCCAGCACCTTGTAGAGTTGCATAACTAGGAATAAAAATCGTGCTTGAGATAGCATAAATTCCCGGAGGCAATGTTAAAACTCGACGTGCATTTACAGCTTGAGGTGTTCCTGTAGGATATGAACCATTGTATGAATGTGCATTTTCTCCAGGATTTAGAAATAATTGATTAATAGCTCTTTGTAGTGCCGCAGTATCGTCCACTACGCCGTTGCCCACAGTGCCAAAATCAGCTATTGTTGGTTGGTCATCTAATCTATCTTGGAATGTACGAGTGATAGGACTGTTAGCACCCGGGCCTGTAATAACTGCCTGATCATTAGCCTTATACTGATAGTTTAATAAAGCTAGCAGATTGCTATAACTACTTAGATCGTTTTCTGTTAATAATCGTGTATTTCCAACGGCAGGCGATCCTTCGCTAATAGCGCCATTACCAATGTATAATTGTTGCGTATCAATTGCCCATGCCATTTCACCGCTGGCTAATTGTGGCAATCCTGTACCACTGTTCGCCTTACCACGACGTACTTGAATTCTTGAGATCTGAACGACAGCCATGAAATATCCTCTATATAGGATATTTATCAGTTCTTACTGTAGTATTCCTCTACCCTGTCCCACCACTTTTTCTCCCAGTAGCTAAAATCACCGGGTTTTAAGATAAATTCTTGATATTTAGGTTCTTCTACAACTACAAGCTGTTCATTCATTTTAGGGCTTACACACATTAAGACTACACCTTTTTGAATGTTAGTGCCGTGTACTTTGTTGTGTGCTAGAGCATAGGCCGTAAGTTGTAGATAGTAATCTTCGATCCATTCTTCTTTTTTAGGCTTATTAGTTTGCTTGTAGTCTATGATACTTTCGTCATTTAGATGTAGTCCGCACCCATCAGTAGTTCCTGCGTACAGACCGGGATAATACAATGGAACTTCTACACCCCATATTTCGTTTACATTACATAAGCCCTGGCTTATAACAACTTGGGCCATAGCATGACTTTGTTTACTATAAGGATTTGTGCCGGGAGGTTGGATAGCACCTGTCTTGACATAGTCTTCTAAAAACTTGTGCATACGTGTACCACGACCTGCGGCTTCGGTTACAATCTCTTGTGCTTTGGTTTCACCTACACGTTTTTTCCAAGCCAATAAGGCTTCCATTTTTTCTTTAGGCTTGGTCTTGTCTAGGATAGTGGTTACACTGGGAACTTTGGAGCCATCCGGTGTTGCATATAGGCGTTTGCCTTCTACACTTTCTCTGCTTATAGGTGTGTAGTTATATCGTTGTTTGAGTAAAGTCATAAGGTAAGTATACGCTTACTTACCTTATGTGTCAAGCCTTATCTGTTCGTTTTGTGGCACTCATTGCGGCACTAGCTTTCATGCTTTTGCCTACTGGTTCACCTTGGCCTGGTTTTGGTTCTTTCTTATCTGTTTTAATAACAACGCCGTGTCCATCAAAACGTTGGACTAGTTGTTTGATAATTGGATCTGTACCAAATCTTTGTGCAAAACGATCATAATCAATGTCGGGAGCACCATAGTTTTGTCCTGCATTATTAATTGCATCCCAGGTTAATTGGGCTTCGCTATGTTGATCGTTAGCCGCAGATTGAAGAGCCCTTAGTGTTAAAACTAAGGGATCTACACTTTCATATATTGATTGAATTACTTTTTTTTTGAGTTAAGTAGCATACCTAAGCGTCGACTGTAATCAATACTTTCACGCTTTTCTCTGCCTACAGCGCCTTCTGGAGGAGCTTCTTCTGCACCTGCTTCTGGTGCGCCCATTGCAGGCTCTGCACCCGGTACTGCTGGTGAACTTTCTGGACCTGCTCCCATTGTGCCTGGAGCTTCACCGCCTGATAATAGTGCTAGTCCTTGTGACAATCCTTGACGACTTTGTTCTAGTGCCGTGTATAATGATTCCAATGCAGGTTTAACTGCATCTTGATATTGTTGCGCAACGTCACTGCCTTGTGTTTCTCTTATAGAGTCTAATAATTCTAAAAGCTGTTCAGCTTTTAATTGTGCAGTATCTTCTAACCAACCAGTAATACGTTCTACCATATCCTTGCTGGCCATAATGTTTTCAGCTTTTTCTTCTTCGCCTTCTAGCAATACATAGCTAGCTTGTGATTCATTTAGGTCATAGCGTGTAAGTAATTCTGCCTTTAATTCATCGCGATCGCTTTCGCCTAGTTCTACCCTTGCAATAGCATTGTCGATCCAACTATCTGGAACTGAATATTGATTTGCACGTGAGCGGAATGTAGCATTAACATAATTTTCTTCCACTGGCTTTTCCTTTTTCTTATCTTTGGCTGCCTTTTTCATTGTTTCTTTTTTGTTACCATCGTTGTCTAAATCAATATAATCTGGTTTAGCTTCACGTTCTAAAATTGCCTGGTTAACACAATCCAACATGGCACGTGTTTTTTGATAATCTCTATTTTTCTGCATGCCTTCATAGCTTTCGCTAACTTCGAATTGGCTGATTTTTGTACGCAATTTATTTTGTGCATCGCATAATTGTTCTGTAGTAAACTGTTCTAAGTTTAACTTATAGCCAAATTTCTTAGCAAGGCTTTCGTTAAGCTGTTTGCTAGTAATTGGCTTTGAAATTTCTCGTAATTGCATGGTAGTGTCCCTAAGCTTCTATTAACTATTTATACAAAACTCCACTTAAACATCTTGGAAATCTTATCCTTAAAATGTTCAGTGCGTTCTTGACTGTATTCTAGTTTGTTTAATAATATCTTATATTGCTCAAAATCCTTAGTTTTCTTAATGTTGTTAGCAAAAATCAAACTGGATACATGATTGTTTCTATAATCTGTGTCAATGCGTTTAATTTCAAACATCTTATTCAAATCGTTTTTATCGTAAGCCTTGGCTGCCATTAATGCACTGGTCTTAAGATAATAAGAATCTATAGGATCTATTACTTGCGGATTATGCACAGCCCAATTGTGTTGGTTGTCAAGTCTAATAGTATACTGCTTGTAGACTATAGACCCATCGGATTGTACATTTATGGGCAAAGTTTTCTTAAAGTCTTCTTCAAATTGCTGAGCTAGTTCTTTAATAACTTTTTCTTTAGATTTATGTTTTTTAGTATTTTGGTTTTTCATTTGCAACTACCGTAGGATCTTTCATGCCTATCTTAGTTACCAGACTTTTACGTATCAAGGCCTGAACTCTGAATTGATCATGTTCGCTTAATTGTCCAAGCTTCACGGGCTCTTTAAGTTTTTCTAACAACTGATCTTCTTCCCGAGTCGTCCAGATGTAAAACCCGGAAAGTAAATCAAACTTCTTCCCATCGGGCTCTTCATTTCCAACTATTATTTCACTAATTTTCATCTTAGTCCTGCGATCATTCGCATTTTTTCTAACAATGCGTCATCTGCTTCTTTTAGTTGTTTCATATCAAACTGATCTGGAGGCACAACTGTCTTAGGTGCCCCGCCTGGCCCGGCAACTTCACCAGCATCCATGTCTAATCTATCTTTTAATAGTTGAATACGTTTTGCAATTTGTTCCGCGTATGGAGTTCCTTGATATTTTTGCTGGAATTGTAACAATGTAGCCATCTGGGGACTTGTCTTGGCCCACTCCTCTGGACTCTTATTGCCAAGTCCAAATATGCCTTCATGTTGTGCTCTTTCAAAGTCTTTATCTCTTACTTGATTGATGTAATTATCAGTAGCGTCACCACCTACATCGTGATTACCTTGACTGATTAAATCATGATATGTTTCTTGTGTATTGCGACTTGGGTATACGGCAGACTGTATTTTACCAGGATTTGCGGCTTGAGCGGCTGCATCTGCGGCTGCCGGAGTTCCAGGATTGCGACTGGGGTATACACCACTTTCTTCTCCCATTTCATAATCCTCGCTTGCAGACATTACGCTAGCACCAGGTTTCATTTCGTTAGGGTCAGCAGGTTTCATCGTAAAAGAACCTGGTTTATCTGGACTGGGAGTAAGTGCGTCTGTTGTAGTTTTAATTTCTTTACCGCCTTGATCAAGAGTAACATCATTGCCATTTACAGCTTTGATCTTCATCTCGTCATCTTCACCTAAAATATCTCTAATTTTCATTGTTGTTCTCCAAGGCTTAATTCAGCACTTTCTAATTTAGTTATGTATTTACGCAATTTTTCAATTTGTCCTCTAGCTCTGAGTAGCTTGAACGCTAGGTTTTCCACACTTTGCTCACCGCCCGATTCTAACCCAGCTTTGCGTAGTCGTTTGAGTTCTTCCATAGTTTCTTTACACTGGGCTATGTCTCCGCTACGCATAGCCAAATTAATCTTGCCAGCATAACTACGAGCTTTGCTTTTAATATCTTTAGGATCAACTGTAGGTTCTTTATGTTCAGGCTCGCTTAACCATTTGTTATCTAGTACACTGAATATACCCTCACTATGATGTTTCTGGCCGGCAGGCTGTACATATAGTTCTACTGGAATGCCTTTGATTGTTAAATCGTAGGTGTTATTATATTGTATTTTTTTAGCTGTAAAAAGTTCTTCTGTGTTAACAACTAAGTGTAAATCTATATCGCTGTATTCGCTGTAATTATAGCCGGCGCTTGAGCCACTTAGGGTTACATCTTTGAGTTTTAGATTAGGTTCTTCTAAAAAATCAACAAAATTTTTAGCTATTTTTAGTAATTGATGACGAACTTCAGGGCGTAAATTCTTTTCATCCCAAAGAACTGGATTAAGCTCGTGATGATGAGGATTAGGATCGATTAATTCTTCTAGGTTCATTCAGTATTTAACTGAATTAAAGTCCTAGGAACTTAATAATTTTAGGCAAGTCCATGGCTTGTACCCAACCTGTACCAGCTAAAAATGCTAGTAAGGCCATGCCATATTTGATGCCTTTGTCTTTGATTGTTTGTAGCTCTTTGATTTTGCCGGCTAGTTCGGCATGTTGAGCAGATTGCTGAGCATTTAATTCTTCTGAGTGTGTATAATACTTATTGGCATTTTCCCAATAGCTGGCCTGCATTATTTTGAGTTCATCCATCACAGTATCGCGAGTACGATCTAAACAGTCATGCATTTCTTTGATGTCGTCCTTGACTTCACCAATTTTTTCGTTGATGTTCTCAACTTTAGTTTCTAATATACCCACACGCTCGGGTAGTTCTGCTAGCTGTGATTGTGCTAATGCTGTTCGGGCCATTCTCCAGGCTCTCCAATGTTATAAGTCTTTTGCTCGCTCCGAGCTGGGCCTATTGTATGATTGGGTGTGATTAAAAAGTGCCTAGATAATGATTATTTGCCTACAACTTTATTTATTGCTACTTGTCGATTATAATACTCTAGTTTTATTTGGCAAAGAATACTATATTGTTTCCAGGAGTTTCAGTATTGAATACTGCGTACTTTTGTGTCATATTTTCATCCAACCCACTTATGTAAGGCACCATCATAAAATCTTCTTTAAGGAATCCAACAGGATCGCCATCTTTACTTTCATATAAGCCATCTCTGTCGGTATTGAAATCAAAGCGCCAAACTCTTATGATATCATCTGTATCAAAACCCACAACTCGCCCTGCAACTTCTATCATTGAAGGACTTAGGTCAAAGGTCACGTTTGCACGTATTCCTAAAGTTTGTAGTACTGTTTGGAAGTTTTGTTCCTTCCAACGCAGATGCTCCTTGCCAGGTTCAGATCGATTCTGCCTAGTACGTGTTATGTCCACTAGAGTATATAATTTGTATTCCATGCTGTATTTAAGCCAACAAAAAAGGACTCCTAAGAGTCCTGATTTGCTTCCCATCCCGAACAGGAATAAACCTAATATTAGGTTGCTGATGCACCACCGCCTACTGCTACAAAGCCAGTTCCGTATGGGAAAATCTGACTGATTGTAACTCCTGTGCTCTTACCAGCTGTTAGTGTGTCTGCACCTGCGGCAGAGTTAGCTGGAGCGGCTGTTTGCAATGCGTTTTGCAATTGAGCTGTTAAAGCACCAAATGTGCTTAGTGTTGGATATGCTGAGCTGAAAACTTCAACGTTGCCAATAGCGGCAGCTGAGTTAGCTGTATCTAAGCTAACAGCAACAATAAATCCACTAGCACCACCAGTTGTATATGGTGTACCTACCATGTAAACTTCAGCAAACTGCTGGATAGTACGAACAGCAACTGAGAAGTAGCTATTTGAATCTGCCCAAGCAATAGTTGTAGCTGTTTGGTTAATAGCTGGGTTAAAGCTAGAAATTTGTTGAGCGTAACCAGTAATGTTTGAAGCATCTGTATCTGGACCGGCTGCGGCTGTAAAGTCTACTGAGCCAGCTGAGCTGATTTTCAAGAACGCTAAGTTACGTGTTCCAAAGTTATTGTATGTAATACCGCCGTATGTGTCGATTGATGTCATACGACCATAGTTGGCCGCGACGTATGTACCTAATAGTGATGGCATGTTATTCTCCTAATCTTACCATTACAGTTCGCACTCTGCGAACAGCTTATTAAAAAGCCTTTGTAATATTATTTAGTTCAAATTGGGATTTTGGTACTTATATGGCTAATTTTTGAGAAATTGTTTTGAACCAAATAAGTGGGCTTTCTGACAAGGCTTGATGTGGTTTTTCAACCCAATTTTTATCTTGTTTAACATGTGTTAACAATGCTTGTGCTTGATCGTGTGGCAAAGCCTTCATAATAGCTTCTACACTGTCTAAATCATTGCCGGAAGCATTTGGACCTATAAGTAATTTAGCGATTTCGTCCCAATCATCGGCTACTAAGGGTCCTTTTTTATTTTCAGGAGTTCTAGCAAACAAACCTTCCCATGCCGCATAAACATAGCCTTTTTGTTTGGCCAGACTTGCCAGCATCAATTGTTTTCCAACACCCTTATAAGGACTGCCTTTGGGTATATTATGTTGATGATATCTACTAACTTTGGCAACCTTATGGATACATTCTAAATCAACTTGATGAGCATTTTCACCAAAGGGTAATCTAACAAACACATTTACACCGGCTTGTTTAACTTGAAATCCTTTTTCTTGCATATATGCGGCTAAAGCTCTACGACCTGCACTGTCAGGCGTATCTTTCTTGTTAGTAGGATCTGGTTGAGAATTAAATGCCTGTATGATATTGCCCAGATCAACCTGTAGATCTAAATCATTAGTCAAGTCGTCACTGTCGGCTCTGTGGCTACTGCCGACCCTAACAGATTTAATACCTAGAGGGCTAAGGAATTTGTCTATTTTGGCCTGTAGCTCTGGAGACATCCTGATAGGGAAAGGCACTGTGTCGGAAAAAATTACATTCTTACTCATTCTTTTGATTCCTGAATACGCTTTATCCCACGCTTAAATTTACTAGTGTCTGCACCTTTGATTGCATTTATAAACCTGCGTTCTAATTCAGAGGCGGTTTCGATATCATAAGTTTCATGAATCATATCTATAAGATTGATAGCACTTTGAATAATATTGGTACCACGGCTCTCTATCACTAGATCAGCGTTTCGGCTAAGGCCAACATCATTAAGTTCTTGTAAAATACTTCGGGTGCTTTTACGCATGTTTTTCTCTTTCTTATATTTATTGATTATATAGCCTAAACAAATTAGTTTCAAACGAGTTGATTAATCTAGCAGTAACATGTATTATACTAAATACTCAGTAGAAACACTGATAACGTTTCTACTGATATTACACATACACTTAAAGGAACACAAAATGTTAAAAACCATATCAAACTGGGTCAAAAACCTAGAAAATTCATTCAGTAAACCAAATACTTACGGCAGTGGGCTAGAGTACTATATTGTATCAAATAAACCACAAAATGCCGCAGACGTTGATCGTCTAACCAAAGAATACGAAACTAATAGAAACACATTCTATTGGGCAAGGGGGCTTTGAAATGCGTAAATTTCTTAAAGAAATCTATGAAGCTATTAAATTGGTTCAACAGTTACGTGCCGAAGCAATTCTCAAAGGTCAACACTGGTATTAATCGATGCTTACTACAGTTCGTCGTGTACTTCCACACGAGTATGCCAAATATCGTACGCACCTTAAATGTCTTGACACAGAATCTAAGATACTACGGTTTGGCTATACAGTTAGCGATTACATCTTGGACACACTTTGTGACAAGTTTGAAGCCAATCCTCACAAACATATTCTTTTTTGTATAGAAAATG
>Ga0214166_1001400_pt1 | contig 10505 bp, 8 predicted proteins | sample TroBogepilimnion_27_FD_153005 | JGI IMG/M metagenome (GOLD analysis project Ga0214166, IMG submission 153005) | Freshwater microbial communities from Trout Bog Lake, WI - Practice 18AUG2009 epilimnion v3 | ecosystem: Environmental > Aquatic > Freshwater > Lake > Epilimnion/Euphotic zone ...
CTCTTAATCCTTTGCTTTCCGGCCGTTCTGAGATTAACAAAGTTCTTGTGATTCTTATCACTTCCGACAGGGGCTTGTGCGGCGCATTTAATACCAATATTATCAAGCTTGCGTACAAGACCATTCATGAGGACTTCACCGCTATTCACAGCAATGGCGGAGTGAGTATGATTTGTGCCGGTTCCCGTGGATTTGATTTCTTCAGGAAAAGAGAGTATAAGATTGTCAAGGGATACCCTGCTGTTTTTCAGAGTCTTGATTTCAGTACTGCCAAAGAGATTGCTGATACCGCATCCGGTATGTATCTGCGAGGCGAGGTTGACAAGGTGATTGTTGCTTACAATGAGTTCAAGTCGGTGCTTGCGCCGAACCTGAAAGCTGAAGTACTCCTCCCTATTGCACCGGAAACTTCGGGGAAGGAGAGCAGCAGTGACTATATTTACGAGCCCTCCCCATCGGCGATTATCGACGTCCTGGTGCCCAAGCATCTCAATACCCAGATATGGAGAATGATGCTTGAATCGAATGCGGCAGAGCAGGCCGCCCGAATGGCGGCTATGGATTCTGCTACCGAAAATGCAAAGGAGCTTCTTAGGACACTCAACATCAGTTACAACCGTGCAAGACAGGCTGCCATTACTACAGAGCTTAGTGAAATTGTTGCAGGCGCTGAGGCATTGAGCAGTTGATGGGGCAATTCAAGATATTAATGATTTAAAGCGCCTGCAAGGGCGCTTTTTTTTTATGGTTACAAGGTTACAGATGTCAGTGTTATGCAGTTCATCAGGAAATGATTTATATTTTATCCGGTAATGATGGAAGTTAAGTCTCATTTTATTGATAAAGAAAGTATGGGCGGAAGCATAAAGATCTACAAGTTTGGAGGAACCTCTCTGGGGTCAGCCGGACGAATAAAAAAAGTTGCAGCTATCATTGCCGCTGCATTGGTACATAACAAGATTGTTGTTGTTGTTTCTGCCATTCATCGGGTTACTGATCTTTTGCTTGAATCTGCTGCCAAAGCCTGCAGCGGTGATAGCAGTTACCGTGTTACCCTGAATGAACTGGATCATCTCCATCACTCAATAGCTGGTGAACTTTTTTCCGGAGACATCTTCGAAAGCGTTACCGTGTCGATACGTTCCGAACTTTCCGAGCTTAATGATTTTGTTCATGGTGTTTTTCTGCTCAGGGAGCTTTCTGAAAAAAGTCTGGCGCGGGTGCTGAGTTTTGGTGAACGGTTGTCAGCCCGGTTGGTCAGCAGTTATCTTCAGGAGCAGCATATTGCTTCATATTATCTTGATGCCCGAGATGTGATTGTCACCGATACTCATTATGGTGATGCCCTTGTTGACAGTCATGCGTCCGAACTGAAGATCAGAAAACGCCTTGCATCGTTTGAGGGTGTGCCTGTTATCACCGGATTTATCGCTGCAGCGCCTGATGGGACAGTAACGACACTCGGTCGAGGCGGATCTGATTATACAGCCTCAATTATCGGTGCAGCAATCAGTGCATCAGAAATCTGGATATGGACCGACGTTGATGGCTTTTTCAGTGCAGATCCAAAACGGGTTCGTGATGCGAGGATTCTTCCCTATATCACTTATGCTGAAGCTATGGAACTTTCTCATGCAGGGGCAAGAATCCTGCATCCTCTTGCTGTTCAGCCGGCCATGAAAGCAGGAATTCCTGTATTGATAAAAAATTCATTCAATACTGCTGCTGAAGGGACAAGAATTGAGCGCTCCATGCCTCCCGATATCCGCAGGACTTTGCCGGTGACAGCTCTTTCTTCAATCAACAAAGTTGTTCTTCTGAATCTTTCAGGAAGCGGGATGGTGGGGGTTCCAGGCATCGCATCACGTTTGTTCAGTTGTCTTGCTCTGAACCGGATCAACATTATATTCATATCACAGGCGTCCTCTGAACAGTCTATCACTCTTGCCATAAATCCCTCGCAGGCTGTAAAAGCAAAAAAAATCCTTGAGGAAGAGTTTCAGAATGAAATTGAATTCCGTGAGATTGATCCTCTTGTAATCCGTCGTAACCTTGCCATGATCGCTGTTGTCGGCAATAACATGTCAGGTCATCCGGGTGTTTCTGCGCAGTTGTTTGAAACACTTGGTAAAAACGGCATCAATGTTATAGCGGTGGCTCAGGGTGCCAATGAAATGAATATTTCTATTGTTATCGACAGCCATCATGAGGATAAGGCCCTGAATTGTATTCATGAATCGTTTTTCCTTTCTCAGCGCAAGGTGCATCTTTTTATAGCTGGTACGGGCACCATTGCCAAAAGCCTGATTGGTCAAATCAGCGCCCATCGTCACAATCTGCAGCAAGATAATGACCTTGATGTGGTAGTATGCGGGATGGCCAATACCGGCAATATCGCGCTGGATGATAACGGAATTGACCTTCAACATTGGCAGTCAGCTCTGTTACCGAGAATTGAGCACCATGACATTGAAGGTTATCTGCATCTTATCAAGGAAAGAAACCTGCACAATACCATTTTTGTCGATTGCACGGCAAGCGCTAAGGTTGCAGAAATGTATCCTGACATCCTTCTTGGGAATATTTCTTTGGTAACTGCAAACAAACTTGGTATGGCGGGACACTGGTCGCTCTACTGCAGGATAAGGGATGCTCAGCGGAAAAGCAATGCCCGTTTTCTTTTCGAAACCAATGTGGGCGCTGGGTTGCCCATCATCAACACACTGCACGACCTTAAAAACAGTGGTGATAAAATCATCAGTATCGATGGTGTTCTCTCAGGAACGTTAAGTTTTATTTTTAATGAACTTCGCAAAGGTGGCCGGTTCAGTGAGATTGTTCGCCGTGCGCAACAGGCAGGCTATACTGAGCCTGACCCGAGAGATGACCTCTCAGGTGCTGATTTTGCCCGGAAGTTCTTAATTCTTGGTCGTGAACTTGGGTATACAATGGAGTATGATGATGTTGTTTGCGAGAGTCTTGTGCCCCCGGAGTACCGTGGCCAGATATCTGTAGCAGATTTTCTTGACCGGTTATCAAGCGTTGACGAGTGGTTTACCGCAGAAACCGAAAATGCCGCCAAGGATGGAATGACTATAGCTTATGCTGGTGAGATTCGGGCTGGAAAGGCAAGCATCGGGGTAAAAAGGGTTCCGCTTTCAAGTCCTATTGCAGGTCTCAGCGGGTCGGAAAATATGGTTGTCTTCACTACTGAGCGCTATCGGGCGACACCTCTTGTTGTGCGCGGTCCCGGTGCAGGCGGAGAGGTTACCGCAGGGGGTGTTTTTGCCGATATTCTGCGTATTGCAAGCTATCTGGTTTAGGAGAACGAACAATGCGAGCAGAAATTGTTTCTATTGGGGATGAACTTCTTAAAGGTCAAAGGGTAAACACAAATGCAGCGTTTATTGCCGCAGCTCTTGCAGGTATTGGAGTGCCTGTTGGAAGAATCGTCTCATGTTCTGATCTTGAGCATGAGATGGTTTCAGTGTTTACCGAATCGCTTGAACGGGCCGACATTGTACTTGTTACAGGTGGCCTGGGGCCGACTAGAGATGATCGGACACGAAAAGCTGTGCAGGAACTTCTCGACAGGGGGCTTGAATTGAGCGAGGATGCATACGTTAATCTTGCCGACAGGATGAAACAAAGAGGAGTGGAGTTATCTGAGTCACTCCGCGATCAGGCAATGGTTATCGAAGGATCTCATGTTATTGCAAACACCAGGGGAACAGCTGCGGGGATGATTATTGGCTGTGGAGAGCGCTTTCACCATCATTATCTGGTGCTGATGCCAGGTGTTCCCTCAGAAATGAAGGCCATGATGGAACTTACTGTGCTTTCCTATTTTGCGGCACTTTCAACTACAGCCATTCGTCATACGCCAGTAAAAACACTCGGAATTGGCGAATCGACCCTTGCAGCAATGATTGTTGACATAGAAGATCATCTTCCGCAGGGAACGACCCTTGCCTATCTGCCGCATGCTGCAGGTGTAAACCTGATGATCAGTTCTATAGGCCGAAAGCAGGAAGAGGTTGATAGCGATAATCGCAGCATTGTTGATGCCATTCTGAAAAGGGCCGGTAAATTTATTTTTGCGACCAGCGATGTCACTCTTGAAGAGACGATAGGCGCATTGCTCTCTTCCAGAGGGATGACTGTAGCGGTTGCCGAATCCTGTACGGGGGGACTTGTTGCCAGCCGGTTGACTGATGTGCCCGGTTCATCATTGTATTTCCTTCAGGGTTTTGTTGTGTACAGCAATCAGGCAAAACAGAAGACGCTTGGGGTGAACAAAGATCTTATTGAGTCTTTCGGTGCTGTCAGCGATGAGGTAGCACGGGCAATGGCAAAAAGATGCCTGGAAATTAGCGGAGCCGACATTGCTGTTTCAACAACGGGTATAGCCGGGCCGTCAGGAGGTTCCCCTGAAAAACCTGTCGGCATGGTTTGTCTGGCGATTGCCACAAAATTGTCAGGGACTGTACTTTCTAAAACACTTTTTATGCATGGAGATCGTGAAAGCAACAAGTTCCGCTTCAGCGAAGCTGCCCTGCGTGAATTGTGGGAGTACCTGCGAGATCAGGAATGAACGCTTCCCTTTTTTCCATGCATCAGGGAATCCTTGGATGAGCTGGATGAAGAGTGTCAAATCAAAAATTTATTCTCATTTTCTCAAAAAAGAGATTGTATTATTGGTAACTCATCAGATGAGTACAATATTTCACATGGTTTACGATAAGCACATAGTTCACATGATAGCGTATGGCAATAATTGCAAGATTACCTGATATAGTAGCGAACAAAATTTCTGCAGGGGAAGTTGTACAACGCCCGGCCTCAGTGGTTAAAGAGCTTATTGAAAATTGCATTGATGCTGGTGCAGATAAAATAACTGTTGCTATAAAAGATGCTGGAAAGGGACTGATCCGGATTGTAGATAATGGTGCAGGGATGTTGAGGGAAGACGCCCTTTTGTGTGTTGAACGGTTTGCAACCAGTAAAATTACTGGCATTGATGATCTTGACTCTCTTCAGAGCCTTGGTTTCAGGGGTGAAGCACTTGCAAGTATCTCATCGGTCTCGCATTTTGAATTGAAAACCAGAACGGCAACACAGACGCTGGGTTTGCGGCTCCGTTACGAAGGGGGAATCCTTGCCGAGGAATCAGGGGTACAGGGAGAGCAGGGGACGACAATCAGCGTCAGAAACCTTTTTTTCAATGTGCCTGCCAGGCGGAAGTTTCTGAAGTCAAACGCCACCGAGTATCAGCATATTTTTGAAATCGTCAAATCGTTCTCGCTGGCATATCCAGAGATTGAATGGCGAATGTATAGTGATGACGAAGAGCTCTTTCATTTGAAAACACCGGTTATCCTGGAACGGCTCAATGTTTTTTATGGTGACGATTTTGCCGGCAGCATGATTAAGATTTCTGAGGAAAACGACTTCCTCTCTATCAGGGGATTTCTCGGAAAACCCGTTATGCAGAAGCGTCGAAAACTGGATCAGTATTTTTTTATCAATCGTCGGCTTGTCCAGAATAGAATGCTGTCTCAGGCTGTTCAGCAGGCTTATGGGGACTTGCTGGTTGAGCGTCAGACTCCTTTCATCCTGCTTTTTCTTGGCATTGATCCTTCCCGCGTCGATGTCAACGTGCATCCTGCAAAGCTTGAGATCCGTTTTGATGATGAGCGGAGTGTTCGCAACATGTTTTATCCGGTTATTAAGAGGGCTATCCAGTTACAGGATTTTTCACCTGACATCGAAGCCAGGGAAAGCGATAACTTCTCTTCTCAACCTTCCCGGGAATCGTCATACAGAAAGCTTGCATTCCAGGATATACCGAACCGTTCTATCTCAACAAGCGACCTTTATGCAAATTATCAAGCAGGTTCATTTCATGAACATGTCGCTCCCCGGGATTTCTCCTTGAAGCATGAGGAAATGCTTTCGCCTCACTCTGTTTCTGGAAATGTTTTACCGGAGCGTGAGCTGAAGGAAGGTGATGAAGGGCTTTCATCCCTGCTGCTTTCTCGTCTCAGTGACGAAGAAGCCGTTCCAAATCCGAAAGGGGCCGAACCGAAAATATGGCAGTTGCATAACAAATATCTTGTATGCCAGATCAGAACCGGGTTGATGATCATTGATCAGCATGTGGCGCATGAACGGGTCTTGTACGAACGAGCTGTTGATGTGATGCACCAGAATGTTCCAAACTCCCAGCAGTTGCTTTTTCCTCAAAAGGTAGAGTTTCGTCTGTGGGAGTACGAGGTTTTTGAGGAAATCCGGGAAGATCTTGACAGGCTTGGTTTCAATTTGAGAAAGTTCGGCAAACAAACGGTTATGATAGAGGGTGTTCCACAGGATGTTAAACCGGGAAGTGAAGTCACCATCCTGCAGGATATGATTGCTGAATATCAGGATAACGCATCAAGGCTTAAGCTCGAAAAGCGTGACAACCTTGCAAAATCATACTCGTGCCGCAATGCCATAATGGCTGGTCAAAAGCTTACTCTTGAAGAGATGCGGACACTTATTGACAACCTTTTTGCTACTCGTGAACCATATTCATGTCCTCATGGCAGACCCGTTATTATCAAGCTTTCACTTGACCAGCTTGACCGGATGTTCGGGAGAAAATAACAAGGTGGTTGCAAGTTTGTCCAAAAATAGTAAATTTGAGCCCATGCCCTTGTAGCTCAGTGGATAGAGCAACAGTTTCCTAAACTGTAGGTCGGCGGTTCGAGTCTGCCCGAGGGCACTTTTCCTCCCCTCCAACCGCAGGGGTGGATGATTTTCTGGATACAATTATAACACATACTCTGCTTTCCTGTACAAAACTTATCTATTGACGCTCTTCAGATCCTCATTACTATTTCGATGTACATGTCGTTGCATGTCATTCATATTTGGTATTTTGCAGCCATACGTTTTTTTTCATGGTAGACGTTAATCGTTAAAAAGATGAAGGTTGCCAGAATTATAATCAGCATTCTCTTGTTGCTTTTCTTTGCTGATATTGCACGATACTTTGTTTATCCCGATATAGGAAAGCTTGTTGAAGAAAATCCGGTAAAAACAGCTTTTATGGAGTCCCGTGAGGCTGAATGGAAGGAGGAAGGGCTCGACAAAAAAAAAATACATCAGCAGTGGGTATCGCTGCACAATGTTTCTCCGAACCTTATCAAGGCGGTTCTGATTGCTGAAGACGACAAGTTCTGGAAGCATGGGGGATTTGATTACCAGGCGATTGAGAGGTCGATCGAAAAAGATATTGCGGCAAAAAAATTTAAAATGGGTGGCAGTACCATCAGCCAGCAGCTTGCAAAAAATCTTTATCTCTCCTCTTCAAAAAACCCGGTTCGCAAAATCAAGGAGGCCATTCTTACATGGAGAATTGAAAAAAAACTTTCAAAACGCCGGATTCTTGAGCTTTATGTGAATCTTGTAGAATGGGGTGATGGCATTTTTGGTATTGATCAGGCTGCGAGGCATTATTATGGTGTCAGCCCCGCCCGTTTAACGGCACAACAGGCATCAAAACTTGCATCGATACTGCCGAATCCGATTAAATTTTCCCCTGTCGGTTCTTCTTCCTATGTTCGCAATCGTTCGAGAATAATCTTTGCTATCATGCGAAAGAGGGGGATATTTGTACCTGACTACAAAGAGGTTATGACCGTTAAGCCTGACGTCGTGCCGGTGGATTCGGTTGTGATTGGTGTGCCGGAATATCTAATTGATCAGGCAGTTTCAGCTGATAGCACATCAGAAAAAGGTGCTGCAGATCAAAGTGTCCTTCCGCCTGGAAAAGGAGACACGGGTGTTTCCGAAACTCCATCAGGTGCAGAAAAGCCTTGAACATAGTTGAAAAAGGTCAATAAAAGCAGAAAAACGCTCTGAACACGGAGCGTTTTTCTGTATCTGGCAATGTGTGATCTGCTATTTTATTCGTTGTAGACTTCAAACAATGTTTTGTCAACTCCGCAGACAGGACATACCCAATCATCAGGGAGACTCTCGAATGGAGTTCCAGGTTCAATTCCGCTGTCTGGATCGCCAAAATCAGGATCATAGACATAGCCGCAAGGTACACAAACCCATTTTTGCATAAAATTTTTCTCCGGTTAAATTAAGAGTTATCTCAGTTGTAAATGATGATACAAAAAAAAGACCGATTGAGTATGATATGTTTGTTTGGATGTCTTTATGCTGAAACAAAGCGAAAGTGCTTTTAAAAAGTTCTTTTGCATGCATAAAAAAGTTGCCGGTGCCATTGCTTAACAGGACAGGCTATCCGGTTCTGACAAAAGATGACATTGTCGTCTGGTGCTGACGAAGTGAGATTCCGGGGCGTGTTGCCTGATTGCAAAGAGATTGTTTTAGCACACAGCCGAATACGGAGATTGGGGAGAAGCTTATGAATAATCCTGAGCTCTGTAACAAATTTGTATTAACTCACGGGAAGGGTATGAAATGAACTGGAAAAGGGCACTTTATGTCTGGCTGATGATTGCCGTTGCCGAATCCGTTCATGGAACCTTGCGGCGCCTCTTTCTGGTTCCCCGGACAGGTGAGCTGCTCTCTCACCAGATTGGGGTGGTGATCGGCTCCGTCATTATTTTTACCATTGCATGGCTCTGCATTCGGTGGTTTGGTCCAGGCTCACACCGGCAGCAGCTTCAGGTAGGCGCACTGTGGGTGGTGCTTACCCTTATCTTCGAGTTCACTCTCGGCTTCTTTTTCGGATATTCGCTGGATCGCATCCTTTCTGACTACAACATTGTTCAAGGCGGATTGATGGTGTTCGGCATATTGTTTATGCTTTTTTCTCCAGCCTTTGCAGCCAAAGCGCGGGGTTTGAACGAGAATATCGGCGGAAAGTGAATTTAATACCATCCTCTCAGTTTCATAGCATCTGCAACTCGTTTGACAGCAACAATGTACGCAGCCAGACGGTTATGGACCTTATAGGTCTGGCTCGTTTGCTGCACAGCCAGAAATGCAGTTTTCATTTTGTTTTCGAGGCGTTGATGAACCTGTTCCTCATCCCAATAGTATCCGTAAGCGTTCTGTACCATTTCAAAATATGAAACGGTTACGCCTCCTGCATTGCAGAGGAGGTCGGGAATGATATAAATACCTTTATTATAAAGAATGGCGTCGGCTTCCGGGGTGATTGGTCCGTTTGCAAGTTCTGCGATGATTTTCGCCCTGATATCAGGAGCATTTGTCTTTGTTATAACCGAATCAAGCGCTGCAGGAAAAAGAACTGCCACATCAAGTTCAAGAAGTTCTTTGTCTGAAATAGCAGCAGCCCCTGGAAAAAAGGTTACCGAACCAGTCTTTTTTTTATGTGCCATGAGCGCGTCATAGAGAAATCCATCCGGGTTATAAATGCTTCCTGATGAATCTGAAACTGCAATCACTTTCATTCCGAGAAGTTGAATGGCAAGCTTATGGGCGTTAGAACCAGCATTGCCGTAACCCTGGATTGCAGCTCTTTCTCCAGCAAGGTTCAAACCCAGCGTTTCCGAGGCATTCCGTACGCAATAAATGCCACCTCTTGCCGTGGCATCACCTCTTCCCGCAGAGCCGCATAGTGCGAGAGGTTTTCCGGTGATGACCCCGAACGTGTTCTTGCCCTGCATGATGGAGTATTCATCAGCCATCCAGCCCATAATTTGTGACGTTGTGTAAACATCCGGGGCTGGAATGTCCTTTTCAGGTCCGAGAAAGCTTCCGAGCTGGCGAATGTAGGCACGAGATAAACGTTCAAGTTCACTGGTTGACATGGTTTTCGGATTGCAGATAACTCCACCCTTTCCTCCACCGAGGGGAAGATCCATGACCGAGGTTTTCCAAGTCATCCACGAAGCCAATGCTCTTATAGTATCAATAGTTTCATCAGGGTGAAAGCGGATTCCTCCCTTGTTCGGCCCTCTTGCATCATTATGCTGTACACGGAACCCTTGAAAAATTTTAGTTCGGCCGTTATCCATTTTAACAGTCATAGTGACATGGAGTTCCCGTAAAGGGCGGCGGAGAAGTTCATAAGCAGCAGGGTCGAGCTCAATGATGGCAGCCGCTTCTTCAAGCTGCTTCTGAGAGGTGTTATAAGATGTTTGTGCGGATTGGGGTATCTGTATCATAAAAATAGTTGCCGAGGGTGCGAAGGTTTTTTTAATCAATGGTAAAACTGCCCTTGTAGACGATTTTTGCAGGTCCGGTGAGGAATACCTCATCCATTGCCTCATTGAACTGAACATCAAGGATATCTCCGCTCTTCACAGTGACGTGTACCGTTGTACCTGAAGTTTTGTCAAGCCGATGGCTTATCAAGGCTGCCGCAACCGATCCCGTGCCGCAGGCAAGGGTTTCATCTTCCACCCCGCGTTCAAACGTACGGATAGAAAGAGAGTCAGGAGCAGTGATCTCAATAAAGTTGACGTTGGTGCCTTCAGGAAAAATATCGGTTCGGTGCCTTATGGCTCGTCCGG
>Ga0214166_1001401_pt1 | contig 10504 bp, 6 predicted proteins | sample TroBogepilimnion_27_FD_153005 | JGI IMG/M metagenome (GOLD analysis project Ga0214166, IMG submission 153005) | Freshwater microbial communities from Trout Bog Lake, WI - Practice 18AUG2009 epilimnion v3 | ecosystem: Environmental > Aquatic > Freshwater > Lake > Epilimnion/Euphotic zone ...
TCCCCTCCGTTGGCAAAGTCCGACGTTGAGGGACGTAAGATACCGAAAGGTGTATTTACGTGTATGGGTTAAAAAGGACGACGACGCAGCGTCGTCCCTACCCGAGTCAGTGGGTAAGCGGCTATTACGTTTGGTGGCTAAGCCGGTCTTAAATGTTTTCCTGGGCATATATTATGACAGGGGGGTGGCTTGCGTGAGCGAAGATTTTGGGTAGATTGTCGTTCTTAAATCTATGTCAAAACCTAGCCCTGATAAACAGCGCTCCGAGTTTGCCGAAATCATCAGCCAAGGCAAAAAATACCTCTTTGACGAACAAATGGAGCGTGCGCGTGCCGAGTTTTCTCAGGCACAATCTTTCGCGGAAGCACATTTTGGAATTAACAGTGAGGAGGTCGACTTGGCGCATGATGAATTAATTAATTTATTACACATCCTTGAATTAAAGGATGATGAGTTAGCCTTGTTAGAGTCTTTAGTGGCAAAACGTCGCCAGCATGAGCCGCAAAACGTACCTTCCTTGGTCTCTGCCTTAATGAGGTTAGCGAAGTGCCAAGTAGATCTAGAGCAATTTGATGCGGCAGAAGCACACTTTAAGGAAGCCATTGCGAGCTGCTCGCTCCATAACTCAGAGCATCTTTTTTCCTTACAACTTAGTCACGTAGATTACGGGCGTTGCCTATGCCGGCATAATCAATCCGAAAGGGCGGTAGAGGTGTTGGAGGATGGCTTGAAACTTTACGCCCGAATTAAGGATGGAAATGTCATGATGGCAGCTGACATGGCGATGTACATGGCCTTAGCTTATTGGAATCTTGGACGAGAAGCAGAAGCGGTGGAATTAGGGACGCAAGTCGCCCCCTTGACCTGTCATCGTTCTGCGGGGCCTAACGCCGATTTCACCCGAATGCTTTATCATGTGGGCGGTTATTATCATCAGGAGAAGAAGTATAAAGAGGCAGACTACTATTTGCAGTGGGCCCTTACTCGGTTGTTCCAAGAAAGTTCGATTAAACACCGAAATATTGGGGCGGTTTACCACCTTTTAGCGAGCAACGATCGCCTCTTCGGCAAGCCCGAACGCGTGGAGCGGCATTTACGCCGAGCGCTTAAATTCTTGCTGCGTGGATGCGAAGCTCATGAACCGATGGTCATGGACACTCGGCTGGGGTTAATCAATGTGCTCATTCCTGCGGAACGCTATGCCGAGGCCGAAACGGTGATTGCGGAGGCGATTGAAGCGATTAAAAATCTCGAGCGTAATTTAGAGAGTAAGCAGAATCTTTATTATAATAATTTAGGTTTTGTGCAGGTCCATTTGGAGAAATTCCCGAAGGCGGAAGCCAGTTTGCGTTTCGCGCTTAAAGTCGCCCAAGACGATCAGGAGCGGGCTTACCCCTTAAAGAATTTGGGGCTCTTGTATCAGCGTATGGGTTATGTGACCGAGGCGATTGATTATTACCGACAAGCCTTACTGCTATTCGAGACCGAGCCTGGGGAGCCTCATCCGATGATACCCGTAATCCAAAAGGCGCTGACTGAACTCCAAAACCCCGCTTAATTTTATGGCGACTACGCTTGATGAAATTGCTGACTTGCTGACGTCGGCTAAGTTGCATTTTACCCGTGAAGATAAGTTTATCTTCGTGGGGTATGAAATGGATCTTTACGAAAACCCTGATAAGACAGGCGGAATTAGGCTTATTATTGCTTGCGAGCGTGATGGAACTCTGGTGCGCATTTTTGTTCCTGCGGCCTATAAAATCCCCACAGGGAGCGGGGTGCGGAAGTTTTCCTTAGTGAAGCACTGTCTTAATCAGTTCAATTGGGAAATTACTGGGGCAAAGTATGAAATGGACGATGCGGATGGCGAGGTTCGCCTCGGTCTGGATTTGTTCCTTGAGGATGCCAAACTTACTGAGCGACAACTGATGCGAAATATCATGTCGGTTTTGACCACGGCGGATAATTTACACTTAGATTTTCAGCGGGCCTTGGAAGATGACGTTCCCGTAGCGGGTCGTAGTGCCATCAAGAAAACCGTCGGTGCTTACCTTAAAAAACAGTTTAAGTCTTAGTTGCGCCAAGCGGATTGGGGTAGGGGGGCTGCTGCGTTAGAATCCTTGTTCGTTGTCTCATGGGTAGGGACGTGATTGCCATCACGTCCGCTGGCAAAGTACACGTCGTGTGAGAATAGGATACTGAAATGAGCTTATCAAACTTGGTCGTCTCTACCATAGACCCAAGGACGACGACGCAGCGTCGTCCCTACCCGAGGCAAAGTTCTGGTATGGGTAGGGAGGCTACTGCGTTAGCCTCCTTGTTTCGATTGGACGTTCTGAATTGATTGGTGCGAATGCAATCGATTGGCAGATGCGTGTCGTATGGGTGAGAACGGACGACATGGTAATGTCGTCCCTACCATAGATACAAGGACGGTGACGCGACCCCGCGGCTGTCGGGGTTTAACGTGCAAACTTTTCTTGTAAAAAAGTCGTAGCGGAATCCGGGCCGAGGTGAAGTTGCCAAGTGCCGTGTTCAATTTCGAACTGATGCTTGCTGGTATTCCAGAAGGTGAGTTTGTCATCGGGAACCGTAAAGCGCACTTCCTGGGTTTGACCTGGTTGTAATTTGATCCGTTGAAACCCGCGAAGCATGAGATGCGGACGGGCCACTTCTCCTTGGGGCGGCACAAGGTAGAGTTGGACAACTTCATCTCCCGCCCGGTTGCCAGTGTTTTTAACTGCAGCTGTAATCGTTAGGGGTGAGCCCGTGACTTTGAGGTCGCTATACTCAAAGTTGGTGTAGCTGAGACCATGACCAAAAGGGTATAACGGAGCACCCTTGAGGTACATATAGGTAAACCCGCGGCTGATATCGTATTCGTCTTGGGGTGGTACTTGGGCTTCACTGGCGTAGACCGTGTGCGGGAGTCGTCCTGCTGGATTATAATTTCCTAAGAGAACATCGGCGATGGCATGTCCGCCTTCTTCGCCCGACCACCAGGATTGGAGCATAGCGGGGACATGTTCTTTCAGCCAAGGTGTTGTCAACGGGCCGGCGCTCATCTGCACCACAATGGTTTGGGGGTTAGCCGCTAAAACCGCCTTAACGAGGTCTTCTTGTTGTCCGGTGAGTCCCAGTTTGGTGCGATCATGGCCTTCTTGTTCAACACGTTGGTCTGTTCCCACGCACACAATGGCGATATCGGCCGAACGTGCTAAGTTGGCGGCATTCGTTAAAATACTTGGCGAACTACGACCGCCTGTGGTGGTTGCTAGCGCTTCACATTCAAAAGAGACGCTTTGCGGACCGATGAGTGAGAGACTATCAAAATGACCGCTAAAGCCAGAACTGGACTCGTTCTTGCTGGTAGCGGTAAAGCGCAAGGTGTGCTTACCCGCCCGTAAGTTGTTCGTCCCAAAACTGTGGGTTAAACCATAGTGTGAAACCTTTTCGTAAAAGTCGACAGGTTGACCCACGACGTTGCCGTCAACGCTGAGTTCGTAGCGTCCACGGGTGGGGGCACTCTTGTAGGATAGTTTAATTTCGTAGTCGCCAGCTACTTTTACGGTAAGGGGAAATTCGATAAATTCGCCGGGGCTTTGGGCGTCGAGTTTTACGCTCGCCCCGCCACTAAAGCCAGTTTCTTGGTCAATTTTTACTGGGACGGCGCCGCTAGAAGTCATGTCGCAGCCAAGTTCGAAGACGACTTCAGTGCCAGAGTTGACGCGGTCTTTGAGTCCTTGGAGAAGGGAGACAACAGCACCAGGCTTTCCATTATAATTATTCAGCACAACGCGATCGGCGAGGGGGCCAATCACGGCAATCCGTTTTAAGGCATGCGTATCCAAGGGTAGTAGGTGTTTTTTATTTTGGAGTAGCACGATGCTTTCTTGCGCAGTTTTAAGAGCCAAGGCTCGGTGGGCTGCGTTGCCGATGCAATCGGGCGAAATGTGGCTGTAAGGGGAGTTTTTAAAGTCATCGAATTCTCCTAGTAGAAAGCGTACTTTGAGCACGCGTGATACGGCGTCATTCAGCCGTTCCAGTGAAAGTTTACCCTCGCGTACGGCAGCGGGGATATTTTCGCGGTATTCTTTGTCGGAGAAATCACACCCTGCCATCACTGATTGAGCCACGGCATCCACATAAGTCATTTTACCTTTGTGGTGTCCATTTACCATCGTGCGAACCCCTCCTAAGTCGGAGACCACGAAGCCTTCATGATGCCATTCGTTTTTCAGTAAATCAGTGAGTAGCCAATGGTTGATATTATTGGGCGTGCCGTTGATGGCGTTGTAACTCGCCATGAGTGATTGGGCGTGGCCCTCGACGACGGCATCATGGAAGTGAGGCAACCAGTAGTCGCGCAGCATGGCTTCGGAGACTTGGGCGTTGAGCGCGGTACGACTGGCCTCAACGTTATTCACCGCATAATGCTTAAGCGTGGCTGCAATTTTGAGGTGCTGGGGGTCGGGGCCTTGTAACCCTTGCACATAAGCCACGGCCATGCGACCGGTGAGAAAAGGATCTTCACCCCACGCTTCGTGGTTACGTCCCCAGTACGGATTCCGCTCGATGTTGATAACGGGGGCTCGATAAATCAGTCCTTTGTGTTCGCCGGGGGCTTGAGGATTAAGGTGCCAGCTATTATAAATCGCACGCGCTTCGTCGGAGAGACAGTCAGCCACTTCGTGGACGAGAGGCGTATTCCAAGTGGCCGCCATCGCTACACAGACCGGGAATAAGGTCGTGGGACGATCCCACTTAACCCCATTAAGGCATTGGTTCCATTGGTCAGAGCGGAGGTTAAAACGTTCAATCGTTGGACCTTTGTGGTCGAGCACGATGGCTTTTTCTTCTAGGGTGAGGCGGGAGAGTAGATCAGCCACACGTTGTTCAACGGGTTGCGTTGAGTCGCGATAGAGTTCGGGGGAAGATGCGGGGGCCGCTATTAAGTTAATACTGCCGCAAGTGACTAGTAGGTTTAGGGCAAGCAAGGTACCGAGGGGTAGGCCAAACCGGTAAAATTTCATACCCTCAGTCGTGTTTTGCCCGAGCCAATTGGCAACGTGAAAGCCAATTATGGTAGGGAGGGGGCTGCGTTAGCCTCCAGGCGTTTGGGTGCGTATGTAATCGATTTGCAGACGCATGTTGGCTGGTGAGAACGGACGACATGGTAATGTCGTCCCTACCCGATACAGATAGATTGAGATAATCCATGCCTTGGGGTAGGGATGGGATTACTATCCCATCCGTTGGCAAAGTCCCCCCGTTGAGCGTACGAAGATTCGGAAAGGCGTATTCACGCGGATGGGTCAAAAAGGACGGTGCGCCGCACCGTCTCTACCCGAGGCAGTGGGTAGGGAGGCTACTGCGTTAGCCTTCTGGGATATTTTAAAATTGTCGAATAGACGGTGACGTCGCACCGTCCTTGATCAAGTTTTATGAAACTTAAGACTTAGTTAGGTCTGGGTTGCAATGGGGTAGAGGGCGTATACAAAATTTGCACCCCTGTGAAATTTTCTACCCTACTTTTGGTCCTTTTAATGGTAATTGGTCTAGGTGCGGCTGAACTCGATCGCCCCAATATTCTTTGTTTGGTCAGCGAAGATAATAATCCCTTCCTAGGTTGTTACGGAGACAAACTTGCCCGCACGCCCACGTTGGATAAGCTCGCCCGTGAAGGAGTGCTTTATGAGCGCTGTTTTACCTGTCCAGTCTGTGCTCCTTCCCGTTTTAATATTATTTCCGGAATGAGTCCTGTAACGTGTGGCCCCGCCGAACACATGCGGGCACAGGGACATATCCCTCCGTGGCTAAGAGGCTTTCCCGCCTTGTTGCGCGAAGCGGGTTACTTCACTTCAAATAATGCTAAGACCGATTATAATTCGCCGATTAGTATTAAAGACGCTTGGACAGATCAGGGAAAGACGGCGCATTGGCGTCATAATAAAGATAAAAGTAAACCTTTCTTTAGTGTGTTTAATCATGAAGTGACGCATGAGAGTTGCCTGTTTCCCGTCGAGGAGTTGGCATTTCCCTTTAAGCCTTTAACTGCTGAGCAAGTGCGGGTGCCGCCGTATGAGCCCGACACCCCTGAAATCCGGGCAGACTGGGCTCGCTATTATAATCACATGCTCGTGATGGACGGACAGATTGCGGCGAAACTGCAGGATTTAGAAAAAGATGGTTTAGCTGAGAATACCATTGTCTTTTACTATGGCGATAATGGAGGGGTCTTACCCCGCAGTAAGCGCTTCTTGGAGCAGAGTGGCGTGCATGTCCCGCTGATTGTTTATTACCCGCCTAAGTGGCGTCACTTAGCGCCCGCCCCGCCTGGTTCTCGGATTAAAGACCCGGTCCACTTTGTAGATTTCGCCCCCACGATGTTATCGTTAGCGGGGGTCAAGATTCCCGACTACATGCAGGGTCGGCCTTTAGCGGGTCAGGTGTCATCGACTCCAGCGGAATTTGTTTTCACGACCCGCGATCGCATGGATTCCTGTTATGACATGATGCGGGGAGTCGTCGGGAGTCGCTTTCTTTATATTAGAAACTTCCGTCCCGATATTCCCTTTGTGCAACGTTTAGAGTATATGTTTAAAGCCCGTGGCTATCAGTCTTGGGCACGTGAAGCGGCCGCAGGACATTTAACGCGGGAGACTACCCAATTTTGGGGGACGAAACCTTCGGAGGAACTCTATGATATGGAGACCGACCCTGATAACATGCATAATTTAGTAGGGTTGCCAGTGTACCAGCCAATTTTGCAAAAAATGAGGGAAGCATTACGCCAGCAAACTGTGCGCACGGTGGACAATGGTCTTTTACCGGAGGGCTCACCTTTGGAAGGTTACGACGCTTCGCGGGTTCCAGGGGCTTGGGATGTCGAAAAAGTTTATACTCTTGCTTGTCAGGCTTCAGATCGTGATCCCGCGAATTTACCCAAATTCATTTTGGCATTAAGTGATTCCAGTGAGCCCATGCGTTGGTGGGCAGCTCAAGGTTGTGCGATTTTAGGCGTCAAGGCCGCGGATGCCGAAAGTGCTTTAACCAAAGCCCTCAACGATGAGTCTGGCGCTGTCGCTGCAGCGGCGGCCGAAGCCTTGGCACGGCTTGGTAAGCCTGCTCCTGCGTTGAAGACTTTGGAGCAATTAATTCAACGTCAGAATCAAGAAGGTACGGTGATGATTGCGGGTAATGTCTTAGACCGTTTGGGTGAGTTAGCCCGTCCTTCTTTGCCAGTTATGAAAAAGGTTTTTGCTACGGAGAAGGCCGATAAACTTGAAAGTGGAAAATATGCCCCAACTCATATTTTAAAACATGCCATTGATGTTTTAGAAGGTCGCGTTCCACCCTTGGTATACCCCGAGTTTAAGTAAAAGTGCTGCTAATCTGAATTAGGAAGGGAGGCTACGTCGTTTCCTCCTCGCGTTTGGGTGCGTATGGGATGGATTTGCAGACGCGCGTTGGCTGGTGAGAACGGACGACATGGTAATGTCGTTCCTACCCGAGGCAGTGGGTAGGGAGGGGATTGCCATCCCCTCCGTTGGTAGAGTCCGAGGTTGTGGAGCGTAAGATCCGGAAAGGTGTATTCACGCGTATGGGTGAAAAAGGACGGTGACGCCGCACCGTCCCTACCCGAGGCACGTTGTAATTTAGGTAAGGAGGCTACTGCGTTAGCCTCCTGGTTATTGTTAAATCGTCGAATGGGTGGTAACGCCGCAACGTGCCTACTTAGGTAATGCGGCGATGGCTTCGCGCATTCCTTGCAGGACTTTTACCACCGCCACTTGCGGGTCGTAGTCCTTTCGTCCCATGGCTAACGTCTCGATGGGGACGAAGCCTCGATAGCCACCTTGGTGGATGATTTGGGCCAGCTTACGGTAATCGGTTGCTGGAGACTTTAAGGAACTTCCGAGGGTTTCTTTAATTTGCCAGTTAACCGCGTGAGGTACCATCAGGGCGATATCTTCGTAGGGATTCTCCGTGAAATACTTGCCAGTATCCACGAGGGCACCGCACCACGGGTGATTTACTTTCTGTAATAAACTTAAGTGTTCAGCTCCCGTGCTAAGGAAATCACCGTGGTTTTGCACTGCCACCATTACGCCAAATTTTTCACCATGCACCGCACATTCACGTAAAGCGTCAGCCATCCAGGTTTCGACTTCGGCACGCGAGGCGTTGTTAGCGGCTACTTTCCAGTCTTTGACGTTCGAAGGGCCCGCAAAAGTGCGAACCACCGGAGCTCCTAAGTAGGCTGCCACTTCAATCCATGTCTTGGTGACTTGAATACCCGTTTGGCGTACCGCTTGGTCGGCCGTGGCAAAATCGTTTTTCACTCCCGTACCCGAAATAACGATGCCTCGTTCATGGACATAACGTTTTATCCGGTTTAGGTAGTCGTGTGACGGAGTATTAGGGTAGCCTGGGAAGAAATAGCCCGTCAGGTCGATGGCAGGAATGTCGTGGGTAACGCAGAAATCAATGACGCCAAAGAGATCGATACCTTTAGTGGGGTCTTTGAGGTTATCATTTAATTGTTCAAGAAAGGAGTAGGCATTCAGGCTCGGAGTAAAGTTCGCCTTACGAGCCGGTGGAGGTGTCGTGTTTGAAGATTGGGCTAAAGCCGCCAAGGGGGCTAGGGCGGTCAGACTTAAAAAATGGCGCCGATTAAGTTTTAGGTACGTCATAGTAAGGATACTTTGCTGGGGTAGGCTTTTGGCAACCTCGAGTTAAGGCTGATTGACGAAGGCAATTTGCAATTTGGAGTTTTGTGCGTCCTTTGCAGAAGTGGCCCCAACCCTCCGACTCATTCTTGGCGACCAATTAAACCCCGAGCATTCGTGGTTTAAACAGGTTAATCCCCAAGTGACCTATGTGATGATGGAAGTGCGCTCCGAAACGGATTACGTAGTTCACCATGCCCAGAAGGTTTTAGCGATTTTTGCCGGGATGCGTCGCCTGGCTGAATTATTAAAGAAGGCGGGTCATCGCGTTCGCTATTTTAAAATTAACGACACTGATAATCGCGGAAATTTTGCAGCTAATTTGCAACTCGTTATCACAGAAACGAAGGCAGGTCGTTGGGAGTATCAAGAGCCTGATGAATGGCGCCTCGATCAGGAGTTGAAGCATTTCGCTCTGACCTGTGGTTTGGAGACAGCCTGCGTGAGCTCAGAGCACTTTTTAGACGAGCGTTTAGGGGTATCGGCTCATTTCCAAGGCGGAGCCAAACGTTGGCTGATGGAGTCCTATTACCGGAAAATGCGGTTACGCACGCAGCTTTTATTGGATGAAAATCGAGAGCCACTAGGTGGTCAGTGGAATTATGATCATGATAATCGGAAGCCTTGGAGGGGGACGCCTGCACCACCGGTGTCGTGGGATGTCGCACATGACCATGTAGCTTTATGGAAGGAGATTAAAGATGCCGGGGTGCAGACGATGGGTGAGCCCAGTGCTACACGATTCCCTTGGCCGCGGGATCGCACCGAGGCATTGGGTCAATTAAAAGCCTTTATTAAAAACGGTCTGCCTCATTTCGGAGATTATGAAGATGCGATGCACACTGCATCAGACCGCTTATTCCATTCGCGCCTCTCTTTTGCACTCAACGTAAAATTGCTGCATCCTCGGGAGGTTGCCTTGGCGGCGGTGCAAGCACATCAGTCTGATCCAGTGCGTTATCCCTTAGCTGCTACGGAAGGATTTGTGAGACAGATTATTGGCTGGAGAGAGTATATTCGAGGGGTGTATTGGGCGAAGATGCCTGCTTATAGTTCGCAGAATAACCTAGGGCATCAGTTAGCTTTGCCCTCTTGGTTTTGGACCGGGAAGGTTAAGATGAATTGCCTGCGACACTCGGTTGGTCAGTCCCTCGAAACCGCTTACGCCCATCACATCCAACGATTGATGGTGATTGGATCGTTTTGTCTGAATGCGGGAGTAAATCCGGCGGAAGTAGAGCGTTGGTTTTTGGGCGTGTATATCGATGCTTTTCAGTGGGTTGAGTTGCCTAACGTCATCGGGATGAGTCAGCATGCCGACGGAGGTTTCTTGGCGAGTAAGCCTTATAATTGTGCCGCCAGTTATATCTCCAAGATGTCTAATTACTGTAACGGTTGTCCTTATGATTCTAAAGACCGTACAGGGCCTTTGGCCTGTCCTTTAAATGCTCTCTATTGGGACTTCTGGTTAAGACATCAGAAAACCTTTTTAAATAATCCTCGAATCGGTATGGCCGTACGTCAGGCGGCCAACCTGAGTCCAGTCGAGCAAGCAGCGATTCGGCGCAAGGCGGAGGAGATTCGGACTAACATTGAGGAGTTGTGATTGATTAGGTAGGGAGGTTGCTGCGTCAGCCTCCTGGCGTTTTATGGTGCGTATGTAATCTATTGGCAGACGCATGTTGGCTGGTGAAAACGGACGACATGGTAATGTCGTCCCTACCCGAGGCAGTGGGTAGGGAGGGATTACGATCCCCTCCGTTGGCAAAGTC
>Ga0214166_1001402_pt1 | contig 10504 bp, 13 predicted proteins | sample TroBogepilimnion_27_FD_153005 | JGI IMG/M metagenome (GOLD analysis project Ga0214166, IMG submission 153005) | Freshwater microbial communities from Trout Bog Lake, WI - Practice 18AUG2009 epilimnion v3 | ecosystem: Environmental > Aquatic > Freshwater > Lake > Epilimnion/Euphotic zone ...
CTGTGCGATGAGCTACCCAAATACCAAATCACTACCCCGGCACGTGTGGCCATGTTCATGGCACAAACCGGACACGAGAGTGGCAACTATACTGCCCTGGTAGAAAACTTAAACTACAAACCACAGGCCCTAATGGCCATATGGAAAAAGCGTTTTCCCACCATGGAGATTGCCAATGCTTATGCACACAATCCCGAAAAGATTGCCAACAGAGCCTACTGTGATCGTATGGGCAATGGATCGGAAGAGTCGGGCGATGGATGGAAGTTTCATGGGCGTGGCCTAATACAACTTACCGGACGCGGCCTATACGAAGCATTTGCTCGAGAGATTGGTAAAGACCTAGACGAGTGCGTGGACTATTGTGAAACACCCGATGGTGCTGTTGAGAGTGCTTGTTTCTTTTGGGAACATCATGGATTGAACGCCATTAGTGATGCTGGTGATATTGTCAAAGCCACCAAAGTGATCAACGGTGGTACCCTGGGCATTGAAGACCGTACTGCTCGTTACAACCATGCAATACAATTGTTTGGTGCATAATGTTTGAATTTATTATCAATCATTTTATTAGTAACATACCTGTTTGGGTTTGGCCCATGGGAGTCGGAGCCAGCATTGCAGTATACCTATTGGCTTACTTTTTAGCTCTGCTTCCACAAATCAAGCCATGGGCTTATATAATCAAACCGTTATGCGTTATAGTTTGTTTTGCCTGTGTGTTTATGTGGGGCGGTGCTGGGGTCACTGAGATATGGCAAGCACAGATCAAAGAAGCACAAGCGCGAGTGGATCTAGCAGTTGTGGCAAGCAAAGCGGCCAATGATAAACTGTCACAGGTACGCAAACAAAAGAACCGGGTTCTTGTACAACGTCAAGTTGTTATACAGGAACGTATTAAGACTGTGGAGAAACGGATTGATGCTGAATGCAAGGTTGATCCTGCCGCAGTTCAAATACTCAATGATGCCGCAATCAATCCGGAGATGAAGAAATGAAATACTTATTGCCCGTTTTATTGCTTGCCGGATGCAGTAGTTTCAAAACACCCCCTGTCGCAGTTGCTCCACCCTGGCCCAAAGTTCCTTTGGAAATGATGGAGGCTTGTCCTGATTTAAAACCTGTTGACACCAACACAGACAAATTGAGTTCTGTTTTAACAGTTGTTACCGATAACTACACACAATATTATTTGTGTGCAGGAAAAATCAATGACTGGAACGAGTGGTACAATACACAAAAACAAATATACGAAAAGGCAACAAAATGAAAAAATTTTTAGCTTTGTTCATGATAGTTAGTCTATCTGGTTGCGCGGCGGTGGATGCTCTTTTAATGACACACTTTGATCCTGTTGAGTACCGAATGATCACCGAGATCAAATACGATGCACACAACAGTATAGCCGAGTGCGATGATGCAGTGGCGTCTAAGGTCAATGCAAATAACATAGCATACAAAACCGGCTTGTATCATGAATACGAATTGGATATACCGCACAACGAAGACAGTATCAAAGCAAGTCTTGCACTAGATGAAATGGCACAGGGATTGAAAACTCGCTATGCTGGCTCAGAGAAAATCAATACACTGTATTGTAAACTTAAATTTGGCGGCATTGAGAGCAGTGCCACTCTAATACAACATGTACAAGGAAAAAGACCAAGATGAACCAAGACGATTTAAACAACCAACTAGCCAGCTTAGTCAACAGTGGCGACCAACAGTTTGCCAATGCTGCAAATTTTGTACAACAGGTAATACAACAAGTGCATTCAGGTGATATGCCTCCAGATCAAGCTGCAGAGGTATTACAGGATGTGCAACGACAGATGCAAGTGATACAGGCCATGGAGCAAATGGCCTTGAAAGAGACACTAAATACTGCAATAAATGGTGCGATCAGTTTGATCAGCGCTCTAGGATAAGGAAACAAAAATGCCAAAATTAGATCCCGATGACACAGATCAACCAACAGCCGCAGACGTAGCAGCAGCACAGTCAAGCAACGCAGTCAATCCGGCAACAACATCAGCTGCACCTCCTGCGGCCACTGCCAGCAAGGTCGCACCAAACTTATTTGGCGGAAGTGGCACCACTACACCAAGCAGTAGTTTTGGCTCTGCTCCATCAAGCGGATTTGGCGCTTCTAGCAGTTTTGGCGGTACAAGTTCATTTGGCGGTTCCAGCTCATTTGGTGGCGGTATGGGCGGAGGCATGGGTGGCGGTATGCCACAACAACAAATAGCCGCAGATGCAAATACAACTGCTGCATTTGGTAACATGATGGCTGCAAGTGCCGGACACGAACCCGAGCACTGGATGAAGAGTTTTTGGCGTCCAGCAATGGGTTGGTTATACATGCTGATCTGTTTCATGGACTTTGTGGCGTTCCCACTTATCAGTATGTTCTTGCCCATCATTGAGCGAGCATTTGGAATACAAATGGGCTATACTGCATGGCAAAGTCTAACACTCAGCAACGGTGGACTGATCCACTTGGCGTTTGGTGGTATATTGGGCGTAAGTGCTTTTGGTAGAACACAAGAAAAGAAAGCCGGAGCCGCGTAGTAAACTTGCTACAACCTAACCGGACATGTTGACTCTGTCCGGTTTTTCATTTATAATATACTAATATGACTCATTATGAAACTTTAGGTGTCAGCGAATCAGCTACACCAGACGAAATCAAACGGGCTTATCGCAAATTGGCCAGCCAACATCATCCCGACAAAGGTGGCGATACCGAAAAGTTTCAAGAGATACAAACTGCTTATGACACCTTGGCTGATGGTGACCGACGTCAACGCTATGATCATGAGCGTCGCAATCCTGGCATGGGTCCGGGCGGTGTGCACTTTACTTGGCATAACGGAAACGGCATGCCCGGCGGTATGGAGGACATTTTTAGACAATTTGGTTTTCCTGGTGGTGATCCATTTGCGCAGTTTCGTCAACAACAACCACGTCGCAACAAAGATCTCAGAATTGAAATTGCATTGCCGTTGGTGACCACACTGGAAGAGCAGACCAAAACCATAAGTGTACAAACCACTAATGGCACACGAGACACTGTGGAAGTTAAAATACCTCGTGGTGTTACAACTGGCACACAAATCAAATACAGCGGCCTGGGCGACAATTTATTCAATACGCTACCACGTGGCGACTTGTATGTTCTGTTCAATGTGCATGCCGCGGAAAATTTCAATGTGCATGGACTTGACTTATACACCAAGTTTAATGTAAACTGCTTGATTGCTATTGTTGGAGGTAGTGCAAATATAACAGGCCTAGATGGCCGAGAGTTTGTAATCACCATACCCCCGGGCACACAACCAGGAATTAAATTTAGAATTGCTGAACAAGGCTTGTATGCTGTAAATTCTGAACAACGAGGAAACCTATATGCCGAGATGAATATAACTGTACCAATTGATCTTTCTCAAGATCAAATTAATACTATACGTTATTACATCAACCCCAACTAAATATTTTTATGAGTCATATACAACCCAATCCCGAAATTGAAGTAATCATTGCCAGTGCCACCGAGCTGGCCAAATCACACAATCACGAGTATGTGACCCTCGAACACTTGGCGTATGGATTGGTAAGCTTCAAACCATTTCACGACCTATTGAGTGAATTTGGCGTAGATGCTTCGGGACTGCTCAATGACCTCAACGACTATGTTGTACAACAAAGCAATTTGGTTTCCAAGTATCCCAACGCCACTCCCAAGAAAACACACAGTCTAGAACGTGTGTTCAATCGTGCATTGACTCAAGTGATGTTTTCGGGACGTAACTATGCACAAGTGATCGACATATATCTCAGTATCAGTGCTGAAACCAACAGTCATGCCAGTTACTTCTTTACAAAATACGGCTTGGACCGTGCACAACTTGTGTCGTTTTATAATGAACACTATACTGAATCAAAGCCGGCACGTCGTGCCAATAACAATCGTGCAGATGAAATCCTGCGTGAATATTGTGACAATTTAAACATACAGGCCAAAGAAGGCAAAATTGATCCTGTAGTGGGACGTGAATACGAGCTGGACGAGATAGCACAAGTGTTGGCCAAGCGTAACAAGAGTAATGTATTGATGGTGGGCGATGCTGGTGTTGGTAAAACTGCCATTGCCGAAGGACTTGCACGTAACATTGTAAATGGCGCAGTACCCGAGTACTTGCGAGAATACACAGTTTACAATCTTGATATTGGCAGTTTGCTTGCTGGTTCAAAGTATCGTGGAGAATTTGAAGAAAAGTTCAAAGACGTTATCAGTGCACTACAACTCAAAGGCAAATGTGTGTTGTTCATAGACGAGGCACATCAAATGCGTGGTGCAGGCTCGGGTAGCCAAAGCAGTGTGGATTTTGCCAACATGATCAAACCTGCACTCACAAAAGGGCAATTGAAAGTGATTGCGTCAACCACTTGGGAAGAGTACACACAAAGTTTTGAGAAAGACCGTGCCTTAATGCGTCGTTTCTGTAGGATCACAGTTGAAGAGCCCACTCCCACTGTGGCAAAAGAAATTCTATACAACCTACGTGAATATTTTGAAGCATTTCATGGAGGCAAGATCAGCGACGAGGCCATTGAAGCCGCAGTTGATCTCAGTGTACGTTATCAAACTGACAAGCGCCTGCCAGACAAGGCCATTGATCTCATTGACACTGCGGCTGCCAAATTGAAATTGAAAGCAGTAGACTGGACTGTGACTAAAAGCAACATAGTGGACGTGATTAGTAAATTTGTAAAAATTCCCGCCGAGCAGATTGGCAGCGAGAGTACCAAGAGCTTGGTTGGCCTGGAAGATTTGATCAAACGCAAACTGTACGGACAGGACATCACTGTTGACTCGGTGTTGGAAAAGATCTATGTTGCTCGTGCAGGACTCAAAAGCCTAAACAAACCCATTGGTAACTTTTTGTTCTTGGGCCCCACAGGTACAGGTAAAACCGAATTGGCCAAACTGTTGGCCGAAGGTATGGGCATGAAACTGTTGCGCTATGACATGAGCGAGTATCAGGAAAAACACAGCATGGCCAAGTTGATTGGTGCTCCGCCCGGATATGTGGGATACGAGGACGGCAACTTGGGTGGCGGAATGTTGATTAGAGATATTGAAAAGAATCCCAATTGTATCATCTTGTTTGACGAGGTGGAAAAAGCACACCCTGATGTGATGAATGTGCTGTTGTCCTTGATGGACGAGGGTGTGGTCACAAGCAGCAATGGCAAGCGAGCTGATGCACGTAATGCCATTGTTATTCTTACCAGTAACCTAGGTGCCAGTGACAATGAACGCAACACTATTGGATTCAGTACCAGTTTACAAAAGACCGACGAGGACGACCGAGCTGTTAAGGAATTTTTTAGACCTGAATTTAGAAATCGTTTAGATGGTGTGTGCAAGTTCAATCGCTTGGACCGACTCAGTATTAAAAAGATTGTTTTGAAATTTGTCAGCGAAGTCAATGACTTGTTGAGCGAGAAAGCCATCAAGATCACATTAACCGAAGCAGCAATTGATCAGCTGGCGTTGGTGGGCTACGATGACAAAATGGGTGCTAGACCCCTGGCACGCAAAATTACCGAATTGATCAAGGTGCCTTTAAGTAAAAAAATACTGTTTGAAAACATTGTGTCCAACAGTGTTATAGAAGTAGACTACAAAAACGAGTTTGTATTCTCTCCCAAAGCACCGCCTCAACAACTAGTGGATGAAAATGGATACATTGTTCTGGAACAGTCTTAATCCTGACATCAAGTTCAAAACCACCAAGAAGCAGTTCTACGGCCAATATCTTTGGCGTATGGAAGTGCATGCCAATTGTGCCCATGTAGCATTTCACAATGATCCTGAACATGCTGTGGAAATATTGAAATACCAAATGCTACACCGCGGTAACTATGGTGGCAGTTGGCGTAATCCCTATTGGCATGGCAACAGCACCAAATACGAAAATGTGGATTTTGAGCTATTAAAACTAATCAAAGATGTCAAACAAACTTATAGTTCTAGTGCGCGAGTTAGAGTAGAAGACAGCTCGGTGCAATTTTATACCAAGAGTGAAGACGAGTTAAAAACACTAGCAAACATACTGAGCCAGCATGATTCACACTGTATAGATTATGTAACTGGCCCGCAAGTTGGTACCGAGCAACTGTTGAGTTCTGATGCCATTATTGCACCAAAAATACCGTTCAAGTACAAAGTGTTGTTGCGAGATGGCGCCTACAATTTGCCCTTGAAAGCACAATTACTAAATCTCTTGGAAAGTCAACCCGATATCAAAATCACCGCCGGGTTAAGACACAATCTAAAACGTCCTTATCCAGGTATATGGGGAGCATTTTTTTATACAAATGATCTGGGCATTACTACTATGCTGAGTTTAATGAGTCCGGGCATTATAGGAAAAATTCACGAGGTAGTTCAAGCATAATAAATATTAGTATATAATTCAAGGAGCCGCTGAATGGCCAAAATCATAAAACAAACCATCTTAATAGAGTTAAACCAATTGGTCAAAGATGACGCACCATTGGGTTTAGATGTAGTCAATGATGACCTATTAATGAGTCTAGAAGCAGTCACACAAGAACTAGTTGGCAACAACATAATTGTTGAAGTCAGCACAATCTCCGAATAACCAACCAAAAGGAAAACATGAGTAACAAAAAGAATCAGAACGATGCAGTTGCATTGATCAAGGCCGCGGCTGCTAAACAGGCTGCACAAGCACAACAACCACAACAACAGGTTCAAGGGCAACCATATGATTTTAAAAAGAATCATTTACACATTGGTATTCCCTGCTATGGTGGAATGGTAAGTGAACCAACTATGACCAGTTTGCTTCGTTTTATTTTACTGGCACAACAAGCGGGCTTGAACTGGAGTTTGGACACAATGGTTAATGAGAGTTTGGTTACTAGGGCACGTAATAACCTAATGGCCAAAATGATGACCAATACTCAAGCCACTCACTTTATGTTTATTGATGCTGACATCCGCTTCCAACCCGAATCAATTCTGCAAATGATGGCATACGAGAAAGATGTTATTGGTGGCTTGTATCCTAAAAAGGCCCTGCCAGTTAACTATGTTATCAATCTCAAGCCAGAGACAAAGATCCAAGGTGACATCTTTACAGTTGACACAATGGGCACAGGCTTTTTGATGTTTAAACGTGCGGTATATGAAAAGCTAATTGCAGCACATCCAGAAACCAAGTACGTTGACGATGTGGGGCTGGGCAAACAGTTTGAACCAATGATGTATTCAATCTTTGATTGCAAGATCGACGAGCGTGGACACTATCTCAGTGAAGATTGGTTGTTCTGTAGACGTTGGCAAGAGCTGGGTGGCGAGATTTGGGCACACAGTAAAGTATTACTAAACCACGTAGGACACTACGAGTACGCCGGAGACTTGGATAAACTCAAGATCATGGAGCGTGGCAGCATGGGCATTATTGAAGATACACTTGCTGGACAAGGCGGCAAGATGGAACTGAAATTACCTGATCCAGCAACAACCTAAGGCACCAAACATGGCAGATAAAGAAACATTACACTTTAAAATAATGCTGGGCGGTACTTATTGGGATAAGATACCCGAGTACAGTGTGCTGATCAATGATGTTGTAACTGTTGCTCCAACTGCCATCAAGATGCCCACTGGCGAATTTGAAGCCGTTGAATTTGATTTCGAGGTTGAAGAGGGCCCAGTGGTGTTGAAGATCAGACTTGAAAACAAAACTGATCTAGACACAGTGTTAAGCGATGATAAGTCGCGCATTGACAAAGACATGTTGCTCAATATCAAAAGCATCGAAATTGACGAAATTGAATTGGGCAATCTCAAGCACACATTGTCTAGTTTTGTGGGAGATGATCCCGCAAGACCAACACTGAAAAATTGTGTCGATCTTGGTTGGAACGGCGCCTACACTTTGCCATTTGTGAGCCCGTTTTATATTTGGTTGCTAGAAAACATATAAACTAAATATAGTAATAGAGAACTATTACTATGTTTATTAATGAGATCAGCGAACCACAACTGCTTGTAATCTACCCAGGCCGTTTTCAGCCTTTCCACAAAGGGCATCATGCAGTGTTTGACTATTTGGTGAGCAAATTTGGACGTAACAATGTTTGGATTGCCACTAGTAACAAAGTAGAACCTCCCAAAAGTCCATTTAGTTTTGCAGAAAAAGCCTACTTTATGCAACTCACAGGTGTACCTGCAGATCGTATCATTCAAGCCACTAGCCCGTATCGTATTCCCGACGTAGTCGCTGGAGGCAATATATCTGTATCTGATCCCACAAACTGTTTTGCAATTTTTGCCATTAGCGAAAAAGACATGGCAGAAGATCCACGCTTTGCCAGTTTTGTCAAGAAAGACGGAACTCCAGCATACTTTCAAAAGTTTGAAAATGTCAAGGACATGCAAAACATGGAGCAACATGCTTACATAATGACAGTTCCCACATTTGATTTTGATGTCCTGGGCGAACCCATGCGCAGTGGAACAGAGTTGCGCAAGATGTATATTGACGCTGATGAAAAAACACGTCAAAACATAATTAAAGATTTGTTTGGCAAGTACACTAGAGAAGCCGAACATTTAATGACCAACAAACTAGCACCTGCCAATCCTACTACACCATTGGCTCCTGTTACTGCTAAAGGTAAAGTTGCGCCCACTGAAAAACGACCAACTAAATTACCTAAAACAGTTAGTCCCGAAGGTGGTATAGACAAAAGTGTAAAAACTGCTGCTAAAAAAGCCAACAAAGCATTAAAAGAAACCGGCGGTGTAGGTGTAGTCAAGGGCGGAAATGATCCTCGTTATAGTATGAGTACTGCAGGCGATCAAAATGCAGTAGATGGCAACACCTTGGGACAAGAAATGAAGGCGTTTGGCTTGGTGGGCCGCAAGAGTCCTGGCGCCAATCGTCAACAAAGACCAGTCAAACAAGCAATAGGAAAAGGCATTAACGAAAGCAACTCATTTGCCGATACCGCTACCAAGATGCGACTTGACTTGATTGAAATTTTACAAACACGCATTGACGGTATCAAACGTTTGGTACGAACCGGTACTCGGGAAGAAAATCAGCCACTGTTGGCTCGCTTGGCCGAATTAGAAAAAAAGAAACAACAGTTATTGTCAGGACAGTAACATGGCACACACAGTTCTTGCGGTAGATGTTTATTGTAATACTGCACAGAACGGTACTCCTGCATATAGAGTCTATGTCGACAACGACTTGCTGACCGAACGCAATTGGCTATGGCCCACCTGGGAAATTTACATAGAAGAAAATATCGAAGTCGACCTCGAGTCCGGCAACCATAAAGTCTATATAGAAAGTTGCGGGGCCGACAGCTCGTTTACCTGCAAGAATCTGCGTGTCAATGGTGTAGCCGCTGACTCGCAAGATTTAACGTTTTCTACCTAACACTAAATATAGCATAGGACCTTAAAGAATATGAAAACCAATGATTTTATCGTAAAAAGAACAAAACCCGCCCAAACTATTGTAGAATCTGCAGCACCTGTTGCGGCTACGGAATTACAATTTCCACAAGTGGATTATGGTCGAAGATTTAACGAGCTAAATGGCGTAAACGAATCGCAAGGCACTGCACGAAAGTATCAAACCAGCAAGCCTGAAATCAACTTTACTGCTGCTGATATAAACGAATTGTCGGCTATAAAAGATTTACCAACATTGCGAGCCCGTGCATTACAATTGATTTCTACTTCAAGTGCACACCCAATGAAGCCAGAAAAAGTTGAATGGTTCCGAAACGCCATGGAGAACATGAACAGTCCCATGCGTATTATCAAATTGATGTATGATTTATTGCTAAGTGGCGAAGGAAATAAAGTGCTAGGGTCAAAGAACAGCATGGCACCAAACTCATATCGAAGTCGATTTGGCGAAAGCAACATGAGTGAAGATGAGGAACTAGATGGTATGGCATTGGGCGAACTACGGGCTATTGTGCAGGATGCCAAGAAAATTTATCAATGTGTAAAAAATGGAACTCCATTAGAAGCATGGATGTACAAAAAGATTACCAATAGTAATGAGAGTTTGACAGCAGTTGCTCAACAGATTGATAATCCTGGAATTAGATCTCCAGAAGGTGTGGCGGAAGGCAGTGACTCATATACAGTGGCCAATGATCCCGAAAAGCCCGGCATGTATAGTTATCGAGAAATGAGTCATGCACTACAAAGTGGCCATTCAGACCATGCCAAGATTTACAAAAACAACAAGTTCTTGAGCACTGTTGGCGATGCTCGAAAGTCAGGTGTGGCGGAAGGCCATGCAGACCAACAACGCAAAATCTTTAAGAAGAATGGCAAACCAGTAGGCGAAGTTGGCATTGACCCAGAAGCAAGTCCAGGCAATGGTAATTGGTATGTAAAACACTATGCGTCAGGGTATGATGTAGTAGG
>Ga0214166_1001410_pt1 | contig 10471 bp, 14 predicted proteins | sample TroBogepilimnion_27_FD_153005 | JGI IMG/M metagenome (GOLD analysis project Ga0214166, IMG submission 153005) | Freshwater microbial communities from Trout Bog Lake, WI - Practice 18AUG2009 epilimnion v3 | ecosystem: Environmental > Aquatic > Freshwater > Lake > Epilimnion/Euphotic zone ...
GCAAGTACTTGAAGATGTGTTCGGCGCGATGGATGGCGTCACTCATTACCTACTCGGTGCAAAGCCTGAACTCGATGTAGAGCCTAATACGGTTAAAGCGTCGGATTGTTCAGGTTTCGTAAGATTAGCCGTGTATAAAGCGTCTGGCGGCGCAATTGAGTTACCAGAAGGGTCTGTCACTCAGCGTGAATGGTGTGAACAGAACGGATTGCATAAGCTCGATCAATACTCTGATGTACAATATGCATCCAGTGACGATCATAGGCTGTTCATATGCTTCATTGTGGCGAACGATACTGAGAAGATCGGTCATGTGTGGTTCGTTCGCAGTGGCGTTACAATGGAGTGTTACGGTGGTCACGGTGTCGGTTCTCGTGCGTGGGATACTGCTATTCTGAAGGACAATGCAAGCTATGCATTTGAATTGGTGACAGAATAGCACAGTATAAGGTATACTATCAATGTTCGGAATATTCAAGCGGGTTGAAAGGTTAGAGAAAGAAATGGCAGCTACACAAGCAGAAATTGATGCACTTACGGCGGAACTTACTGAGGTTAAGTCAAACATCGACACGAATTTTGCGGCACTTCAGACCGAGATTGCAAATCTGAAATCGGCAGGGGTTGATATTACTGCACTTCAGGCGGCGGCGGATGCACTAAAAGGCGATTCTGCTGCGGTTGCTCCCCCACCTGTGGTATAATAGGTTTCAGTAGTCGTGTGATCTATGGGAGTTGTAATCATCCCCGGTTATAGCTCCCATACTTCTACTTCCACTCTCGGATTTTTTTTGTCATCATCCATATCCGCAATTATCCGTTTAACCTGTTCATCATCGGTGTAGCATATCCCCTTCATTGCGTCCAGAACCACCTTCACGACATTATCCAAGTCTCCGCGCTTCATAGGTCGGTAGTATTGTAGTTTGACGCATATACGTCCACTAAGAACGCTACCGGCTATTTCCATGATCTCATGTGCATCTTTATGGAATTGAACACACTTCGCCGATTTGTAACGTCTGCCGCTTTTTGACGTGGGGTACAAAGTGTTGAGTGTCGGGGGATATTGGAGCGTGAACTTTATCCGATGGTGGGATGATTCGTGTAATTCGTGGTCGATCTCTTCTTGTTTCTGCCAATCATCTAACGGTAACGCAGGCTCTTTGACAACATTCATTTTTTGACACTGGAAGCAAGAATAGCCTCCAGTGTCATCTTTCAAAGCGGTGCAATTAGCTTTATCACAAACATAGCTAGACACGATCTAACAACCTTTCAACTTGGCGTTTACTGAGTACCCCGGTTCGCTTGAGATCGGATGTTCGTACTTGTCCGTTCTCTCGCTGATTGCGTCTCCACCACGTCATGTAACGCCTGCATACCGGCGCATGTTTTCTGTGCATATTCGGGTCTATCTCAATATCGCCGACTTCGCACGTACATTTGATGGTTGCAATATGGGGTAACTCACGTAAGACCTTGTATCCTTTAAGCGGTTTACCTCGTTCATGCACCATAGCATCTTCAATCGACATCTCGCGCAACCGTGCTAACATAGCGCGTGTTTTGATGTTAATCTGTGCCGCCAATTGTGCTACAGTTTTACTTTCACCATTATATGTTACCACAGTATTACTGTTCATTGTGTTTCCCTCATGTAGCTAAAGAACTTTGATTTAACCGCAAGTGCAATTGGCCCTCCGAGATTACGGATTGATAGTCCGTTAGCCTCTATGGTGTCCGTTTCCTCCTTGAGTATATCTTGCTGCACCCATTTGATAACTTCGCCAAGTTGCTTTATGTCGGGTTCACCATCAATGCCGAATACGCAATTCAACGCTTGATTAAACCTTTCGTCTGTTACGGTGCTATCCACAAACGCTGCGGCTGTAGCTAACTTCTCAACATCCACCGATGCGATTGTTTTAACCTTTGACACGCTGTGCTTTTCACCCTTAGTTTTGAATAAGAGGTGATGGCCTCTATATTCGGCAGTCCATACCCATCCTTCACCGATCCCGCTGACGCCCAACTTGGCCGCAACGGGGCATTCGTTTTCAACTTCGTTAGTCAATTCTACTAGCCTGTTTTGTGCTAAGTACGGATTACTGAAGTCAACGTCGATTGTTTCAGTTCTGAAGTTGTGGATGTTGTAAATGCCAGCGGTGGTATCTGTTCTGATTTTACTAACATCTAACCATCTGGTGTTAATACCATCTACTAATTTAGCACCGAATAAGTAGAACGCTTTCGGTAATTGGTGAATCGCGCAACCAGAATTGATACCACTGCCTGCCCACTCGCCGTACAGAATTATCGTGTTGTAATTCGTGGTATCTCCACTGGTGTCATATGATCCTACCGCCTGCACCATTATGCCATCAAACACATCTCCCCGTTCACTGGCCCACTTCGCAAACCCGGCATTATCCTTTTCAGGTGTTATAATCTGTTCTCGTGATTGATACCATGTCCCATTATCGTCTAAACCAACTGCTGCATTTGTTCCGTGAAGTTTAACGGTGCCGGTAAACCGTATTACAGGTTTCGGTAGTGTCGGGTCGTAAATTGCGTTACCGTCTTCATCTTTGCCAGCATAAGTCGACATTTCAGTAACTTGTTTTACAACGTGCCTAAATTGGTCTGTGTCAGGGTATTTGATTAGTGTTGCCATTGTCTTCATCCTCCTATTAAATGCCGGTATTGTGTCCATCCTGTAAAATTACCGATCTTTTCAGATGTTGTTGATTGTACTGCCACGTGCTCGAACGGTGACCAATGCTCCTTTTCTTTAAGCATATCATGTAATCCGCAGTCCTTTTCAAAACAGGGTATTTCATCTTGCCGTAAGTATGATGTTCTGGCACATCTAGCCGTAGATTTTTTGAACAGATCGTCCAATGAGCATGTATTCTTTTCATCCGTCGTTGTGTATGGTAGATGGCAAAAACTATGTACCGGAGTACTCGCGTTTCTGACATCTAATATCATTTCAGCCAATTTGCGCATTTCTGGTTGCGCGTCTTTATGGCATCTCAGTTTGAAGAAGTTGATCCATTCTGTAGTTGATATTACAGTTGTAATCCATGAAAAAGGCTCTATAACCCGATTGGCTAACTGCTTATGAACGCCACAATCGGCTAACCATTCAGCGTGGTATATTGCACTTCCAACGGCAGACATCCATGCGCGGTGAGCTTCTATTAGTTTATCTCCTGTCAACAACTCCTTCGATTGCATTCCAGCGCAATTTGAACCCCATTCAACAGGTGTCACAGGATCGCTTTTAACTGCGTTTATCAACTTCTTAATTGGTATAGCGCGAGAACTTGATGATGATCGGCTGAATACTCGGTGCGTTAAAAGTTCTGAATGGATGAACCTCGGATACACAGCTTCGATTGTTGTTAGCCTATCGCCATTATCGTTTACGCTATCGGCTATTACTTTCACTATATACGGCATTATATCTCCTGCCGGGTCCGAATTAACGAACCCGGCGTTTGTCATGGTTTCAACGTTATTCTGGATTGAATGTCAGCAGCGCGAACCTCACCGTCTACATACAGCGATATTCCGCCACCATCCGCCCATTTGAGATACTTATCATCATCCCATGATTCGCGATACGCCTTACCGCCATTTGCTAATGCGTCGTATAGTTTCATGTTATTCCACCACGTACCAATCTGTGTTAGTGTCGGATTCAAGAAGATGGGTTATGTCTACTCCTCCAAGCCCTGTGGTATAAGTAGGTTTGATACCCGTCCATAACATAACGGATATACATTGATTGCCCCACGATCTGCATCTTAGCTTCTTGCCGTTCTCACATGAAACGCTCAACTCCTTCAACGTCGAGCACGGCTGATACTCTACCCAATCTTCGGCGAGTGCGTCTTCGACACTGATTGCACAGTTCGCCGTAACCCATGCGTCTTTCCACTTATCACTAAGGCGTACAACCTTTCTGTACTTCGCCAATGCTTCTTTCAGTGTCATTCCTTTAACCTCCTGTGGTTCTGTGTAGAGTGTGAATTTTGTATTATGGGGGAAGTCATGTAGTAGAAACTCCGCCCCGTTTGCGTAGATGTATTTAGCACGTCCGCGCACATTTTTCATTACGTAATGCCAATTAATTCTCATATACCCCGCAGTAACCTTCTTCCCTGCGTCCATTTGAGCAATTGCCCATTTATAGTCACCGGAAGTTTGTTCCTCCACCGGCTTTTTCATGCGTGCTTTGTATCTAATTTGCCATAACTTTCTATTGTTAACCCCCAAATCCACAACGTGCTTAAAGGTTGGATCATCTATATCGGTGATAATCCCATAAACGTTCGAAGTTGGATCTATATCCGAACTATAAATACTCCCCCTATAAATACTCACCAATTCATCAGGATCTGGCATCTTATCCATTATCTTTTTTCCTCCGCTCACGTTCCTTAACGTAAGCTATAACACATGACGGGCAGTAGTATTTGCCGTCTATTGATCGCCATTGAATATCGTCGCATCCGAGTATAACGTCTTTCTTATCCTGTACTCGAAACGCGGCAGTGTTTGTGCAACTGTCGCATCGTAAATGCACTTCGACTAGCTCTATATATTGGATACTAATCGGCATTTAGTGCGATACTCCACGCTTTGATTAAAGCCCTTGTTTCTCTCATGCCGTTGGTTAAGTGGATACGATGCACAGCGGCACGCATCCACGGATGATAAATACCGCTGTTGTCTAACATCTTTTCTATACGCAAGTCCTCCTGCACTCGTAACCCCGCACGTAGATTGTCAACTTGCACCGCAATACATTCCCAACAGGTAACTTCACGGCTATCACCTTCGTACCAAAACTCGTTAGAACGTGGTATGCTTTTGTTGCAGTACGTTCGTATAAGACTTGGGCTAAGGTAATGCACATCACTCGGAAGTGATAAACTCTTAGCTATCTGCTCGGTGTATTGTACGCAAATCAGTTTCATATTGATAGAATACACCATTGTTGCGAGTGTGTCAAGTATTTTATGAAAAATATTGACAAGTACAAAACATGAGCGTATACTGTTTTGGGAGGTACACCAATGCCAATATTCCATTTCAAATCTGGTAATTCAATAGTTCAGCAAAATTCAGCGGTTCTAGTTCCGTGGAATGATGAATTGATCCGCGCTATTCACGGTGCGTCTGTTGTCGAATTTAATCCTCCTAAAGAGGTTAAACGTGGTCAATTCCTATTTATGTGGGACAGTGGTTTCAAGATTCATGTTGACTTAGACGGCGAAGATATTTACATCCCACAGTCTAAGGTTCAAAAGCCTACACAATCCGAAATCAATGGTATAATTGATGACGCTATTCGACAAAGTGACGACTATGAAGCATGGGTAGCACATCGACACGACTTTCACCCAGACGGTTCGGGTACGTGGTATCTCGGTGCAACATCTATCGCTGCAATCGCCGGTTTGAGCCAATTCGGTACTGCGCTGACTGTTTATAACGACTACCGTAACAAAGGATGGCGCAAAGAGGATAAGAAACAGCAGAGGATAATGCAGCGCGGTCATGTGTTTGAAGAGGCTGTTGCACAAACGTTCTACATCAATACCGGATGGGAACTTCTGCCGTGTCCTCCTTTGATTAGGCATCCGAAGTACTATCATTTAGGTGTGAACCTAGACCGAATGGTTATGCACCCTAAGTATGGGCCTATTCCATTAGAGTGCAAGACACATAAATGGTTCGTAATGGCTAATTATGGTGAAGGGTTGAAATTCGGTGAAGATGGTACTGAACCTGAAGCACAGGAGCGGATGCAGGCAGTAGTCGATGGTGAGTTAATACAATGTAATTGGCAATGTCATCTATCTCCTGATAATCCACAATTCGCGGTATTGGCTGTCCAGCACGGATTAGACTTCGACGATCAACGAATGTTCTTGATACCATATTCCGCCGAACGTTGCGAGAAATTGGAGATAATTGCAGCCAACTTCATTAACAACCATTTAATTCCGGGTATTCCGCCTGATCCTACCGGAAACGAATCGGATGTCGAAATCGTTAAACGGCTGTATCCAGTTGCACCACGAAACGTATTGCAAGCTAAACAAGGAGGGGAATTAGATTTAACATGTGCTGAGTTTATTCGTGCTAGAAGCGAGTATAAGCAAGCTGAAACCGCGATGAACCTACACGCCAACACAATCAAAACGGCATTAGGTGAACTATACACTGATCTCTATAGCCCGTCTACAGGTTTGTTTACCTATCGTAATAACAAGGACAAGGTAAATCCAGACGGCACAACATCCCCCGGTAATCGGGTATTCAACCCCCCGAAAGGTTAGGTCAATATGAATATAGTAGCTTTAACAGGTAAGATCGCACGTGAAATTGAATTGAAACAGGTTGGTGAGAAAACCGTAGCATTGTTTGCTATCAGTGTCTTTAATGGCAAAAGGGATACCGAAGGTCGATGGATGTCTGACTTCTTCAACGTCGAAGCGTGGGATAAGACCGCTGATAACGTTGTGAAATACCAGAGCAAAGGCGATTTCATTGAACTTGAAGGTCGTATTGCTATGGATACATGGAAGGATAAGGAGACGGGTAAAACACAGTCTAAGTTCAAGATCATAGCGAACAAAATCAAAGGTATGGGTAAATCATCTGGTAGCACAACCACAACGCGGCCAGTATCACGACCTGCCGAAGATGATGAAGTCGATCCGTTTGCTGACGATTAGGAGTGACAATGGGACAAGAATTAGCAAAGATTGAGTTTACAGACGAAGAAACGAAACTGATTAAAGATAGCATCATGCCCGGTGCTACAGATGCCGAACTTCGTCTGTTCGAGGCGCAGTGTAAAAGTTGGGGATTGTCACCATTCAAAAAGCAGATTTATGCTGTTAAGGTGACTAAGAAAGATCCGAAATCCCCATACGATAAACCTCGTTATTATGAAGTGTATGATACGTGGGTGGGTATCGAAGGTATTCGTTCAAAGTCATCGGATACAGGCGAATACTTAGGCACAACTATACCTCTATTTTGTGGCAAAGATGGTGTATGGACTGAAGCATGGTTAAAGTCCGAGTACCCAATGGCTTGCAAGATCGGCATCAAACGCAAAGGATTTGATGAACCTTTATACCGTGTTAGGCTGTGGTCTGAGTGTGTTAAAACAGACCGGCATGGTCAACCGACAGGGCAATGGCCGGTACGTCCGTGCAACATGCTGGAAAAATGTACTGAAGCTGCCTGTCATAGAGCTGCGTTCCCAATTGAGACGGGCGGAATGTATATCGAAGAGGAAATCGACAGAGGGGAAAATATCCCTGTTGTCGTCACCGAAAATGAAGCCACTCCAACAGTTACACCAAAATCGGCGGCGGTAGATGTGAAGCTAAGTGTCGCGGTTGCTAAGTCTGAAGAAGTTGTGAACACAACCTTTGCCGACGAAAAAAAACCTGCTGTCACAGATGTAGATGCGCTGAAGGTTATGCGTAACCATATGGCGGACGAATTGAAACTGCGCGGCGCAACTGGCACTAAGGCAATCGGTGACGTGTTAGGTGGTACGTATGTGGCTAAGAAAGATTGGACGTTAGAACACTGCAAACAGATCGAGCAGTGGGCGCATGAGAATCCGGTTAAGCAGGAAAAGACAGAGGAGGAGCAGCACGCCGAACTGGACAAGGTTGCACCGCGCCCCGTTGTACACTTGGATGATCCTAATACATCAATCCATGAACAATTCGTGTCTGTCGGTGGTGATCTAGCGATATTCCATAGTGTGTGCGAACTTCCTGCTAATAAGTATCAATCACTTGCAGACGGTTTTAGTGAAGTCGGGCCAATGGAACTACGCAAATTAAACCGCTATATAGGTGCAATACGATCTACCGAAGAGGAGTAGCAAAATGACTGCCACTGTGCAAAATTTGCACAAAACGTATAATGTGGCGGCGGCATTAACAAGAGCAGGCGTCTCGGTTATCCCGATCAGGGAAGGAACCAAGATACCTGCTCTAAAATGTTGGAAGCCTTATCAACAGCAAATAGCAGATATTGATACTTGTTGGCAATGGTTCAAAGGTAATGATAGTATTGGCATTATAGCAGGTGCTATCAGCGGGAATATGGAGGTTCTGGACTTCGACGGTGCGGAGTACTACCGCAACTTTGAAACGATATGTGGTCATGGCAACGATAAAATTCAGCGCATGGTTCAATCATGCTGTTTAATTCAAACCCCTAGCGGTGGTTATCATCTGATCTATCGTAGCATGGAACCGATAGCAGGAAACAAGAAGTTGGCACGGACAACGGATAATATTGTCAAGATCGAAACTCGTGGTGAAGGAGGATATGTGCTCACGTATCCGTCAAATGGATACAAGATCATTCGCGGCAGGCCCGATGACTTACCATTGTTCACGAGTAGACAAGTTCAACTACTGCACGATATTGCATCAGTGTTTGATGATTGGGTTGATATATTCCCTGTTAAGAGTGAACCAAGATCAAAAGCGCACGATGATGATTACTTACTCCCCGGTGATGATTACGATATGAGAGGGGATTACGAATGCACACTACGCAAACATGGATGGGTTACAATAAGATGCAACGCTGATGGTATGTGTTTATGGCGCAGGCCCGGAAAGTCAAATGGTATTAGCGCATCTACTGGTTACGGTGGTGAACGCTGGTTTAACTGCTTCACGTCGAACGGTAGACCATTTGAAACAACAGGGTACTCACCGTTCGGAGTATATGCAATGCTCGAATGTGGTGGCGATTTCAAATTAGCTGCTGCAAACTTGCGCGAACTTGGTTACGGCTATTGACAAATACGCGGCATAAGCGTATAATCACAGTATCAAATTCGGAGGTTATGAATGAGTTCATCAACAGGTTTGAGTTTCTCGGGTGATCGCAAGAGGTTGCTTGCTGGTTTCCAAAAAGCTGCTAAGGCTGTAACGGGCAGATCGACGCTGCCTATTCTATCACATATACTTATTCGTGGCGAAGATGGTTATATCGAAGTCACTGGCAACGATATGGAAATGTCGATCACAACGCGGGTTGAAGCGGACATTCACAATCCGGGCGTTATCGCTATTCCTGCTGGTAAGGCTGTTGAGATTTTTTCTGCTTTACCGGATGGTGCGGCTGTCGATGTCGATCTGGAATCTGAAGCGAAAGTGCAGATTAAGAGTAAGAAAGCGAAGTTTAGTCTGCTAAGTTTATCGAGTGATGATTATCCTGCTATCAACATTGAAGATGCAGATGTCAAACTCGGTGTTACAGAATCTGTGTTTTACAAACTACTCAAGACGGCGACACATGCTACAAGTACGGATGAAACACGAGTGATATTGACGGGCGTGCTGATAAACCTAACTGATGGTGAACTACTGGCAACCGCGACAGATACGCATAGGTTGGCACTTACAAAACATCCTATCGAAAGCGAATTGAAGTTCAGTGCAATTCTGCCGATGAAGTTCGTTAGCGAGGCTCTGAGGCTACTTAGTTCTGACAGTATGCACGATGTTCAGGTTGAAGTTACGAAGTCGAGTATCACGCTCTATCTTCCCGGTGATGACAAAACGGTTATATCATCGCGGTTAATCGAGGGGCAATTCCCCAATTATCAGCGCGTTATTCCGTCGTCGTGCAGTGGTTACTTCGATGTCAACCGCACGGCATTTGAAGAGGCTGTTAAGCGTCTAAACCTGATTGCACGAGATAATGCATCAAGGATTATCATCGAGCTTACAGACGGTCTACTGAAGCAGGCAAACCTATCCGCTGAGAGCGCAACCAGTGGCAGTGTTGTCGAAGATGTGGACGTTGAACACGATACGCCGGGGTTCAGAACTGCTGCAAATGGTAAGTACTTAATGGATGCAATCCAATCTATCGACGCGGAGAACATACGCATTGAGTTCAATGAACCGTTAAAACCATTGGTCATGCGTTCGCTTAATAATGACGGCAGCACAAATCAGAATCAATTAGAGATTTTGATGCCGATGCAGATAGTGTAGGAGGTTAGTAATGCGGGAGATCAAGTTTCGGGGCAAGTCGGTGTATAGAGATGAGTGGGTATACGGATCGCTTATCGTGCTAAACGATGTGCAGAAGCAATCTTATGGAGTGGATTGTGCGCAGGTATACGACGCATCAAACAGTGTAAAACATACGGTAAAACTCTCCACCGTCGGCCAATACACCGGCCTAAAAGACCGCGACGGCCGCGAGATTTATGAGGGGGATATTGTCGAGTACGAGGGCACAGGATGTGGATGCGATGATCCGTTTTGCGATTGCGCATGTAATACGCCTATAAGAAAACAGGGTGGTGTAATATTCGATCACGGAGCGTTTCGGATCAATCTCAACATATTAGCTGAATACCGTGAGATGCTAATCGTCGGCAACATCC
>Ga0214166_1001412_pt1 | contig 10460 bp, 14 predicted proteins | sample TroBogepilimnion_27_FD_153005 | JGI IMG/M metagenome (GOLD analysis project Ga0214166, IMG submission 153005) | Freshwater microbial communities from Trout Bog Lake, WI - Practice 18AUG2009 epilimnion v3 | ecosystem: Environmental > Aquatic > Freshwater > Lake > Epilimnion/Euphotic zone ...
TGATAACAAATGAGCAAGAAAATAAACAGCAGTTCCTGCACCTGCTACAGCTGGCCATAGCCATACTGGCAAATGACCTAATGCTTGTTCTATTAGCCAACTAAACATAATTAACCTTGTAGCACTTGATGTGCATTAGCTGTATGTTGTTGACGTTCGGCCAGTCCTAAGGTACCGCCATTGATTTTCTTAGTAAGTCCTAGTACATCGCCTTTGTCTGCTAGATCATTTAGATTATTAGCTTCCCAGAACCAGCAAGCCGATTGTACACAACCTTCAAATGTTGTTAGGAATTCTGGAATATCTTCTAATGGAGTGTCTATACTTTCGGCAAAACGGCTATAATTGTCTTTACCTGTAATTTGAATCAATCCACGACCGCAGAATTTCCAACCATCTCCAGATTCTTCCGGACCGTTTCCCATACGATTAGCATAAGCACGGTTAGCAATTTGTTCTGGATGATGACCATATTGCTGTGCTATTTCCATTGTTGGAAAATAGTGTGGCCATACCTTCATAAGGGTTTCTGGACGATAGTTTAGATTTTCAATAATAGCTGTATAACCAGCTGATTCTACCATGGTTTGACCTAAGAAACAAGCCACACGTTCTGGTGTATTAATATCGTAGTCGGGTAGAATTTTACACAATGCTTCGTGCCAGTGTTCGCTATATTGATTATTTTGTAGAATTGCTCTACACTTATCTAAACTAAAATCAAACGTAAAATCTGCCATTATTATTTCCTTTCAAGGGCAACAGCCCAGTTTTTATTTTCAAATATAAAGGTAGTACCAATTTTAGTAATATTATAATTTCCTATTACTTTAGTTAAGAACATGACTTCTGACATATCTTTTGTTTGTAATACAATTGGTCCTTTGATACTTTCATATATTTCTTGTTTACTACCACTATTTAATATATTAAATGTTACATTTCCGCTAAAAGGTCTTTTGAAAGTAATGCTTTCTTCCATTACATCTAAACTATCTGCGTAACTATTACTAAAGAAATTACTAAAATTATCTAATTTATTTTTTTCTGTAACAGTTCTGTATTCGTTTTTATCTTTTGGTACTAGTAGTTTTAGATTTTCTTCAGTAGCAGTCATACTCTTGAAACTTTTGAAATAACGAAATCTCATTTCAGATAATCCAGTTAATTTTTTAATACCTTCGATAATTTCAAATATCTGATCTGCAACATTGCGTGTACGTTCTAACTCTACATATACACGATATTTTCCACTGTCTAGTTCGCCGGGTGTACAATCTGCATCTAATACAAAATCGTAGCCCATCTCAATAAAATTTTCTAAATCTTTAGCAGGATCTTCATGTTCCACAGTAAAACTTAGTACACAAACATCCTCATCGTTTCCTAATTTACTTTTGAAACTATCGATCTCGAAAACTTTTTTAACAAGATCTCTTAAATCATCCGCACGTAAACTTTCATTTAAGCTCATGCTATATTCCTTATGCTGGTGCGGCTGCTGGATTTGCTCCACCACCTGCTGGCGCTCCTCCTGGTGCCGCTGGCGCTGCCGGTGCAGGTGCGGCTCCCGGCGCTTGTGCTTCTCCAGGACCTGATCCAGGCTGTCTGTTTTCATTTTTCATCTTGTCCATATAGCCCTTATACATATCAAAGGCTACTTTTTTAGGCATTGTAATTTCTACAATCCAAATGGGTTTACGATCTAACCGACCTTTTTTACTATTCGGTCTAATATCTTCTGGAGTGCGTATCTTGCGTGGTTCTAGCAAATGGCTCTTCTGATATGTAACTTTACAGCCTAATTCTGTTAATCGTTTGGCTGCCACAGGATTAGGCATTTTATCTTTATCCCACATGAAACCTGCTGTGATCCAGTGACGATCTACTTTAGGACCGTAGGCTAACTCACCGTCTTCCCAGTTTTCGTACACATACATGTCCATTTCGTCTAGAACACGTTCAAAGTCTTTAAGAACAGCTAAACTGCTGTTATTTTCATAAAGATCTTCTATATTTTTAATAACGTCTAAAATGTCATGATGCATATTGTTATCCCAGGTTCCTCTATACTTATTTAGCTGGTTTCAAATCATAACATAACAGTTTATTATTTGTAGTATTCGTTAAATAATAGTGTAGGACCTCTGTAGTTATCAGGGCGGTCACTACAAGTCTTACTTTAACAATAAAGTAGGAGCAACTTTAATGAGTAAACAACGAGTGAAAAAGCGTTTTACATCAGAAGTTAATATCATTGATTTCCAACCATATCTTCCTCAGAAGAAAACTCGTGTCAGTATCAACGCACGAAACTCTAATCAAAAACTTTATCTCAGCAAACTGTACGCAGAATCCACTAGCATAGTACTTGCTATTGGCCCTGCTGGCACGGGTAAAACCATGCTAGCCGTACAATACGGGATTAAGTTATTCCAGGAAGGCAAGGTTGACAAGATCGTGGTAACAAGACCCGCCGTGTCCGTAGATGAAGATTTAGGATTTTTGCCAGGTGACTTAAATGAAAAAATGGCACCATGGACTCGTCCTATATTTGACGTCTTGGGCGAATATTATCAAACTAAAGAAATAGCAAAAATGCTAGAGGAAGGTGTTATTGAAATAAGTCCGTTGGCCTATATGCGAGGCCGCACATTCAAAAATGCATATATAGTAGCAGACGAAATGCAAAATGCCACAATTAATCAAATGAAGATGTTACTGACTCGTCTAGGAGAGGGCAGTAAGATGGTTGTTACAGGAGACTTGGCACAAGCAGACCGTTTGAGCGATAACGGTTTGATTGATTTTTGCAATCTACTAGAACAAAAGGAATATTTGGAACATATCGATATCATTCGATTTGAAGCCAAGGACATCGAACGCCATAATGCCGTGAAGGAGGTGTTAGCGGTTTATGGAGAATAAAATAGCCTAGCTATTTTAGATTGTCATTAAAAAGGGCCTTCATAGGCCCTTTTTTACTTTGTTCCAAACTAGTTCGTGTATGTAATATAGTATAGTATTTACTACCATCTGCATAATTGCAATACTAGTGGCAATAAATGCTTGACCTGTTATTATATAACTTATTAGAAACGTCGAAGTGGAGCCAATAATTCTCCAAGTTAACGTTTTCAATATTACAATCACTTTAATCCTAATTCTTTACGAATTTTTGTAGCACTAATATCAGTTACCGTATCATCGAATACTTCTTCACCGCTAGTATACCCTACTCCTCGGCCCCAACCGATATGTACGATATTGGGTACTACTTGTATTTCGTATTGTCCTTGATACAGCGGATCTAAATCTCGACAAATAAAACTTTTAACTTGGTCTATGGCAAATGGATTAGATCCTTGCCACCCTTGTACATCGCGCACTTGAATAACAACTTGTCCTGTGCGGGCGAGTAATCTTTCAAATAAAGCTCTATGACCATCGTGCCAGGGTTGCCAACGTCCTAACATTTGCACAGTTTCTTTTTTCCAATCAAATGTAGGTCGTCTGCGATTGTCTAAGATGTGATCAGCTATAAAGTCTGCCCATTTTTCAGCATCCTGTTCCGTGATACGAAAATCATAATATTCTGGTTCTTGGAACATTGCATTAGTATCTGCATAACGTCCTTCTCGAATGGTGTCTATCCAGATGGTCCAATCTGCTTTGAAGTTATTACGCATTTCAACCAGCGGTGCTACAAAATCGCAGATAACAAATTTAGCATGGCTGTCATCTGCTAGTTCTCGCATACGATGGCTTTGTCGGATGCGTCCTTCGTGACTAAAGTCCCAGTCGTTATATTGTTTACGTACTTCGTCAGCATTAAACCAAGAAGCAGTTATTCGAGAGGCCAGGGCTTTTGCTAGTGTAGTCTTACCTGAACCAGGTAAACCCATTATTAAGATGCGTATCGGCTTTTCCATAAATCGTACCTTTTAAGAACTAAGTCTATTACTTCATCGTAGTTTGCAGGTATTGGTGTTTTTACAATAATACCTGCATCTATATTTTCTGTTATTTGTTCGTAAGTTAGAGAGATATCTGCCTTAAAATTTTTTACAATATTATTTTCAAATCGTATATGATTGATTGCAAGGTCTATAATTTGTTTATCTATTTGAATAGGAGCAGTAGGGTCATAATTGTCTAGTTCATCTGCTCTATAAGCCCATTTATCTCGAATCCATGCAACATAATAACTAGCTATTTGTTCGACAACATTTTCTCTCCTCAACTTAATAGTATTGAATTTTCCACTGAACAACTTTTCTTGAAAACCCCCAGGATAATTTTTTATTGAATTACCTAAAAATTTTACAATATATTCGTTGCTAGTTTTTGTAAAATCTAAAAATTTCTTTAATTTATCTGGATTTGCATCTGGCTCATTAAAAAAATTCCGATCATATAATTTTTGTATGTGGAATCCTAAGGCTCCGCTTCCACAACGTGGCGAAGAAACAATTACCAATGGAAATTCAAAAGGAGGCAGTATCATTTAGAGATGCGATAATCTAATTAATGTTGCGGCTAGATTAATTTCTGGATCGCTTACTAGTGTATGATCAACTAGACCAGCTTTGATAATTAGTATAGCCTTATCTTGTTTTTCTTCGTTGCCAAATATTTCAATATTGTCATATAACCAACGATAGATTTCCTCCATTTCTTCTGGAAGTGCCTGACTGCATACCAGCTTACGTGCCTTGCTGATTTCGCCTTTCTTGAATAACTCTATCATATCTATACGATAATCCGAGCTAGAATCTGTAGTTTCAGGATTAGTTAATTTGCCGTCGATGCTATTCATTTGTAAGTTATTAAGACATTTACGCAAGTCTGGATAAGTGTCTTTGACATAAGTATCCAATGTTTCTAGTTCAAATTCAATATTCTCGCTGACTAAAACTGTAGCCGCACGAGCAGTAAATTCTGTAAAATCAGTTTTTTCGATGTGCAGACGTTGGCAACGACTATGAATAGCTGGAATTAGTTTGTTGGGATAGTTACAAGTTAAAATAAATCTAACACTATTGCTATATTCTTCCATTAGGTTACGAAGCGCAGGTTGAACCGAATTCACATTCATATAATCTGCTTCATCAATCAACACTACCTTAAAATCGCCAAAAGGCATAGTTTGACAAAAACCAATCAACTTGTCAACCCATTCAACTCTGCGAGCTTCCTTAGATCCGTTTGCATACATTACATCTGTGTCTTGTACACCTAATTTATTAATTAGGATCTTTGCTAAGGTAGTCTTACCTACGCCGGCATTGCCACTGAATAATAGATGAGGAATTATACCGTCCTTAATCCAATTTTCAATTTGACTTTTCTGTTGGTCGTCTTTGAATACATACCCATCTAACTCAGCTGGTCTGTATTTTTCTACCCATAATTCTTTCATTATATTTCCTTAAATCCATTAGCTAGCAATTCTTGTTTTCGATTATCAGCCCATTCGTGGTCATCTGTAGCAGTTGTTTCTGCTACTGCATTACTTACAAAATGTTCTACTAGTATGGCAGAATTTTCTAACAATCTAAAAAAAACTATTTCATTTGTTTCTTCTTTAACTAATTTGCAATCGTACATGATTATCTCCTTTTGTAAATTGTACAGGTAAAAACAGGCCTAGTCAAGAGGCCTGTTTTTCATAACAAGAAAATATTAACCAAAATTGAATGTTGGGTGTGTTACAGTTGTATGAGCACCGTAGATAGTTTCGTTTGGCTTTTCATCTGCTACAGCTAAAATACCTTTAGGATCTCCTCGACGAATGACAATGTCATTACCATTGTCGTCTAGGACAGTAAACCCTCGACTCCAACGACCATGTTCAAATAATACCCATTCTCCAGGTTTTACATCCTGTTGTTCTGGCCCCACAGCATATACCCGACCCCAACGACTTTTTACACCTTCTGCCTTGCCATCATCACTTGGTAGGACAAGGCCGCCTTTGGTAACAGTTTCGCCAAATTCCATATCTACGATAACAATATTGTCGCGGATTGGTCTTAGTTTACTTAATGCTACTTTACTCATTCGTTTCCTTCCGGATCCATTCCATCTATATTTTTAGCTGATTGGTTAGGAACAGGTTGTGGACTAGCCTGTATCTGTTCTTTTTTAGCAATAATTTGTCCGCCTGGGCCTAGTTTATCACCTCGGGCATTAACTTTCATATTGCCTACAGCAATAGTGAGTTCGTTTTTAGCAACCAATTTATTCAAATCGATTTCTTTGCCTTTAGCACTTCGATAAACCGCACGTTGTATTTCTTTTTGAGCCATATTAACTCTCCTTAATTATATTATTACTTATCTCAGGAATTCCTGCCAGTCTAAATTATATTTGACTGAATCTATTTGATGAACTCCTAACAAATATAATACAAAACTAGCCACACTCGATCCACGTCCTACTCCCCAAACAATACCGTTTTCGTGGCATGTATCTACAAAATGTTTAGTCCATTGCAATAGTGGAATCATTCCACGTTCTTCATATGCTTGTAGTTCTGCAATTACACGTTTTTCTTGTTCGCTAGTGGTACATCGACTTAAACACCATTTTGCTACATCAAATTCTTTATACTCTTCTGGCATGAACCAATCAGATTGTAATGCTGAATCAAAGTCTTCGATGCTTAATTGATCCAACTGTTCGTTGAATCTTTGGAATGTAAATCCAGCAGTTTGCTCCAACTGTTCAATATCTTCGGTATAATCTACTGTAAGATCTTTGAGGTTGGTAAGTTTTCCTTGATAAAGGAATTTGAATATATCTTGTGTATTAAAAATGGGATTACCGAATTTATCTAGGCGCATAGCCTATAGTTTAGTTGACTTTAACTAGATTGTCAAGCCTTTTATCTCGACTATCCATCAATTTTTTCAATGATTCCTGCCTACGTTTGTTCAATTCTTGATTATAATCATCTAATAACGCAGAAATTTGAGTTTTCAAATCAATATTAGGTGTCATGAAATATTTTTTAGTGAGACTTTGAATTTTTTCTTCTATCTCAGAATCTTTAAGTGTGTACAATTCACCTGATAATGGATGCATTAGTATTCACCTGTTGCTTTAACAAATACATGAGCTCCGGCATCAACTGTCCATGCTTCGATAACTTCGTATTTTCCAGTAGTGCCAAGTGTAACTGTAGCAGGTAAACTTGTTCCATTTGCCCAGCCGGTGGCTAGTTTTATCAATCCAGCATTGCTAGTCGATAATGTAACTGTTCGTGTACTTTGTTGATCGCCAATTAACATAAGACGTACCACGCTATATTGACCATTTACCGGCCAGTTAGTAAATGTTAATGTAATATTTCCGCTAGCAGTAAATTGTTGAATAGGGCCATTATTGATATTAACTGGAGCACTTGTACTAACAGTTCCTCCATTGAAAAATACACCATTGAATTGCAAATATAAACCATTTGTAAGAGTGCTACCTAACATGTTGTTTACTACAGGAGTAGAACTAGTAGCTAGGTCGACAGCTAATAATGAATTAGTTTGCAATGCTGTTATTTCTGTTTCAGCTGTGGCAAGTCCCGCCGAAATTGCTGTGAAATTGTCACGGAATCCTTGGCTATCGTTATCTTGCCCTGCTACAGGGTAAGTGGTGCTAATTGCGGCATAGTTTATATTACTCATACAGTTATCCTATCGTTTCTGAATACAAGGTATTTATCGCCTTGATATCCGGTGATCATATCTATTATGAATCTGTCTATTTCGTAATCAATTACCTTAAAATCAAATCCACTAAATTCTATATTGGTAATAATGGTGTCTGCTGTTCCTGGTTTACAAAAACACAACGGAACACTAAGAGTATAGCCTAACTGTTGCTTTTGTCCGGCAGGTACGCTACGCATCCATAATGGTAGATAGTTCCTTTCGCTCAGTCCAACACCTGACAGCCTAGCTTGCCAATTACTGATACTGTTTGGGAAAAAAGTATCAGGATTGGGATTACTAACTTCATACCCGGTACTGTCGACTGTTACATTAGGGATATCTGGACCACCAAATGGTGCATTAGCACTAAGAGCTGATAAGGTTTGTTGGAAAAATCCTGTGCTGTTATCAGCAGTAATAGTATCTGACTCTGTACCTAATTTATCTAATATTTTAAGAGGCAAATGCTGTCCGTTGAATTCTCTCGGATCTATCATCTGTACATAAACTACTTCGTATACGCTAGCATAAGTATTAGGATCTATAGCTACCGCTTTTTGTACACTACCAAATTGAAAACGTTTGCGTTTGAAATTTAACCCCATTGCTCCAACATAAGCTGCCGCGACCTGTGTTTGTATTCCAGCATAAACAAGCATAGTTAAATCTGTTTGTACTCCAAAGTTTTTATCATTCGTTCTGTAGATACTGCTAGGAGTAAAGATACTACTATCGTTTATAAAAGATTTCCATATAGTTCTTTGATTAGATTTCAAATAAGGTCTAGTAACAATATTACTGTATGATACAGAATTAGGTGTAGTTACTGTTATTGTAAAATTTTGAGTAATAGCACTATAATTAAATTGATCTCTAGCTTCAATCTCGGCAACAAATACTCGGTCAGTAGTAGTGGTATTTTTATCAAATGTTAAATTTCCATGATCAAACACAGTTAACCCTAATGCACCTGTAAATGTATTGTAATACTGATTAGTGGTTCCAGTAATTTCTCCATCCAATTGTAGTGTTAATCCGGGAGGCAATTTTCCTCCTACTAGTTGGTATATTACTACAGCATTTGGCACAGTTGTCGTAGCATTAACAGCTAACGTGCTGATATAGTTAGCTGGTATAGAACCTAAATTACTTGGAGTATTCCAACTAATAACACTATCAACATTTCCTAAAATACTGATAGTAAATTTTTTACTAGCATTTAAGGTTTCATTTATATTATCACCTAGTCGGGTGGCAGTAATTGTAAATTCATAAGTGCTGGTGATTGCTGGCTGATAAGGTAATAAACCGTAAATATCCCCAGTTGCTATGTCAAAATTTATTCCTGTAGGCAATTTGCTAAGAGTACCAATATAAAATGGAACTCCATTTGGAATAATGCTATCTAATAAAGTATAAAGACCTATTCTATAGTTGCCATTAACTAAAGGTGTTACACTTGCAACTTCGTACACAGTTCCTGTTGCAGTAGGATAATAATTATCAAAAGTTAAAAAATGCCCAACTTGAATAGTTCCATTAACATTTGTTACAGTAAGTTGATTACCGCCGGCAGTTAGTGTTTCTGATACACTATTTCCCACAGCAGGTATAGATAATGTAATAGAATTAATACTGTTAATACTACTAATAACAGTTCCGCTGGCAATATTACGACCAGATACTAGTTGACCTACAATTAGACTTGTGACATTTGTAACATTTGTAACAATAGCACTACCTTGTGTTAGTGTACCAAAGAAAGTAAAACCTGGATTATTGTCTGAATTGGAAACTTGATATGTAACAGCATATACTTCTTCGTTAGTTGTTTCTAATCTAAAAATTACATCTAAATTATCGTATAAAGCAATTGGAACTGTAAGATAATTATTTGCTCTGTAAGTCCCTAAATTTGAATTAGTAATCCATACAGGAGCTCGCAAATAGGTAGCATCACTACTAAAACCGTCAGCTACTCCATTAAATGCTGTATTGTCTGCACGGAATTGATCTGTACCAACAACAAATATTTTGAAAATTTGCTGTGCATAATTAACACCGTCTGTTAATGTAACTCTAAATTGATAGTTAACATTTAAGCTGGTAGGAGGTGCAGTTGCTAAATTAAAGTCATAGAATACGTCATCATATTGATAACTATCAAAACCGTCTGTAGGTAATTTGGCAAAATCGTAAACTACTTTATCATAAAATGTAGCATCATATGTGCCGTCACCATCTGCAGGTGTAAGTTTAATAGTGGGTTCAATAAAACCGCTTAATAATCCGCTAGGGCTAAGTGTAACACCTTTTGGCAATGCACCGTCGTCTGATGCGATAAAATATGTAAGAGTTTGTCCGGCCTCCACATTTAGATCAAATGCTTCTATCTGATAGTTAATATGGGTGCTGTCTAATACATAAAATTGTTTGGCAGGACCTACTGGTAAAGATCCAGGCAAATCTACAAAAGTTGGTTGATTATTGCCTGTAATTGTAATAAAAAACGCTCTATCACTTATTTGACCGTTTAGGCTAGCACGGATACAAAAGCTATAAGTTGTATTATTAGCAACAATATAGGGATTGCCTACAATATGATTGCCTTCGATGATCAACCCACCCGGCAAGCTACCACTGATTACTGAGTAAGTAACGTTTGTATCATTTTGTACAGGCAGTTGTTGATTGATAGCAATGCTTTCTGGAAAGCTACCAAAACTATATCCGCTGTTTTGTGTCCAG
>Ga0214166_1001415_pt1 | contig 10443 bp, 16 predicted proteins | sample TroBogepilimnion_27_FD_153005 | JGI IMG/M metagenome (GOLD analysis project Ga0214166, IMG submission 153005) | Freshwater microbial communities from Trout Bog Lake, WI - Practice 18AUG2009 epilimnion v3 | ecosystem: Environmental > Aquatic > Freshwater > Lake > Epilimnion/Euphotic zone ...
TTACTATTGGGTTCCTGGCTTTCAGTGCCATTAATCCACCCAATAAAACCTCAGCGCCTGCCATAAATTTACCGACTGCAGGGTATTTTTGAGCCAATTTATTTTCAATCGGACGCAAAATAAAATGTGTTAAAGCAATACCACCGGCTATTTCTGCTCCCATCTTAGCAATTTGTACTATTTGGCTACCTGTGTTACCTAAATAGCCCCTGGAAACACCGCGCTTTCTCCTGGTCTTTCCAACGGCTGCCGTTCCTGATACGCGCCTTTTACGCCTGCCGACGCTAGAATTTCCAACGGCTGCCGTTCCTGATACGCGCCTTTTTCTTTTTGTTCCACCACCTTTGGCAACTATTTGCATAGCCCTTTGCCATGATACATTTGGATGGTGTTTTCTGTATGCCTTCGCATTTTTGGAATAAACTGCAATGTTGCTCATTGTATGGTATTTAAAATAAAAAAATAAATTTTTGTTTATTGGATATTATATTCCAATTTTTTTTCTTAGTTTTTTGTTACTGAGTGCCAACGCTGCAACACCCAAAACAATTATTACCGGCTTATGGTCGCGCCATCCTTCCTTTGCCGTGCGTTCTATTTTAGCCAATATATTTTCACCTGGAACACCTGGTGTTCCACCTGGAGCTGTAATGGCTGGAATATTGCCGTTTTCATCACGCGGAACACCTGCATTTTGGATTAATGGGTGTTCCACATCATTAACCCTTATTTGTGCAGTACCATCAGGTGCAACCGCTGCATGTACGTCCATTACTCCGGTCGTTCCGCGCTGTTTCATATCATTAACGGCCTGCTCCCCTGCCTGGAGTCCTTCCCCTGCATCATCTGTTGGCATACCCTTTGACATAATATTTGTTGCGGCTTCCTTTAGTATGTTATTACCACCGTCTTTAATTCCATCAGCAATGTCCTTTTGTTCACTAGGCGAATGTTTTAAAAATTGGGATAATGCTGCAATAATAGCGGATGCAAGCGCTAATAATCCGGCTGTGGTATTCGGTTCTACACCTATGTAAGCTGAACCAATATATAAGCCGGTTTTCATTGGTGCAATACCTGACAAATGCGGGTGGTTTCTTTTAAATTTAATGCCATTGTTTACCGCTGACATCAATTTATTATAATTACCTCCCATACTTTCCCACTTATCTTTCAGCTTGTTTTTTTCACCTGGTGAAAGGTCGTGTAATTTTTGAGCCATATTAAACGCATTTAAATCCAACAATGCCAAAAATGCGTTACGTGCCGGAGCTATACCAACTTGTAAAACTATTTTTTTAGCATTTTGGAAATTAACGTCCAACGCGTGTTCCTGTTTTTTTACTTCCTTTTTCACATTGGCAAAATTAACTTCCATACCATGTGCAATTTGTTGGAATATATTGCGGCCTACTCCATCATATTCCATTTGGTCATTAAAATATGCCTGTCCGCTGTGTTGGCTCCCTGATAAATACTCTAACATATCAATATCTTTAATGTTGTAAAATATTGGCTTTTTATTGAAGGAATTTAAAACAGGGTCAACCCAATATTCATTCCCTTTGTCTTTTACTATACTAAAAACGTGGTGAACTTGCGCTCCAGGCGTATCCGCTGTAAACCTGTACGCGGATTGTATTGGATAACCTTTGCGACTCAAACTATCAAAAATACCATTTGCAAAACTGGCATAATGTTTGCAATCTCCATGACCATCTATTAATATGCGGCCTGGTGCCTTAACTGTTTGCTTTTTGTCGCTTTCTGTTATGTTATGGACATACTTTCGCAAAAAATCAAATACTAAATTTGCGGTGGAATATGCATCCCCCTCCCAAAACTGCTCACTAATTTTATCATAATATTTTTTGTGCTTGTTGTGATATATTATGATATAATTAATAATATCGGGCAAATTATGGTTATTTACCAACGTCTTTTGTTTTCCGTCATATGGTAAATCATTTATAATATTTGATAGTCTTGCGGCCATAATTAGCTACCTGGAACATAAGGTGTTGCATACTGGAGCATTGCCCAAACTATATAAGTGTCCTCGCTATCTGCTGTTATACTATGCGTCACTCCTGCGGATATAATAGAACCGGTTGTCTGTGCGGTTGCTTGTGCTGCTGCTAAAGCAGTGTTAAATGATGTATTTGCCTCGGCTAATGATGTGTTTTGTCCTAATATGAACGTTTGAACCGTTGCGGATGGAACTGGATTTGCCATAATTGATAAATTTTACATAAAGATAGTAATATTTAAGCAATTAGCCTTACAAGAAAAAATATTTTTGTGTAAGGCTAATTGCTTAAATTTACATGTAAATTTTTAAGGCTGTTTAATTGCGTAATGGGATTAACCCACCATATAAATTAATCCACTCCGGCTCCTTCTCCAGGAACCACCTATCCAGGTTATATATTTGTAAATTCTCTTTTATGTGTATTACTGCCGCGTTTGCTGCCTCATCACCTCTGTATAAACCCTTCATTAGCCCCATATAAGCGTTGTGTATGGCCATTTTTGCTTTATATGCTCCCTGTACTACCGCGCGCGGTATTTTAGCCAATAATGGCACTCTCATTAGTTCGAATTGGAATAGGTCTACAATCCGAGCCCTGGATATATTGGTGTCGTTTTCTATTACAACAAACTGAAAAAAATTTTCTATTTGTGTTTTAAATAGGGAAAGTAAATACTGTGGGTTGGATAGCCTTTTTAAATCAAAATTTTTTATTTGTTTTATTGCCTGGCTTGACATTCTTAATTCGCACCTGAACACCTGTTGTTCCTGCTCCCCTGCTGTTACCATTTCTTTTGTCCTCGCTCCCCATTTTGCATGGTCTTTATCTCCCACAACACCGGATTGTTTCCAGGCATCCCAAATATACTCTTTGTGGCTTTTTTTTAATTCGCTGGTCTTGTCGTAAACTGTTATGTACTTATGGCCATTACCTATCTTAAAGTTTTGAAATTGTCCAGTTTTCCTGTCGAATACTTTGCAATCCAGGCGCGCTTTACCTTTCATTTTTACACGCTGGCTTTTGTCCCACTTTCCCAGGGTCTTTAACTCTTTGCTTTTATGCTCCCTCCCCTGCCTAACATACAAGTTTAAAAAGTCTTTAATGTGATTAACATTATCTATTGCAATATGCAATCCGCTAACGTTGTTTATCCTGGTGCATTGGGTTGCCTTCATTACTTCGTCTAATACTTCGCTCCAGGAAGTACTATATAACACTTGGTTCATTATCTCCAGCTTTGCCAACCCTTCTTTTATTATGGTTTTGTTCCTGCTATGCGTGTGCAAGTAGGCAACCGGTTCGCCAAAATAAAATAACTGGTAACTATGGCAAAACATTGGTGTACCCTTTTGCAGGTACATTATTCCAACCACATCGTTTAACAACCAACTAGTGGCAACACCGTCACCGGTGGCCGGTTCCGGAAGGAAACAACACACCATAAAAGACAACCAATCCAAACTAACTGAAACACAATCCGGTAGGGCATCCTGGCCGAAATAGCCTGTAAACTTGCGGACGGTTTTACTCTGCCGTCCGCCAACCCTTTCGCGCTCCTTCATATCTGCAAATTTATTATTTATTACCATAATTATAAATGTTTATTGTTCCGGAAATAATGTTAACTGGTTGACTTGTAATACCCTGCTCTTAACGTAGTTCCAATTGGAGCCTTTATATTTTTTATCTCCCTGGACTGCAATATAAGTATATATATTTTTTCCTATCTTGTTCTCTCCTAAAAGTATCTTAGTTACTGTATAAGTTAAAAATTCCCCTGTCCAAATACCTGGACTAACTAACGTCCAAATCATAACCGTTTATGTAAGAAGGTGTAAAAAATCCATGATACTAATATTGCAAATATTATACAACATATTGCCACTACACCTGAAATAAGTTTTATTATGTTGTTATGAAATGGGTTTATTTCGTTGGGTACTCTGAATAGTTGGCATAAAAAAACCGCGGTAGGTAGGACCATTGTTAATGGCTTACTCAACACCGCGGTTCTATTCGTCGTACTCCCTTTACCGTCCTGGTCGCTCCCCAGCGTTGCCATTTGTTCTAAGGGATAATTTAAATATCTATTACATAAAAATGCCTGGAGCGAAAGTTGGGACAGGCTCCAGGCATTACACAACACCAATATTAAAGCGCAAATATAAGTACGAATTTGATTAAACATAGTGGTGTTGTGTTTATTTATTGTCCAATGTCCCTTTGAATAACAAATCTATTTAAAAATAGGTAATTATTTAAGCGTTTGTTTCTTGTATCTCCGATAATTCGTCTATTTGTTGTAATAACCTGTTGGCCGTTATTAAATCGCTTGTCTTTATGTCCCTAAATCCCTCAAATGGAGATACAAACGTAAAACTAACAGACCTTAACTCTTTGTTTATATGGAAGGTTTGCATTAATATTTCGTATCCGTTTAATTTGGTTTTAAATACCTGTGATAACCCACCGTTTATTCTAACCTGCTCCATTGCTGGTTGCCAATCTATACTACTAATGTTTTGTAATTCAAATTTCATATTAATATTGCTTTAACTGGTTTAAAAATGTGTTGTCTGTAATATCGTCTAAATATTCTTGTGCATACTGATATAATGCCTGGTGTATAATATCTGAATCACTGACCAACTTATTAGGGTGGAACTTTGTGTGTGGTGCCTTTTTTATCCTGGACAACACATAATGTAATTCAGGTAACACACGAATATTTAATGAATCTTTTCTGCTGGTTCTATTCCTGCTCATTTCTTACCTCCTCAATTTTATTTATATTATGTACCCATCTATAATTATGACCCTGCTCTAACCACTGCTCCAGGCGGGCAACTGCTATATTTTGGTTTTCAACTGGAACACTAGTATAACAATGTGTTGATTTAATTGGAGAACCAAATTGAAAGGAAAGAAACGAATAATGTATTTTATATTTTCTCATTTCAATAGATTATGTTTCATTAGAAAATATTTTGTGTCTTCTACCGCTTCACTCAAATCCGAAACGCTTTGAATACCTTCACACAAATACAGGAACGAACAACTATAACCATCACTTACTACATTATCAAAGTTTGGATAACCATCACCTTTAATGATTGTTGCAGGGTCTTCTGGCAATTCATCATCTAAATATTTTAATAATGGATTATACCAAAACCCGGCATAAGTTACCGTTTGATAATGTTTACTATTTTCATCAGCATTGGTAAAAGGATAACATAACAACATTTTATCCCCATTGTGTATTAATTCCAGCTTAAATATAACACCTTCGAATATAACCCTGTGCGGTAATGCTAACAATTGTTGTATAGCATCTTTGTTTATAAAATCCATATAATTTTGTTTTGTCTACACAAAGTTAGAACAACTATTTGTATTGACAAAAAAAAATGTAGACAATTTACTGAAGTAAAATGTCTACATTTAAATTATTGATATGAATTATTAATGTGCGTCGTTGCTGTTGTCGCTGATTGCTTTCATGTGCAAATTATTAATCAATCTTATTGCGTCTTCACAGTCTATTATTTGCATAATAGTATGAAGCTCTCCCCAGGCTCCACCAATTAGCGCGAATGGCTTAACTGTATATCCTGACTGGATACAGGAACCAATAACTTTTCCATAATCCTCCTCACCGTATGGTTTAGGAATATATTGAGCCCATAAGCCGGCCTTTATTGCGTCGTATTCATCCCTTTTTAATGTGCCGTTATGGCCTCCCCATAATACCTGGATTAATACAGTTTTATTAAACTGGTCAAAAATAATATGCCTTCGGAACCATGAATCATTCATCTTCCCAGGCAATGGAATTTCAACCTGGTTGAATGGTGTTTTGCCTTGTCTGTTGGTTGTTGTCATTTTATAACTTCTTTTATTATTAATAATCCTAATAATGCTATCCCAACACTCTTAAAAGGATGGTCTTTAATATACTGTTGTATTTTATTTGTTTCCCTACCCAAATCAAATTCCGCGTTTGATGTTAAGCCTTTCCCGGCTGTCTCTGTGAATGTCCGTTGCCCACTATTGTATTGTTGCCTGAATTGTTGGTCCTGGCCCTGCCTGTACCTAAGAGCATCCCCCACTTTCCGCAATGCTGCATTAAATGCAAAGTAGTAATTATCACTGGTGAAATAATGGTTAGCCTTTAACCTGTCAACAAATTGTTGTGCCGTTGTTGCGTCTATCGGCCTTCCCTGGCCACCTGTATTAAGGCTTAATATCCTAAGGTAATTTTTCGCCCAATCCCTGAAGGTGGAAAAATGTGCGTAAAATCCTTTTCCCTCACTGGCCGGGATGGGTGAACCCTTTGTTGCATTCTGGTAAGGTTTATTTATCCATTGTATTCCAGAATAATTATTATCAACATTGGCTACCCTGGAAGTCATCCAATCGCTTTCTAACATTGTTTGTGCCAATGCGTATGTAATAACCATTTGGCCTGGTGGAAAACCAACGGCCAAAAAATCGTTGGCCACATCTATTAATTGCTCTGCCAATGCTCCAGGCGTTAAAGCCCTGGCGGCCTCATTTTTACCGGTCCGCGCCGGAGCCTGGCCGGATGGAGCGCGGTTCCCCTGGTAATTATCAATTGGAATGGGTTTATTTGGTTGTTCGCTGTCGAACACACCAATTAAACAACCTCCATTAATTACCGCTTTGAGTTCCATCATGTGAATGAAATTAAATAATCAAAATCCCAGGTTGTGCCAATTACGCCCGTACCAATATAAAATGTAATTGTAAACCTACCAACACCATAAGCAATACTGAAGCCTAATGTATTATAAAAATTAGCTGCTGTGTCTGCATTTTTTGGAGTAATACCACCGACGTAGGTAGGATTATGCGGGGTAGGTACAATTAATGTACTTGTCCCTACTGATATAGCATTAGTATAATTAGCTTTGGAAGTAACACCTGACGGGATATCGTCCAAAAGTGCAATAGTGCCATTTTTATCAGGTAAATTATAACTTCTAATAATACCGGTTGTAACTAATGAATAATCAAATACAAAATTACGGTCAGCCCCAGGGTCGGAATAATTAAACGTAGAATCTCCGCAACTTATTGAAGCATATCCACCATTTGGGATATTTATTACCTGTATTGTATTACATAGTATATTATGTGTGGTTATATTACCCACATCTGTTACCGCCTGTAAATCTTGAGATGATGGTATATCAGTTAAAAAGGCTAATGTTCCGTCACCGTCTTGTAGCAAAATTACACGGTCTGCTTTAATTGGATAAGTTGCGCTTAAAGTAGTTGTATTCCCTCCAAAATCATTCCAAGTAATTTCCAAGTTACCTATGGTTATTTCACTTACACCGGGGTTAATAGATACTAATGGGTTGCCAATACATATTATACCATCGCTTGTACTGTTGCCTATATCGGTAACAGACTGCAAATCCTGTGAACCACCGGAACCACTAAATGTATATTTAAATAGTCCTATCATCTTGTTATATTTACTTTATCGTACATAGTAAATACAATGGTTCCGGATGCATTATTGTCAAGGGATAAAGTAAAAGTATCTAAATTAACTTCCCCAAAGTTCAATGCAACAACATGTTGGTTGCCTGGAGTAACTTTAAGTAAGTTAATATATATATTTCCACTGGATCCGGTGTTGATAAATGCAACCTGGTTAAATGGCCTACACCAATCAATTGTAGTATTAAAAGGCTGGTATAATGTATGGGTTCCAATTAATGTTAATTGCTTATCCATATTACATAAATGCTTTTAATGCGTTTATTTTGCTATCGCTCATATTGGCAACTTTCTCCAGCATTTCAGTTAATGATATTAAACCAAATCTGTTGGCCAATAGTTCTTCCGCTGCAAATATGCGGTCGTTTAATGCATTGACTTGTTCCTCTGTCAATTCTTCGGTTGTTGGTGCTTGTGCCATTGGTTGGTTGGTTTGTTGTGGTTGGTTTTTGTTGTCTGTCCCTGCAATTGGTTGTTCATGTTGGTTAACATAAATTCCAGGCCGGAATATATATCCCAACCTATCAATTATATCAGGTTTTTCTATAATTAGCATGCCAATTTTTTCCCATGCGGAAGGCTCTGCAACTTTGGATTGCCTGTCCTCAATTAACATTGCTAATATCTTGTCCCATTTATCCTCCTTGGCCTGGAGCATCTGTGTATTAAATGTTCCTAACATCTGCTTTTGTCCTTCGATTAACTGGAGTATTTGTTGGTTAACTCCTTGGTTAATGTTTCCAATATTAGGAAGGTTAACATTTATACCTCCGTCGCTGTTCCTGGTGTTGCCTCCAGGCTCTGACAACCTAAATGTGGTACTACCTTTGTATGGGCTTTTGGTTGTTATATTACTAATATCATTACCATATACGCGCAGTGTATAAACGGTTGCCGTTCCACTATTGGCAATCATATCCAACCATGCTGATAAATTTTGTTCCGCTTCGGCCATATTGTCCCCCTCATAACAATCCCTTTGGTCTGTACCTGCATAGATAGCATAATTGGGTAAATTCCAATGCCTAAACGCCTGCAATACCGTTTCCGGCTGCTGGTGTTCTATACCGCGGTTTCCCCTGTTATCTGCCATTGTTATTCGTATGGGTGAATATCTTCACCTTGTAATAGATAGTGAACTAATATAGGAACTGACCACCTGGCAACACCCATTGCAACCGATGTTGGAAAAGTAATAGTACTATCTGGCCATGAAAAAAACATTGGCTTAACCTGGTACAAATTTGGGGTGCTGCTGCTTTGTGGATTAATTGAAGTATTGAAATTAATCATACTCCGCAACCTGGACAATGGGATTAGCTTATAGTATAACCCATCTTTTGCGCCAACATGACCTCCGGAACGTTGTATGTTTAAAAATCCGCAATTCATAATATTTGGCGGTATAACCGGAACACCTGACGAAAGTGGGCTGTAAGTCATATCTGTACTATTGAATACCTCAATAGCTACAATTGGCCGGTTAACTAATTGCTGTTGTTCTGCAAAGGTGGTACTGTTTGGAACATTACCACCGTTTGCAGTTAGTATAACTTCTATCATTACGCAATTCGGGGAAATAAACCGCGGGTTTTTAAAACTATCCATATAATTTACATAAAGATTAAAACAATATTGTTTCTGTCCTATTTTAGTCCACTAAAATTGTATGCTGAAATACCGCGGCCATGAAATACGGCTTTTAATATAAATGTGCTGCCGTACCCTATACCACCAAAATTAAACGGTGAAATATCCCCAGGGATATTGGCCGGTAAATTTAGGGTAACAGTTGTAGCCCTGGAGCCGGAAATTACCGGTAGTGGTTCCATTGGATAAAATGAGTCCCCTCCAAAGTCCATTTGGTTCTTTTGGTTCGGCATATAATAACCCGGTGTTCCTGGTGTTGCTTGTGCCTGTGGAACCATATAATGACGGGATAAATCCCACTTCTTATATAACACAATACTATTAACTTCTATCCTCAAATCACCCAACCAAAACATGGCACAACCTGGAGATAGGTTAACACCACTACCATTATTTTCCCAGGCGGAAACATATGTTAATGGCATAAAGCAATTTCCACCGCTGAAATTTGGGCTTGCCTGTGAACCATTTAAATATTGGTAATTCATTAAGTAATATGATAATGAACCGCATACAAATACATCAGGCGAAGGAACCAAATTTGTAAGTGGTGTAATAGGCGCGCCAACTGTTTGTTGGTCAAGCGTTGACATTGGGAAAGTAAGTTGGGCTACATTAACAGTTAAATCTATAGGACTTCTTAAATAGCCCTGTGTTAACTTATCCATGTCTATATCTTCGACGCGTAGTCCATTTGCTTTGGCCAACATCAAAACAGATACTTTCAAATTGTCCCTTAGAGCCGGATTACTAAGGAAGGTACTACCAATATTATCCATTGTGAATAATTTTATGTTTTAGAAAAAAAGGATTGTGAAAAATTAAGAAAAAATGTATTAAGCGAACAAATACGACTTATATAAATCGTTGTGCATTTGATTTGTAAATGGTGAATTATTTTGGCTTGCTGCAACTAACGCGCTGTTTCCCTCCTGGTAATAACCTGGAGAATTAATGCGTTTTCTATGCATGTTGCCCAACATACCGGAAACAGTGTTGCTTACTGGTATCTCTGTATGTGTGTACTCACCAACACCGCTTACGGCTGGACTTTCATGGTGGATATGGAATTGTTTCATAACGCCATAAACACCGCCGGCCATAATACCCACACCAACGGATTTTACTATTGGGTTCCTGGCTTTCAGTGCCATTAATCCACCCAATAAAACCTCAGCGCCTGCCATAAATTTACCGACTGCAGGGCATTTTTGAGCCAATTTAT
>Ga0214166_1001416_pt1 | contig 10443 bp, 13 predicted proteins | sample TroBogepilimnion_27_FD_153005 | JGI IMG/M metagenome (GOLD analysis project Ga0214166, IMG submission 153005) | Freshwater microbial communities from Trout Bog Lake, WI - Practice 18AUG2009 epilimnion v3 | ecosystem: Environmental > Aquatic > Freshwater > Lake > Epilimnion/Euphotic zone ...
CTGTCTAGCAACTTCTCCAAATAAATCATTAGATTTTTTGGTGATGCCATTCTTTTGAATTGTAGAGAGTGTAGGATCTTTTTCCAATATCTTCATTAATAAAGCTACCTTTACCTTCTTCTCATGATTCTCAGGACGCTTAAGTTCCAGAATTGTACGATCAAAATCTGTGAGTGTTTCTCCAGATGGTGTCTTATACTTATCTGTCACTAAGAAATCTTGTAGTTCACTAGCCAATTTAGGATTGAGAGGAATACCATCAAACTCTTTCACTTTAAGCTTTTCTTGCAAAACATTTTGTACATTCTGCATATATTGTTGCTTAATAGCTTGTTGTTGTTGTAATTGTGTCTCTCTTTGTTGCTCTAATTGTTGAAGCTTTGCAGCTTCTTTTTTAACTAACACTTTATGATTTCTAGTTGCAACTGTTTCTAGATCACCATAATTTTTAAGTCTTTCTATTTCTGTTGTAATATCCTCAGGCTCAAAACCTTGATCAGCTAAAGCCTGTTTAATCACTGCTATTTGATTTCCCTCTTCTTTAAGGTCCATCTCAGCAAAAGACTGTATTTTATTAAATGTACCGAAATATTCTTTAGGATCAACTCCTTTTACAAATATGGCATCAAATGCTTGTTGATAATCTTCTCCAAATTGACCTATGAAGTTATTAACCACTTCAATAGCTCCTTTCTTTTTCTCAGCATTGAATCTTTCTAGAAACTCTTCAGGAGTGTTGATGGGTGTTTCTTCTTCTTCATCATCTTTAGAAAAGACACCTAATTTATATAGATCTTTAGATAGAGCAGTGAACTGGTTTGGTTCATCTGTTTCTTCAGGATCTTCTGTAGAAGTTTCAGCGACAGGAGCTACTGCCTTTTTTGGAGATTTAACAGGAGGAGTTTCTTCTTCATCTTCATCTTCCTCAGTATCATCAAAAAAATCTTCAATTGATTTAGAAGGATCTGGTGCTTCTGTAGTTTCTTCAGATGTAGTTGCAGCTTCTTTTTTACCAGGAGCTTTCTTTTCAGGAGTAGGAGGAGGTGTATCTTTTATATCCTGAATATCATCAGGATTAGCTGTTGATGTTTCTGGAGCAAATAAATCTTGTAAAAGCTCCTGACTTCCTGCACCAAACTCCATAGTATTCTCAATACTGAAGTTTCCCATAGAAGGGCTATCTAGATTTTCAGCCATATGTAGTTGTATTTAAATTGGTTTTCAAGTTGTAAAACTATATCAGATAATATTAATAACAAAGAGTTAAAGCTTATAAATGACTATTATTCAAGATAATATAGCATTAATATTTTTTACTCTAATTAAAAATATTATTATTCTTTAAAAACTGTAAACATTTTAGTGGTGACAATCCTTCCAAAATATACTTTAAGGACATTAACACCCATGTCATCACATTCAGATTTGAGTTTATTTTTTATCTGTGTTAAAGTTTTTCTATCTTTTATTTCTTCAAATGTACAGTCTGTTAGTAAATCAGCTATCACTCCTCTAGCTATATCATGTAAATTGTCAGCTGCATTGTTTGTATCAACCAACCATTTCTTAAACTCCACTATATCAAACTTAATAATTGGTTCTACGCTCACTTGTTTATTGTCAGTAGTGGTGATATCTACAGCTGCTACATGGAATGTATCTATAGTTTTTATCACTGTATGTATTTCATCAATTATCGGGATTTTGAAATTAAGTCCCACTTTTAATGGATGTTTATATTTACCTAGTCTAAGTAGCACACCACCTTCATAACACCTGAGTATTGTCCATGGAGCTAAATAGTCTTTCCATTTTTCTCCAATCCACTCAAGTGAATTGATTATAATGTTACCATCTATCATAGATTATTTCTTTTTTCTACCACTTGCATTTATCTTAGCAATAGTGATGTCATCTTTATGATTCTTTCTTTCATTATCTAGTTTTTCTCTTTCCACCTTTAATTTCTCCATAGCAACATTATTCTTACTCTGTATATCCATCACCTTAGTTCTATAATCATTGGCAGCTTTGGTTTGCTCATTCAACAATTTATTATTCTCTAATATATCAGGGATATTGTTTTGATTTACATCCAATGGTACCTTCTCTTGACCCTCAGCTTTAATAGTGGCAATTTGTTCTTTGCTGATTCTATCCATTTGTTTGTTATAATCATCATGAGCAAGTTTTTCTTCATGTTCTCTCTGAGCCTGTTGAATTTGAGCATCAGTGGCATATCTAGCTTGATCGATTTCTTGTTGTTTCTGCTGCATCTGTTGTTGCTGTATAGTTTCTTGTTTATTCTTAAGATCTTTGAATATCTTCTTCATCTGACGAACAGAGTTTGTAGAATATAATTCAATTATATCATATACACTACCACCATTTTGAATAACAGTTTGAGACAATTGTCTAATTTCATTAAACATTTTTTGGTCCTCAGGTCTGTTAGTTAAGAACACTTTCAGGTCCCTAAATTTGAGATCTGTACCATTAACAGATACAAAAGCAGACTCACCAGAGTTTGTAACATAAGATATTGTAGATTGTGGTTTCTTACTTTCTATGTATAAGGCAGCATCAATAATTCCTTGATAAAGCTGGCCTAATACATATTCATGTGCCACAAATAAAGGTTCTGTTTGTGAATAAGACTGACTAATAGCTGTATTAGTACCTGTAGCAGTTTCACTAGCTGCTACACTTCCCAGTCTTTGTTTAGACATACCAATTAGTTCCCAACATTCATTTTTAAGTTGAATAGCTAATTGATACCTAGATTGAATCTCTTGTGTACGTGTAAGATCAATATCTCTAAATTGATTAAATGAACTTGGACTCTTTAAGTTTTCAGGAGAGTCATCAATAAATACCACTCCTCTATTACGTGCTTCCATTTCCCAAACATCTAACGCATCTTGTGCATCACCATCTTTAGGAACTGGTACGTGTCTAATAGATGTTAAATACACCTTACCCACTTCTTTTTCAAGAAGTTTATAAAGCTGATTCATACATACATTATATAACACTTGGAAAGGTTTCATAAGATCTACTAAGCTTTTAGCTTCTGTATTCTTCACCTCATGAACCACTCCTATAATAGGACAATAGTCTAATAATTTATAAGGTTTAATGTTATAAATATCTGGACCAATCTTATATCCTTGGTACCATTGATTAATCCATCCCCATTCTAATGATTGTTCTGTAGGAATGGTTTTAGATTTATAGTTTTCATCTACAAGCATTGACTGCTCATTACCTAATTCATCTAAGTATATAAGTTTGCCTATTTTCTTTTTACTAATCCAATATGCTCTCACCACTACATATTTATAACCGAACGAAGATACATTTGATGTAAGTCCTAAGAAGTCTCTAAGGCCATCATTGTTTTCTTTCATTTCAGATTCAATAATCATTCTTGTCTGTAACACTAATGGATCATATGTATCATATGTTACAGAGTCTATACCTGGAGTGGCATTAGGATTACCAAGATTGGACTCACGTACATTGATCAATCCATAATCTTGTAATGAAGAACGTAAGTGATCTATTTCCTCTTTAGAAATGTCTGGGAATGTTTCAATGATTTCAGATAGTTCCATCACCTGCACAATACCTGCAGCATAGGCACCTTGTGCTCTACCTGTAGGATCTGAAATCCATTTTCTATCTGGTGTTGTAAGAAACCAAACATTTTTAGGGTTGGCCACTTCAACATTAAATCCAAGTTTTGAATTATCCTCGTATATGTGAAAGAACTCTCTGGAAGATATTAATAAGTCTCTGAAAGCATCTTCTGATTTCTCCTTCATTACAAATTCAGCTTTCTGTGAAGTGAGTATATGATTGGCCCATTTCTCAGCTACAGATGTATAGGAATCAAGTTGATCTTGTACATCTTCTAAAGTCATCTGTTGTAGCTCTTGATCATCTGGTTGTTGTCCTTTTAATAAAGACTCCACTACCATTTTTTTCTTAGCCTCATTTATAACATAGTCTTGTAATATCTGTGTCTTAAATTCAAGTTCTTCAGCCTGACTATCGTCATCAAAAGCTTTCACTCTAAAAGAATCTGGTCTTTTGGAGATTTCACCTACTAATTCATTTAAAGGAGTGGTGACAATAGAATACATTTTTACATAAGCTGGAAGTTGTAAATCTGCTGTAAGTACATCTGTAAAACTTCTCACCTGTGGCTCTTGATAAAAATCTTCCATTCTAAGAATACCTTTAACCAAATCATAGTTTTTAACAAATGAATCTCTATTCTTTACATATTCAGCATATGATCTATTAGCAAAATAGTCCATTGTATTCTTCACCCAACTCTCATCTTGCTTCTCCTTATCAGTTTTAAATTGATCAGGAAATATATTCAAATAGGCATACCTAATTGTTGCGTCTTTTGTATATCTTATAATTGCCATTATGAAAATAATTTACTTTTATATTTTCTAGGACGTGATTTAAATAGTCCTCTTGATTCTGTAAATAACATATTGTTAGGGTTTTTATGAAACATAGCTTTCACCCTATCATCTGATGATCCTCCCACCTTTCCAAGAATAGGATCCATTTTAAGTGCTTGAGCAATAGCAAGTTCTGCAGCTACAAGTCTATCAAAGTTACCCTGATCATTATATTGAATAATTTCTTCTAATAATACAGGATCAAATATCTTACTCACTCCTAACACTTCTTTAACTGTCTCTCCATTTTCATTTGTCTCTTTATATATAGTAGCTTCCAGATATTTCTTTAAACAAGTGTGAAGATACTCAATTATTTTATCACTTGAACGATGTATACCATAATCTCTTTTTACAGTGGTGTTTGGTACAATCTCCTTTAACCATTCAGGTTGTCTCTCTAAATAGTGAGCATCTCCTTTAGCTTTCATATATTCTATGAATGATATATCATCATTCTCACAGAGTGTTCTGGCATTGTAATATTTAATAAGTAATCTAGCCTGCTCTTCCCATATATCTTTCTTATCTGGCCTAGCTACATATGAAGCTACAAACATATCTTGATACTTCTCACCTGTTAAATCGTGCATTCTTTTATAAATATAAACAGCACCTAATGATGAGCTATATGCAGATTTTCCCTGTCTGTAGGGATCCACTCCTGCTGTATAAAGTCCGTATGGAGGATTTTCTACAGGAAATTCATATATGACAATAGGAGCATCTTTTTGATCACTATTCTTTAAAGGAAAGTTTGTAATAGGCATCCTGTCTGTAAACTCATGTTTTATTCCTCCATCATCACTGTATAATATTACAGGAATACCTGTTTTCTCTTGTTGTAATAATCTAAACTTCTGTCTCTTAGCTCCTTCTATATCGAATATATTAGTGTCTTCATTTAAGAATATATCATCCACTTCAAATGGATAGTACATCTTCTCTTTTAAAAAAGCTATTCTATCTCCAGCTTTTTTAAGTCTTTCTAAATTCTTTGTAGTTATTTCATTAGCTTTTTCCTCATTACTCACCAACATTGCTATATTATGCAGGTCACTGGAAGCTGGTTGATCAAGATAGGTCCCTAATGTAGAAGGTTCCTTGGCTTCCATTCTATACTTATTAGAGATGAATAGTCCATGGATTCTCTTATCATCTTTGTTATTATTGTATTCTAGAAAATTAAAATTAGCTACATCAAACATTAAACTCTTTGCATCCATAAATTTCTTCATATCACCACCAGTCCCAGTAAGAATAGGAGAACATCCCCAGCCATATGGTGTAGTGAAACCTGGAATAGCAGCCTGTAACCCTCTAAGAAAACTTCCTTTACCAATCTCATCTATAATTAATTTACGTGGTTTAGTACCTGCAATAGCCTCTTCATTATTACCCTCATCTAAGTTTCTGATGAGAATAGAAGAAAATGGTATTCTTTCTCCAGCTTTTGTCTTAATACCTAATGTCACTTGATTCTTCCAATTATCCTCTATTCTTTGCCATCTCCAATATTCAGGAATAAATCCAAGTCCTTTGTCTATTTTATCTGTAATTAGTTTAATATCTGGAGCATTTAATCCAGCTATAATATTTTGGGAGTTTTCATCAAATGTAGCTCCCCATGCTATATAAGATGCCTCAAGAACGGATTTAGCAAAACGTCTAATACCTAGAATGACTAAGCCTTTCTTTTCTATTTGAGCTTTATCAATTTCATTTGTCACAATCCATTCATTGTCCCTTAATAAGGGATTGGCATATTTTTGACTTATTCTTCCTCTGTCATCCAGTATGTCTACTTCTGTATGCCAGATATTTAAATGCCAATACAAAAAGGGGTTGATATAAACCCCATTCATCATTGCACCATTTAAACATAAATCTTTATGGAAATCAAAGAAAGGTTTACATTCTTCACTATTCCTATCAGGAATGCGTTTCTGATTTATGAACCAATCCTTATAGTCTACACTTTTAATTTCCATTATTTTCTATTCTTTAAAAAATCTTCAGCTTGTCCACCTAGTTCACCTTTTCCTCTAATTTCCACTTTAGCTTCTTCAGCACTTCTTAACTTATCTACCACTTCCACCAATGCTAAATAATTTTTCATAGTTTCTTGAACAAACTTACCTTGTGCTTCAATACTGGCAATCACCATTGGTAACATACCTCCTTTAGCTGTAGGTTTCCATTCAATCCTATCCTTCAATTGATGAAGTGGATTTGCATCAACATAAGCCTTCCATGATTTAAGTTGTTGCTCAGCCCATTCAAGTTCTGTATTAATGTATGTAGTTTTTTTAATAGTTGTCGCCATAATCTTCGTCTCCTTCCTCTTCTTTTAAAATATTATCTAAATCCATACCCTCTTTAATAATCTTATCTATCTCAGACTCATCTGTATGTGGTATATCTAAATCTAATTGTGATTTATATTTGTTTAAGGAAAATGCTAACTCTTTATCTGTCATTCCCCAAATGTCTCCATATCCATCAAGAGCTGTAGCAAGATGTCTTCCTATATTGTAAGCTGGAAAGTTCTTATGTAGTTCCTGAAGGATTGATATCACTTCATTATAATAATTGTTCATATTAATTGGTTATAATCTTCATCTGTCAGTTTAGTGGATATTTCAATATCATCTGTTTGTTCACTAAGCTCTTTTGCAGCCTCTGGAGTCATATATTCTTTTGTAAAGGCTATATGCATTTTATCTTGTATTTCTCCTCTTTGTGCTATTATATCTATGTAGTCCACCCCTTTATTATATAATTCAACCATTACACCAATCAGTGCATCAAGAGGCACCTTCTTTATAACTGTTTCATTATCCATTTTTTATAGCAGTTTTAATTTCATTTTCCTGTTCACCATCCAATACTGCCATCCATTTTTGTTTTGGGCATTCACAGGAAAGACATTTTGTTTTAGCAGATAGTGTACATCCACAATTTGTACAATGAGCATCCAGTCTCATTGTCTTATGATTTTTAGAATGAAATTCACATTCCTCACATATAATCATTCTCTCCCTACTTATTGTCCTAATTAAAGGCTTTAATTCTTTTGAAGGCATTATATTATTTTTCCAACCTTCATACACTTGTGAGAAATTAATCTTCATATTTAATTCTAGCTTTAAGTTGGTTTAAAGAATCTTTAGCGTTCTCAAGTGTTATTATGGCACTTTTTCTTTTTTGTTCTGTCGTATTTTCATTATTGACAATCTTTTCCACTGCCTTCACTTTAGCTTTTAGATCTTCCACTCTTTTCTTAGCTTTTGTTTTATTAAAATAGAACTTACCAAATCCAGCTATTTCCACACTATCATTTGTTTGCATAGCATCATTAGCAGCTTGAAACTGATGATTAATCACCTTCTCAATTGTCTTTTCACTCACCATCATCTTCACTGCCAGGATTCTAATAAGATAGTCCTTGACAGACATACTCATTGGTTTATCCATGACTTATAGTTATTTGTAAAACAATATCGTTCTCAAAGTTTAGCAGAATAACAGGATTCACCTTCACCTTACTACCATCCTTTATAAGAATTCCAAGTTTCTTAAGTTTAGAAATCATATTATTTATTGTAGGGGTGGAGCTTCCGTGTTTTTTACAAAATTCCTCTCTTATATTAGCATAGCTTATATTTCCCTTAATAGCAGCAAATGCTACAAGCTGTATTTCTCTTTGTGTAAGTTTCAAATTATTCAAAGCTGATAGTATTATGTAATACTTCTCTGCACAAGAATAATTATCCTCTATAGACTTTTTAAGCTTTTGAACTACTATTTTCTTTTTAGCTTCCATAATTAGTTAAAGCAAAGATAGGACAATATATCAACTTACAAATAACTAAATACACCATTTAGCTATTTTAATGCTATATTATGCTTCATTTCTATAGAATGTGATGTACACACTGATAAAAAACAACCCAATAGTTATTTCTTTTTCCATTGATCCATCTTCTAATCTGTACAACTTATTTGAAATCCCCAGCTCAAAGACACCTACACTCGAAGGAAGTAGTTCTATCCCTATTGTTATTTCATCTGCATATGTCCATTGTGTAGCTATACATAGAATAACAAACCCTAAAATTGCATATAAACCTATCATGTTATTAAAGAAGAACAGGCTTTAAACTAACCCACCCTCCACCCCAAAGGTAAGGGGTAAATAAATTACTAACCAAATTTATTTTTAAAATACCATCACCTACAGCTTAACAAAAAAAATTTTTTTCCAAATTACCACCCCCTCCATATACAAGGGAGAGGAGGCTTCACCATATCAGAACCCCCAGGCCAAGTTAGGGGATGTACCACACCCCCCCCTGTTGAACGGTAGACAGATGAAAAATTTCCAAGGTGAGTTGCAAAAACTTTTTTGCATCACCCTAACAATCCAGTCTTAACCCTTTAACTAAGCGAGTGTAATTATTTTTTAATCATAAAACAAAATCAAAATGGCTTTAAATTTTAAAGTGCGTGAAGCACAAACAGCAGTGTCAACATCATTAGGAACAGTTGCTAATGCAATTGGTGAAGGCGGAAGTATTGACTTCATTCCTTCTAATCTTGTTAACACAGAAAAAAGATTGTTCTTAATCCTAAAGAAAGCAGATGGAACTTCTGAACAAGTGGTTTGCTCACAAGCAGTGAGTGACGGTTTTAGAAGCAAAGAAATCAGCTTGAACCAATTATTAGGCTTTGAGATTAAAGAACAAGCAAGTTCAGCAGGCGAATTGTACAACCAAGTGAACATGCCTAATAGCAACCAAGGCTTAATAAGCTATGCTATTGACAACATCACTGTTGAAGAGTACAAAGTTCCAACATTGTCAGAAGACAAGATTAAGAGCTTAATCTCAATTAGCCTTTAACATGTTAATAAGGGGACAGGTTTAATAGCCTGTTTCCTTATTATTATATGTATGGGTGGGACATTCAGTGTCTTTAGGGTGGGTGAATTAAAGAAGAAATATGTTTTGTTTAACGTTCATAAAGAAAATCCCGTGTTTTTTGCACTCAACGTTAAACAAAATGTGTTATAAGACAACTTTTATACATAAAAAGAAGATGAAAGAGATGGTGTGAGACCATTTCTCACCTGTCCTATGTATATTGGTCAGTGGTAAAATGCATTGAACAAGAAACAATAAATATAGCATTAATCATATTTCCTCTTATGTTTATGTGTACAAAAAGAATTTAGTTATTCTTGCAGAAACAATTTTTATAAACAACAAGATGTTAGTTTATCAAAAAAGCAATTATCTTGTTACAAATAAAAACACACAATTATGAATATTGAATTATTAACGCTGTTATCTGCAGCTATACCAAAAGATGAATTATTAAAGAGTTTAAGAGACGCTATTAATGAATATCTACTTGTTTCCACTGAAGAAAATGAAAGTGATGTTCATTTTTATACACAATTGTATATGTTAAATCAGTTGTCAAAAGGTACAATAGAAGGTGCATCTGAGTTAAATGACAGATTTAAGTCTCAAATAAAAAGAAATGAATTATTTAATCTAGATAAAAATTAAAATTATGAAAATATTATTAGGAATTTTAGTATCAATTGTTACAACATTTATTTGGATGTTGTACATGTGTTTATATGAGTTTTCATCTAATTGGGCATTAACTATTGTACTGTGTATTTCAATTATTGGTTATATAGGTTCGTTTGCTATTATAGACAGCAGTGTTAGTAAACACTGTCAACAAGCATATATGGATGGATACACTGATGGTCAACGTATAAATAATTTGCCATGAAAAATATATTAGAATGGATTAGAGCAGCAGCAATATCAGCTATATTACTTTCTATAATAGCTGTATTAGCTGTATTAGCTATTACAGCTGTAGGTGCATTGATATATTTCTTTGTAAATTTGTATTATCATGTAATATTCATTTTAAT
>Ga0214166_1001423_pt1 | contig 10395 bp, 8 predicted proteins | sample TroBogepilimnion_27_FD_153005 | JGI IMG/M metagenome (GOLD analysis project Ga0214166, IMG submission 153005) | Freshwater microbial communities from Trout Bog Lake, WI - Practice 18AUG2009 epilimnion v3 | ecosystem: Environmental > Aquatic > Freshwater > Lake > Epilimnion/Euphotic zone ...
CCCTTCCTTCTCCATATATAATTTCCAGCTTTATTATTTTTATTATAAATTACTTTATCAATATTTTTTATCCCAGAAATTTTAATAGCTTCTTCTAAATAATTCCATTCTTTAATAAAATTACCATCTAAATCATATTGTAAAATACTATCTTTAATTGTTGAATTTCTAAAAATATTATAGTTTTTAGGTATTTTACCTTTTTTAGCGTTAGACATTTTAGTTTTAGTTAAATCAGATATAATTCGACCATACCCACCTTCACCACCATCAGTCATATTTTTTAAATTAAACCCCCATGTTCTAAATTGCGAAATCCAATACATTTCCCAAAATTCCCATTCACAAATATCAACTTCATCAATAATTTCAATTATTGGTTTTTCATTTTTATTTAATAATGATTTAACCCAAGCATCTCGTTTATTTAACATTTTTTAGTTTTACCATCAAAAATATGTTGGTAATATCTTTGTTTTAAATTTTTAGTTTTACCGATATATTTAACACCGCTAGAATCTGATAAAGTATAAATTTTAATTTTTTCCATATCAATAAATATCGTTAAATTGAATTAAATTCTGATGCTCCAACTGGCGCACAAATTACCGTTCTAAATGCACCCTTATATCCCATTATCGTATGTTTATTATCAAAAAATTTCTTCCCATCATTAGCTATACTGTAATATCTGATATTTGTTTCATCAACAGCATAACCAATATAATCACCATAATTTAATTCAACGCTTAATTCATCTAATTGAGCTTGATAAATTCCAAAGGTTAATTGACCATCTTGAAGATATCTACCAGTACCATTTGAATTATATGTTTTATTCTCTGGTTCAGCCAATATTGGTACCACCTTAAGTTCAACAGGAGCAAAATATCTAATACCATCTTTAGACGCTTCACCATAAACCGCATCATATTCAGAATTCTCACGGTCAACCCTATAAAGTATTACAGTAAAGTTACCATCACCCTCAATTGCCTCACGGCCCATAGATATTTCTAACTCAAAATCTTCATTTGAAAAAAATTTGTTAATTCTAGTAATTGGAATCCTTTTTTCGTTTGCCATAGTCTTTTTACATAAATATTTGGGTTACCGTAAATATTCATTTAGACTTGATTTTATTTATATTTTTACTATATTATACAGAATAACAACTTTAAAAATTAACCAAATTGATAAATCTTGATGATATAAAAGGTCGTTCAGCGATTACTCTACTAGAAAACTATTCTGGTATTAATCCGTATCTTAAAAAGATGCGAAATGAATACCTGACCAATGGTAAAATACTTTTGACGGATATACAATCAAAATATATAATAGAAAATCATGAGAAAGAACCTATTTTAATTAATAGATTAATTAAAATTTCAGCTTTTTTAGGTGAAGAACTACAAAAACAAGCTGAGTTACCATTTATTCCTGAAAAAATACTAATTGAATATATTTTAGCTGATACAGAAAAAGCCTTACATGTATATGGTAAGTTAAAAAAGAATCAGAAACAATCTAAGATGTATTGGATACCTAAAACTCAATTATTAGAAGACCCATATTTTGAAGAAATTCAAATCGATGTTGATTTTTCAAAATATAATAAAATTCTTTCAAAATTTGGTAAATCACTTTACCAACACCAAGAAAGTGGTATTAAATTCTTATTAACTAGAAATGGTTGTATATTAGCTGATGATATGGGGTTAGGAAAATCAATACAATCTATAATAGCTGCATTAGAAAGTGGTGCTAAAAAGATATTGGTTGTTTGTCCATCTTCAGTTAAAATTAACTGGAAACGTGAAATTGAAGTATTTTGTAAAGATGTTGCAATAGTCAATGGTAAAAAATGGTCTGAAGCTAAATTTACAATTATAAATTTTGATATTCTTAAAAATTTTCATACATTACCGTCTAAAAAAAGTAAAAAAGATGAAAATGATATTATTGAATTAAATAGACATATAGTTAACGCTGGATTTGATTTAGCTATTATAGATGAAGCGCATAATCTTAAAAATAATAAAAGTATTCGTAGTGAAATAATGGTTGAAGTAGCCATAAGTCACGGAATTGAAAAAATGTGGTTATTGACTGGTACCCCTATTGCAAATAGGCCAATGGATTTTTATAACTTACTTAAGTTAATCAAATGTCCGATAACTGATAATTGGCAATATTTTGTTAAGCGTTATTGTGATGGTAAAAAGTTTTTTAAGACTCTTAAAAATGGTCAAAAAAAACAAATATGGTTAACCGATGGTGCATCAAATCTTGATGAACTGGCTGTTAAAACCAAGAATTTAATTATTAGAAGACTTAAGACTGAGGTTTTGGATATGCCAGATAAAGTCATTACACCTGTTTACCACGAACTTTCAGATAAAGGTTGGAAAGAATATGATATGCTTTGGGATGAATATCTTATCAAAAGAGCGGCAGAGAAAAAGAAAGGTCCAATCCAAAGAGACCTTGTTGAATTAATATTACTTCGCAAGTTCATTGCCATGCAAGCTATTCCAGAAACGATAGAGATGGCTGAAAATGCGATAGAAATAGGTAAGAAGGTCATTATCTTCACTAGCTTCACAGATGAGCTTAACGAGCTTGCTAACCACTTTGGTAAGCATTGTGTAATTCACAATGGGCCAATGAGTGAAAGAGAAAAACAAAAATCTGTTGATGCTTTTCAAAAAAATCCAGCAATCAAGATATTTATCGGAAATATCAAGTCAGCTGGTGTTGGTATTACATTAACTGAAGGTACAGTAGTTATCTTTAACTCATTTGACTGGGTTCCAGGTAATAATGAACAAGCTGAAGATAGAGCGTATAGAATTGGTCAAAAAAATGATGTAACCGTATATTATCAACTATTCGAAGATACTATTTCAACTAGAATGTGGGTTGTTGTTAGAGATAAAAAAGATATTATATCAGTTATTATGGGTGATACCAAGGTTTCTGAAGATGAAATAAACGAATTAATGATGGAAAAAATGCTTAAAGAAAATGACTAGAGTTTATAGTGTTGAAAATTGTCCTTATTGTAAGGAACTTAAAGAAATGTTAACAAAAGATGGAATTCCATTTATTGAAATTGATGTAAATAAACCAGAGAATGAATCTGAGTTTCAAAAGCTATTCGAAATAACCAAATGTGATGATGTACCAATGGTTAAGGTTGGTAATCAAATATTGGTTCCAAATGTTTCATTTAGAAGTATTACGGAATGTGCTAATTTAACCAAACAATTTTTAGGTTAATTTAACATTGTTTGATATTTATAAGAAAAAACATTATGTCAGTAAGCACAGCAGAACGTGAAAAGTTATTCAGACAATTTAGACATTCTATGGGTGCCCCTACCCGTCAAATCGAATTATTAGATGAACAACTTTGTACTTTATTAGAAATTTCAATTGAGGATTATGCTCAATATGTCCAAGAATGGTTGGTAGAACATCAATGGCAATCTCTTTTGGGTCAAAATATTGACACCACTGACATGGCCTTTGCATTAAGTGTTAGGTCTTTTGATTTAACCACGCAATATACATACGCTTATTCAAAACAAGTAGGATTACAAGCCAATGGTCCTTGGGAATTAAAAAAAGACTTTATCAATCTTGAATCTGGTCGTCAGGTTTATCAAATACCAGCTGGACGTGAAGTTAATGAAGTTCTTTGGTTAACCCCAGGTGCAGTTAGTGAAGCCCTTTTAGCAAACTATGGTGGTATAGATTATGGTTTTGGTGGTGGATTTGCTCAAATGGGTGGCGGTTACGGTACAGCAGGTACAGGTACAGGTGGTGGTCGTAGCGGTTATTATATTGCACCAGCATTTGATATTCTATTAACAGCTCAAGATATGAACCTTAAAAATAGAATTGTAAGGAGTGAATTAGTTTATAAGATTACTGCTGGGCCAGATGGTACTAAATTATTACATCTTTTAAGTACCCCAGGTTCAAAGCTTTCATTTGGTGCTGGTATTGGTGGATTAGGCAGTTCAATGTCAATTGCTGGTTGTCAAGTTTGGTACCATTATTATGATACTCATGGAAAAAATCTTGATGATTGTAGAAATGCTAACCCAGATATTATTAGAATGCCAAATGAAGTGCCTCTTTCTAAATTAGATTATTCTGATTTTAACGAACCAACCAAAACACTTGTAAGACAATTATTTATGGCTGAATCTAAAAGAGCTTTAGGTAGAACAAGAGGTAAATTTGGTGGTATAGTCGGGCCTCCAGAAGCTGAAAGAACCATGGATTATGAAACACTTATCACTGAAGGTAATGAAGAAAGAAAAGCAGTTTTAGAAAGACTTGATGCTAGACTTTTAAGACTTTCTAGTACTTCTCAATTAGAAAGAGTTGCTAATGAATCAGAAAATTTAAATAAACAATTAAAATACAGGCCAATGGGATTTTGGGTAAAATAAAAAAAGGGGTTAATAACCCCTTTTTTATTAAAATCCCCATTCATTATCCTTTGCAGGTTCTTTTGGTGTTGGAACATCTTTAACTTCAACGTTAAACTCGAATTGTTGCAGTTCAGGACTAAAGTCATCAATTGGTTCCTCTTCCTCTTCCTCATCTTCCTCATCGTCTTCATCAACTTTCTTTTCAACAATTTTAGCTGGGATTATAATTTCAGAATTATTAATCTTCTCAGCAACCTTTTTAATTGATTCAGTTAAATCAAATTCAGAAGTTGAATTTTCAAAATGAACACTAACTGACATAACCTCCAATTCATTACGATAATCTACCCATTGTTGATATCTATCATCTTGATGATTTTTGGTTAACTCATACCAGTCATGACGTTCTTTAATCTCCTTCTCATAACTTAGAATATCAATAAAGTTACCAATTATTTCACCCCATTTATGGGAAACAATATCACCATTATCAGTATTTAACTCCCCATAAGCAAATATTGCTAGAGGTATATCACTACCTTCTTTAATTCTAAGGTATTCATTATATTCAACATGTCTGAATATGTCTTTAATTTCAGATTTTTCATGAGCAATGCCTTCCTCTTTCTCAATACGTTTCCTTTCAATATATGCAGCTTTTATTACTTCAAATTCTTCCTCACTCATATTATTCGGAACCATACCAACCTTTACCCAAAATTTAATTTCTTTATCTTCCATGGTCATTAACTCTTTATAAGTATCTTGGTCTTCATCCTTATTTGGCATACCAGAAACAAGTTGACATTGAACTTCAGTAAACACTTGTCTTTCCTCAAGTTTTTCTAATTTAGTCTTTCTATCCTTTTTTATTGTTAATAGAATCTTATTTCTAATATCAGTATGAAAACAAACCAATAATGGTTTAACTTTTTTATTAAATGCTTCAAGATATTTTGCAACATTATATTCATCTCTAAGTAAATTAGATTCAATTTCTATAATATCAGCCTCAAGTTGTGCAATTTTTTCAGCATCTTTTTCAGCTGCAATAATCTTACGATAAGTTTCAATCTCTTTAACCATCTCTAAGTTATTTTCAACCACTTGAGCATCAATAAGTTTACAATTCATTTGAAGTTCAACTACACCATTGTCCTTTTTGATAGATTTAAGGTCACCATGAGATTTAGCAGTACCTGTATTTACATAATACAATGTATCCCCTAAATTTACATCTAAGTTAGCTCTAATAGCCAATTCCATATGTGCTTGCTTTGGCATAGGGTTACCAGCTTTATTCTTTTTGAAAGCTTTTTTCTTATATTCAGATAAGCTAGTTTTAACCTTAGACTTAGAAGCAATCTTAACAACTGGAATATTATAATTATAAATAAGGTCAACATATTCATAGTATAATTCAATGAATTCACTACCATTACCATTTAATAACATTCTAATAGCCTTATTCAAGAATTCTTCAATATAAACTGGCATCTTTTTAGATTTGATTGAGTTACCAACCAATTTAACCTTTCCATTTATGTCATTTGCGTAATTCTTTCTTGAGAAATTTATAGTTGATGTACATATATCATCAATGTCCAATCCCATTCTACCAATCATATATTCCTCATTAAACTCAGCCAACACTGCCTCAAGACCACTTAATTCCTGACCAGCATATTCTGTTGTTTTCCAATGAGAGCCTTTAGCTGTATATTTAACTTCATTTATATTATCTGGAAATGCAAAGTTAAAACCATCCGTATCACCCACAAGTGCTTCAAAGCCATATTTTTCACTAAAGTGACGCACCATAAGTCTTAAATATTGACGACCACGGCATGTTGTTTCTTCAGCACAATCTGAAGCACCCCAGTTAAATATATAAGGAGCACCATACGCACCAAACCAAGAGTTTGCAAGTATTTTAAGTGGTAACTGTTTTTTATCGTAAAGATTAGCCAACGCTTTATGCTTATTTAATTGCTCAGTAAGTTCAGCTATTTTTTCAGGTGAATAAGTATCCTTATTAGCCTTTATTTCAGCTTCAATTTTTTTGGCAATCTTCTTTTCTTTACCAGTTAAGAATTTAAACTTATCACGAGTATCAACTACATATGTAAGCAACCCTTCCATTACACCACTGATATCCAAATCAGGAAATATACCATGCGTTAACTCTACTTTAGGATATAGGGCGGCGTAATCGAGCTTAACAACATTTCTCGCATAACCTAACTTAAGTAATCTTGAAAGACCACCTGTAAAATCACGCTTAGATTCAGTTTCTGGGATAGCTAAGCCATTTTCATATGACCAAGCGGCCATGATTAATTTCCACTGACTTGCCGTACCCATGGTTGAACTACGACTATATGTTGTAGGTAAAAGCTTAGCGATAAGGAAGGCTGCTTGATTAAAGATTGTATCTATCTGTTCAGTTTCCCACAAGTCATCCAAAAGGTATCTTTGAATAAGATAATCACCCTTTACAATTTTATATGTATCTTTTAATGGCATCCTTTCAGATACTCTATACCAGTCACCATTTTCGTCATTAAAGGCATATTGATTTACAGTATCAGCCCATATTGTATGGATTTTATCACCTGGGATATATACACGATTCTTTTTATTAACTTCTGAATATTGTGTTATGTATTTTAACCCCCAACTCTTGATATCTGAATTAATTGCTTGGGCTCTTCTAACTGAATGAGCTATATCAATTATATTGTAACCAAACATATATGTCTGATTATATGTTTCCATTTCACCGCCTAACTTAAGCATTGCTGGCTTTCTTTTGAATTTAGTGTGCCCATCTAAACTAGTCGCTATTTCAGATAAATCCAAAGATAAACGTTCACATCTATCAACAATAAATGTCCAGTCAAATGATTCTGAGTTATACCCAGTGATTATATCTGGTTTTAAATAATCAATTGTTTTAAAAAACTTTATAATATTTTGACGCTCACAATCTCTTTTTTCTTGAAGAGTTTGACCTTTGGTTTCAAGTACATATTCAAATCCTTTGGTATCTCGCATACCTATTTGGAATATAGCGTCTTTACTACCATAAAGACCTTCAGTTTCCAAGTCAAATTGAAATCTATGTAGGTCTCCATAATCATCCATACCATTAAAGATACGAACACCAGATTGAATCATAAATTGTTCAACTGGACTAAACATAAAGAATAATTTGGAATATTCTTTTGAGAATACATCAATACCACCATCTTTGAAATATCTAACTAAATCATTGTAGGATTTGGTACAAGTTGCGATATATCTATAACCATTTTCTAATCTTTTTGGAATATTACCGTCAGCATCACTAACTTTAAGTCTTTGACTCTTAATACCATGATTTTGAGCCTCTTGCATTGTTTTGACCTTATTACCACCATAAAGAAGCTTACCAACGTCTTCTTTAAACCAAACAAATGGCTTGAATGGATGTTTTTCAAGTCTTTTACCAGAATCTGGGTCATTTATTATTAGGGTAACAAATGGGTCATTATAATTAGCTTCAATACCAACAACATACCTTTTTGGGTTACTACCATTTAGAAACGATTCAATAATTGACGTGTCAACTTTAACTTTACTCATACTATAATTTTGGCAAATATACAACCATAATTATATAATTGCAAGTTTATAGCTTAAAATAATCTTTTAAACTTTATAAAGTTTAACAAATATACGAGATATATCTGACATATGCAAATATTATCTTATTTTTTTATACTACCGTCTAATATGTTTATAAATAATTCTTCTTTAATAGGGACTATAAGAGTACCAGTACCATCAAGAAATTCTATAGTAAATTGAGCAACATAACGACCAGCTTTACTTGTTTCGTGAGATGTAAATTGATAAGTTAAATAATACTCTTCAGTAACACAACTTTGCGGTGTTACCAATGATAAACCAGTTGGTTTTAATCCAATACGTTTAACTCCAGTAATAACATCAGTCATACTAAAAAATATATTAGCGTTTTGAACCTGCTCAAAAAATTTTTCAAAATCATTTCTACCATCTTGAATCAATTCTAACTTTAAGACTGGTAAAGTTGAGTTTTTATTTATAAAGAATTCCATTTTTTTTAATTAAATTATTCGCACTTTAATAAATATCTTTAATATCAATAAAATTTAAATCACAAGCATAGAATTTAAATTTAGATATACCACCAATGAAACTACCTGCAAAGTTTTGTTCAATTGGTAATCCTAAATCACCTAAATCAATTCCATCAAATGTTAATGTTTCTATTAACCCTTGAGTGCCACCACCAAGACTTATGTTAAAAGGAACTCCTATTTGTTTTTCCATGTGTTCATTAAGTCTTTTACCTATAAATTCTGGAAAACTATTAACTATGAATTTAAGTTTCCTATCAACATAAAACATAAGTTTACCAGTTCTGGCTGGCTTTATTTTCAAATCGCAATCAAGTAAATAATCCGTACTAAATCTAATCACAATATTTGTCCAAGTCATATCTGGAACCATACCTGCACTTGAATATCCTTCATGAATTGTAACACCGCTAACATATGTGGTACCAGAACATTGCCCAGTGAATGTCAACAGTCTATATCCGATACTACCATCATCTTTTATTCTAAATCCTAACGCATTGTCGATAATATCTAACTTATAGTCTATATTGTCAAATTCTATTGACCTAGTAAATCCTGAAAATGACCAAGCTGTTTGATTACCAAACCCACTTGGAGCTGTATTGCATGGGTAAAAGCTTGAATTACCTTGACCAGCTTGACCAAAAATCAAAAATGGGTTTTGAGTATTACTTATTACTGTTTTAGGTGTAATTATCACCTTAGGGTTTCCATCATAAGACCAAGCTGTTTGGTCACCAAACCCACTTGGAACCGTATTACACGGATAAAAACTTGAATTACCATGCCCAGCTTGACCAAAAATCAAAAATGGGTTTGTTATTTCAGTTCGATTAGTTTGGTCTGGGTAAAGTGTTATAGTTTCACCAGTATGAATAATACTATGAATAGCCATTTGGCTTTCTTTGGGTATTGTACACCATTTACTTATTGTTTCAGTACATGCTGTTGTAGCGGTACACGCACTTGTGCAACCAGTATCAGCACCATTGAATAAATCCCAAAATTTATTCTCAGCTCTAGTACCCATATAAAAGAATAACCCTTTATTATTTGGATATTGGTCATTTAAAATTGGTGAGCTTGAACACATTGTATTATCTCTCTTTAAAGTAAAACAGAGTGTAAAGCCATCATTCATCCTATTTGGAAAAACTTGGTAATTAGTACCGTCAATTTTATAATATCCTTGATAAAATCCACCACAAAATCTTGCGTAGTCACCGTTAGAGTCAGCTATTATATCAACTGGATATATAAAGTTTCCAGTCATACCAGAAACCAAATTCAAATGCAAACGTTTATCTCCAGATGTTATTACAAGTGTCGAACCAGTCAACGCTGACAACATTGCTTGGTTTGTTGGGTCTGATTGGTCTTTAGTAAATGTTACCAAACCATTATCAATACCCGTAAGTCCTATTGTATTTAGGGTATAGCCAGTATTTGTAGCACCAGTCCAAGTAGCAAGACTTGAAATAGTATTAGGTGATTCAGGTGTGAATATATTAGGATTGCTAAAATCAAAATCAGCGATAAGACAACCACTGAAGTCAATTGGACCTATTGGTGTTGAATCATCTGATAGATAGAAATCCCAATAATCACTATTGGATAGCTTTATATCTAATTTCCTGAAGTCAAAATTTTTAATGTTTCCCATATCTTTTTATTATAAATATTACTTATATTTTAAAACCCTTCTAAGATTAAAAACCCACTTGAATTACTACCATTTAAAGAAATACCACTTATACTTATAGTTGGTATCAACC
>Ga0214166_1001424_pt1 | contig 10394 bp, 2 predicted proteins | sample TroBogepilimnion_27_FD_153005 | JGI IMG/M metagenome (GOLD analysis project Ga0214166, IMG submission 153005) | Freshwater microbial communities from Trout Bog Lake, WI - Practice 18AUG2009 epilimnion v3 | ecosystem: Environmental > Aquatic > Freshwater > Lake > Epilimnion/Euphotic zone ...
GTTCAATTGCAGTGCTAACTCCCTTGTTAACATCTACTCCTAGATCTGCTAGGACTTCCAAAGCAGACCTGTGTTTAGAAACTGTCGGGGCTGCTCCCTTGGGTGGAGGTGTTGGTATAGTAAATATTGGGGCTGCTGGTTTATTCATGTTTACAATTTTCCTTGCTGTTGCTGTTTGTTCTTCCCCGTTTACCTTGTAATCGTTCAACGGATTTGTATCGTTGTAGTTGTAGACTATTCTAGATACTACCTTGACTTTATCTGGGTCTGCTTTCTCTATCAATGAGTAGAATACAGATCCATCTCCTCCAGCTTTAAACCAATTACCCGACTCATCTTTGAACATGCTGTTGGGTATATCATTGATCAGCTTTTTTCTAAAAGTTCTAAGATGTGTATAAGGCATCACCCAATTGAAGTGATAGTTCCTATATTGTTTAGTGTCTTTGATTTCTTTGGGATAGGGTTGACTGATCAGCGGAATATTATCCACCAAACTCCAACAGCTACCATAGCTGAATTCAGTATTGTCGTGATATAGATTGTTATAGTAATGGAAAATGTCTGGATCGTTGACCAACCAATCATCTCCGTCTAATATAATAACAATGTCATTGTCGTCAAGATTTCTAAAAATAGTGACTTGATTTTGAACTGCTCCCAGTCTCTTGTCATTTTGTATTAAAGTGAATTTACCATCCAGCTCATCGGGCAAGCCGGACACTGCATCAGACACTACTTTTACGCTGTTGTCTGTGGAACAATCGTCAATCAAATAATGGTGATAGTTCTCATAATTTTGTTGTGCTACTGATTCTATACAGTTTTTTAGATACTTTTCTGAATTGTAGAAAGTACTAACGACAACAATTTTTTGCTGGGGACTTTTCTCGGGAGCCGTCCATTCTACAGAGTTACTGAACCTTCGCCCAAAAACTTGATGCACTTTGGCATTGATCTCGCTGACTTTTTTGTATTCGTTGATAGGCAAAAACTTATTGAACTTTTTAAATAGATGCTGTTTCCATTGCAAGGCAACCGTATCCCAACCGCAAATGTCTTTGATGATATTGCAGGCATACATTTTTTGTTGATGCAGGTAGGTATTGTGATAAGCATCCAGTGTCATTCTAACAAATTTTTGGCACTGATCATCCACATTAATTTCTGGGAATAGTCCATTTGGCTCAATGGCATAGTCTTGCAGATAGCAAGCTTGCGCCACACCAGTCTCTTCCATTGCACCAAATCTAGATCCCAAGATTGGAGTATTATATGCCAAAGACTCCAACGTACTAATTCCAAATGTTTCTGGAAACGCTCCAGGGAATATCATAAAACTAGACTTTGCTAGTATGTCTGCAATTTCGCTTTGTTTTATAACCCCGGTAAATTCTACACCCAGTTGAGCATATTTTGGATCAGCGGCAAAATCTCTTACAGTTTTCTCCTGCGCGTCCGGTTCAGCATTGTCCCTAAAACGATAAAAACCACCAATTACCTTTAGTTTAGCACTGGGAATGTATTTCTTGACTTCGGGCCAAATTCTGGTCAACAGAGGAACCATTCCTTTGGTGGCACTGGCGTTGTAAACAAACAGATCACGATCTTTGGCCTTCACATCTACCCAGTCATGATATTTTACAATACCATTTCTGGTCATGAAAACTTTGCGTTTGAGAACTTCAAAGTTTCGACGCTTGCCACCATGCCAGCAGTTGGTCACATATGCAGTATGGAAGTCGCTGAGTGTGAACATTTCGTCAATGAATCCGGACAGCAAGAAGTCTTCTACAAACTGATCGCCATCACAGAATGTATCATGCATCCAAAGAATTTTGTGTTCGGCACTTTGAACCAGCTTTTGATATCTGCTGGCGTCATGTCTCATATGCTGCCAATGACTTGGGGGAGCAAATGGAGTTACTGTCCTAACTGATATTACAATATCAGCAGTGTAGTCATAAGGAGCAGTAAGTCTAGAGATATCCACGTATCGAACACCATCATAAGTGCCCTCGGATGCTTGGCTATCCATACAGTTATTGAAAATTGTTACACTGAATCCCAGTTTTTGGAGCTCTTTGCCCATCAAAATCACTGCGGATTCAGATCCACCTAAACCACGCTTGCTCAGCGTATTTCCGTCATAAGTTAGGCCAATCACATCAATTATTGCTACAGATAACATATTGTCCTTTTCTAGTCTAGAGATAAATACGTTGCTGATACTTATTTTCTCATCCTGTTGGGTGACAAATTTTGTGAGACAACTAAAATATGGCAAACTTAATTCAATTAAAGCGTAGTGCAGTCCCAGGACACGTTCCTGTAATTGCAACTGGACCCACTGATCATACAGGGTTGCAGCTAGGCGAAATGGCTATAAACACCTATGATGCTAGAGTGTTTTCCCGTCAGCAGCAATTGGATAATAACATTGATCAAGTATTTGAAGTTGGTCTCAAAGGTGCAACTGCGGTAAAGCAGGTCTACTACGTCAGCAAGAGCGGTAATGATGCAAATACTGGTACATCATTGGACCAATCAAAACTTACAATCAAATCAGCAGTGGAAGCCACAAGAGGCATGAATGCTACTGCAACAGTTACTTCTGCAGCAGGTGTAATAACAGGAGTGACATTAGTAAACGGCGGCGCTGGATATAACCCAAATTACCCACCCAAAGCAACAATTTTTGACGCTACCGGAACTGGCGCAAAGGTGTATCCAATAATTAGTGCCGATTCGGTAACAGGATTTCAAATCATTGATGGCGGAACTGGCTACAGTCTAAACCCTACAATTTACATCGAGCCAAGCGGCGCTGATGCAGTTATCTTTGTTAAGAGCGGAGACTACACTGAATACAACCCAATTTATATTCCTAAAGGAGTTTCTGTTGTTGGAGACAGCCTAAGAACAACAACAATCCGACCAGCAAATCCAGGCTTGGATATTTTCTGGGTCAATAACAAGAGCTACTTTACTGAAATGACCTTTAGAGGTCACCAAGCACCGTCGGCAGTTTATGCTTTTCCGGGCATACAAGTCTCAAACGTTTCAAACACTAGCCCAGCTAGAGTAACTTTTGCCGGACGCGGTCTACAGTTTAATCGTGGCAAGAGCTATCGAGACGCTGGTTTGCTGGTAGACTCACTGGCACAAGACTTGCTATTTGGTGCTAGTACAGTTAGTACATACCAAAGCGGATATGGCTCAACAAGTTTCAGTTCAGGCATCACAGTTGGACAAAGCCAAAGTACATTTGCAGGCAAGCAGTATTGGAATCAAACAGGCTTGGTATTTCCTTCAAATGAACTGTCAGCAGTGCTCTCCTCGCTAACACAGATTCAAACCGACTTGAACAATCTAAGTATTAGCACCGCAACTAAAACTATTATCACTAATGAAATAGCACTGATCTCAAACATTATTAGCAATTATGCAACACCTTTGGATGTTACTAATCTAATTGTGCCAAATGGCACTACTGTTATTGGTAACACAGGCGATATATCTACCATACAGTCAAACAGATCAACCATACAAGCAGCATTGCAGACATACGTTAGCGGTATTCCAGGACTAAACCTGTCACCCACTCAACTAGCTCTTTGCGTGAGAGACGTTGGCTACATCATTGACAGTATTTGCTATGATATTAAGTATGGTGGAAACAGACAAGCAATTCAAGCTGGTACTTACTATCTAGGTTATTCTTCAACAAGCAGTGCAATTCCAAACATTGCTGCTGACTGCATTCGTTCTTGGAAATATTTGCAGGTAATGATGGGATATATTTTAAAGAATATTCCATTGCCAAATACATACCAGTCAAACTGGCCCCAGACTTACCTAAGCAATACAGGCACAGACACTGAAGTTACAGCTATTAATAATAACCTACAGCTAGTCATTGATACAGCGGTTAATGGAACTGGTCCTTTCTGGACTGGTACATTTACTGCAACGTTCTCGGGAACTACGATGACTGTGGTATCGGTTCCGACAACATATACTCTAACACCAGGATATCAATTGTCGGTAACTGGCGCAACAAACACAACACCAATTGTAATTGCAAGTGGTTCAGGAACCAGCTTTACTCTTAACCAAGCACCAACAGGCGTAAGTGGTACAGTTACTATCTCTGCTGGTCCTCCAGCAATGGTTCCAATTGGTCTAACACCAGGAACTGGTAACACTCTGTATGCCTACAACTTGCTGGAAGCCAACAGAGAATTTATCAAAGAAGAACTAATAGCATACCTAGATGGTTTCTCATATAACAGAGACAATTGCAGTCGTGACGTTGGTTTGATTGTTGATGCATTGGCACAAGACTTGATGAGCGAAGGCGCAACACAGAGCACGTTCGCTGCTATACAGTATTGGTCACAGGGCGTTAAGTCAACTGCACTTGTGATTGCTCCAGCTGAGCTAGCAGCAACAGTGGCAGCGGTTCAATATATTGGAACTATTGCTCAAACCTATGTGTCAACAACTGCCGAACGTAACTTTATACAAGCAGAACTTAATACTATTGCAAGCATTATTAACGGTAACCCAGCTCCAGTGCAGGTATTTGACAATCCAACTGCACAAACAGCAACCGCAATTGTAAATGCATATAATGCATTAAAAACTAATAAGACTAATATTGCAAATAGTCTTATCACGTGGATCACTGCTAACTATCCAGGATTGACATACAGTCAGGCAACTTGCAAGAGAGACGTTGGGTTTATACTTGACGCTGTTGCATACGACCTTCTCTACAACATTGATCCAACATATGTAGTGCCTTCTAATAGACAGGCCATACTTGCTGGTAAGCAATATCGCAGCAAGACCAATAATGATGTGTTTATTAATCCAACCGAGAAGCTTGCAATTCTTGATGTGATTGATAATTATCTCAAACCACAAACTGTAGCCGCAGTGTCAACTACTGCTGAAAAGGCTTTTGTGACTGCAGAGTTTGATCTGTTATACGCAATCATTAATGCCGGAACATCTGGCGTTACCGACACTATTATTCCAAACAAGATCACTGCAAATACAGCTACAGCGATTGCTAATGCATATGCAGCTATCCAAAGCGCTCTATCTACTCTACAAAGTGGAACGTTAAACTATATTAACACCAACTATCCAGGAATGTTATCTTCAGCACAGCAAGCAACGTGCAGCAGAGACGTTGGTTATATATTAAATAGCATCAGTTTCGACTTGCTGTATAACGCAGATCCAACATACGTTAGACCATCTAATAGACAGGTAATTCAAGCTGGAGTTTACTACTACGGCTATAATGGAATAAGCGTTATTAGTGGAGAGCTTGGTGCAGTAACTAGTGCCTATGAATATATTAATACACTTGCTGGATATATCATTGAAGGCAAAGCACCTCCGGCTTCTTATCAATCATTGATTGGAATCACTGCGCTTAATCTAGTAACACAAACGTTCCCAGTTACCCCAAACTTGATAGGAACAGCCCAAGAAGCCAACACAGTCAAAGACAACATCAACTTGATGTTGGATATCATTGTAAGAGGCCCATCAGTTGCTCCACAACCAAGACCAATTCCATTGGTACGCAGCACAACTGATACCACAATTAATGCTGCTACATTGTTGGAAGCCAACCGAGCATTTATCACAGCAGAAGTAGTTGCTTACTCGGATTACAGCTTCTCATATGGTCACCCATATAACAGCGGCGATGCAGTATCGTTTAGACAAGTACAAGGCATGTATCAGCTAAACAACGATTATATTCATCAAATTGTTGGAGCAACAAATGCACAGCCTGTGCAGTTAACATTCAGCAAAGGTCACACTTTTGCAAACAAGTCTGAAATTAAGATACATGGCGTGCAAGGCATGTCTGAACTAAACTGGGATCCAAAATATCAAACTAATAGATATTACACCCAATATGTTGATAGCACACACGTTAACTTGTTTTATGATGTGAATCTACAAAATCCTGTAGACGGTACCAGTTTTGGAACATTTACAACTCCTTCGCAAGGACCGTTCACTAGTGTGTCTAGCACTGCAATATCAAGTGTGACATTGTCTGGAACTACAGGTACTGTTAACTTTAGCGGTTCACACGGTCTGGCAACTGGACAGTTTGTTGAACTAAGCGGGTTTACTGATGCAAGATGGAATGGGGTGTACAGTATCTCTGTGACCAGTCCTACTGCATTCACTATTACTTTCCCAGAATCACAAAACACTAACATAACAGCAACTTGGCTTGTCGATACAACACCTCCAAGCGCACCTTCAATTATTGGAACAATAACTGTCAGCGCGGGCTGCGGCGATGCTGATCCATTCTACTACGTTAAAGTAATTGATTCGCAGCACTGCGATCTATACCTAGACCATGCACTAACACAACCAGTTAATGCAACATTGTGGAGCAAGTATATTGACGGCGGCGTTGCTGGAACAGGCAGTCTTCCAATGAGCCCGTACGTACACAACTGCTCAAGCATCACTTCTACCGGCACAGGAATGCGAGTTGACGGACACTTGAGCACAGGACTGCGTTCAATGGTCTTGGACTCATTCACACAGATCAACGAAGGTGGAATTGGTATTGAAATTGTCAACCGCGGATATGCACAGCTTGTGTCCATTTACACAATCTGTACGGACAAGGGCGTGCATACACAGGGCGGAGGATTCTGTTCTCTAGAAAACTCAAACTGCTCATTTGGTAACTACGCCTTGTATGCAGACGGTTTAAGTGAAGTTCTATATACTGGCGCAACCGATGGTGTAAATCAAACTGGAACTTTGATAAACCTAAAAAATATGAGCAAGCGTCCAAACTATGACGACGCTTTGGACATACAAACAGTATTGCCAATCAACACAATCAGCACACAGACCATTCCAGGAGTTCCAAATACAATTGGGTTTGCTCCAGGAGCAAAGCTCATTTCAGGAACTGTCACTGTTAATACTCCAGGATCAGGATACCTACCAAATCAATTGATTAGATTGGATGGTGGAACACTGGGAACTGTGCCGGGATTGAATGTTACCGGAAATCCATCTGTTTTCCAAGTAACTGCGGTTGAACTCGTAAGTGTTGGCACTATTAATAGCGGAAATAGGGGAACTAGAACTTATACTGTTGGAGATATTTTGCAATTCAACTCGGGCTTTAGCAGACCAGCATCTGTTAAAGTAACACAGACTTCCGGAGGATCAGCTCTGGGACAAAGTGGTTACTTGGTAGCTGTTCAGATCGTAACTCCAGGAGTGAAATACACAGCATCGACTACACTAACACCTAGCTATATTACTCCTTATGGATCTACTTCCAGCATTCCAGTGATCAGCCCAAGCACTGGGTCGGACACTAGTATACCATTTGTGTTTGGTTTGAATAGTGTTTCTCTAACAACTAATCCTTTGGAATACTATACTGTGGCCCCAACTGGAACTAGCATGTTCGGAAACCAAGTTCAAAATATTGGAACCACACTAGTAACTCAAACATTGGGTTCGGTTGGATATACTGGCAGTGCTTCTGGTAGCTTTAGTTATAACTATTATACTGATGTAGTATCGCCAACTGCAACTGGAGGATCTGTTGACGTTAACTTTACTATAAGATTAACATTCAGTGAACTAACTTACTTTAGAGGTGGCGAGCAAGTAACACTGAATGGCATTGGCGGAATGACCGCGTTAAACGGAAACACATACTACATTAATTTGATTGGACAAGGCAATCAAGCTGATATATACGATGATATAGATTTGAAAACTGGAGTCGATCCAACATTGTTTACAGCAGCTTATACTTCAGGAGGAGCAGACCCATTAGGTGGAACTGCTACATTGGACGATTACTATACAGTGATCGCTGCTGGAGCTCCAACAATTGATGCTGACACCGGAGCATTAAGTATTCAAATTACACTTGAAGAAACAGTATACAGACCAATTCCGGACAGCACAAAGGCAGCATTTAGACAGCGAAGCAGAATACAAGCCAGCGGTCAAGGACTTGAATTCATTGGATCTGGCACTGTGTTGGCAACAGCAACACCACAAAGCGGCGCTTATCCTATAGACTCTAATGCAGCCTACATGATAAACGGCGGTAAAGTATTCTTTACTGGCACCAACGAGCAAGGAGACTTCTTGATTGGTAATGATTTGACAATTAACAATGATACTGGAACAATCTCAGGAAGAACGTTTAATAAGAGTTTGTTCGCAATCATGACTCCATACATACTAGCACTTGAGGGATAAAACATGGCAGCAACTCTTCCATTAAACACGTTTAAAACAGTTACAGTAAACCTAACAACATCAACTCAAACGCCATACACGGCGCCAGTTAATGTGACTTCAATTGTTTTGATGGCACAAGTAAGCAATATTGATAGCACCACGCACTATGTAACAGCAAGTCATTATGATGGCACTAATGCTACCGCTTTAGTGAATCATTTTGCAATTGCAGCTTTTGATGCTGCTAGCATACTAACAGGCAAGCTGATATTAGAAACTGGTCAGTCAATTCAGATGTCATGTGATTCATTGAATGCAGGAAACACTACCTCAATGCAAGCAGTACTAAGCATTTTGGAAACTTCAAATTCATAATCCAGCATGAGCAATAACAGTATTAAACCGTTAAGCCTTAGTGGAAAGGTAAGAAAGGTACCAGCCACAACTGCTGGTTATCCTTTATCTGCTGATCCGGAGTTGATCTCGTTAGATCAGGCAGAACCTAATTTAGGTGTACCACCTGGTGATAATGGATTTGTACTTGGTAGTGATACTACAGGTAGAAGATTTTGGACTACAGTAGCTGGAGGTCCACAAGGACCAACAGGCCCAACAGGACCTCCGGGTGGCCCAACAGGCCCTACTGGCTTTACCGGCAGTATTGGACCTGCAGGCGGTCCACAAGGCCCAACAGGATATACTGGATCAAGAGGACCACAAGGACCACAAGGCCCAAGTGGTGGAACTGGGGCTGCTGGTTCTCAAGGACCGCAAGGCTACACTGGATCAAGGGGACCACAAGGCCCACAAGGCCCACAAGGCCCCCAAGGATATACTGGCAGCGTTGGCGCACAAGGCCCACAAGGTTATACTGGTAGCGTGGGTCCACAGGGCCCACAGGGCCCACAAGGTGCTCAAGGATACACTGGTAGCATTGGAGCCCAGGGGCCACAAGGGCCACAAGGGCCACAAGGATATACTGGCAGTGTTGGTTCACAAGGTCCACAAGGACCAATTGGTTATGCTGGATCAACTGGAAGCACTGGTGCTTCGGGCCCACAAGGCCCACAAGGCCCACAAGGCTATGCTGGTAGCGTTGGCGCACAGGGCCCACAAGGCCCACAAGGCCCACAAGGATATACTGGTAGCGCAATAATTGGCGCACAAGGCCCACAAGGATACACTGGATCAATAGGAGCCCAAGGACCGCAAGGCCCACAAGGCCCACAAGGCCCAACTGGTTATACTGGCAGCGTTGGCGCGCAAGGCCCAATAGGATATTCCGGTAGTGCAGTAATTGGAGCACAAGGACCACAGGGACCGCAAGGCCCAACAGGATACACTGGTAGCGCTATAGTTGGCGCACAAGGCCCCCAGGGACCACAAGGCCCCCAAGGACCACAAGGCCCCCAAGGCTACACTGGTAGCTTTGGATTTACTGGTAGCTCAATAACAGGATCCCAAGGACCAACAGGATATACTGGTTCAATAGGATTTACTGGCTCTAAGGGTTACGACGGAAGTATTGGATTCTCGGGATCAATAGGAGCCCAAGGCCCACAAGGTCCAACGGGCTATACTGGTAGCGCTATAATTGGACCAACTGGCTATGCTGGTTCGTTTGGCTTTACTGGGTCAAAGGGACCACAGGGACCACAGGGACCACAGGGACCACAAGGCCCAACGGGTTATACTGGCAGCGTGGGACCACAGGGTGGTCTGGGCTTTAGTGGATCAGTGGGTCCAACTGGTGCGCAAGGACCAACAGGCTATGCTGGATCAGTAGGAGCCCAGGGCCCACAGGGTCCAACGGGCTATACTGGCAGCAGTGGTATTGGATTTAATGGAAGCATTGGTCCAACAGGTGCCCAAGGACCACAGGGACCAATTGGCATTGGATTTGCTGGAAGCATTGGGCCAACAGGCCCACAAGGACCACAAGGACCACAAGGTCCAACGGGTTATACTGGATCAGTAGGCGCCCAAGGACAACCAGGATTTACTGGATCAATCGGAGGCACAGGCACTCCGGGTGGATCTGGACCAACTGGTCCGACAGGATATACAGGATCCCTGGGAAATACAGGCCCAACTGGTCCACAAGGTCCAACTGG
>Ga0214166_1001427_pt1 | contig 10375 bp, 19 predicted proteins | sample TroBogepilimnion_27_FD_153005 | JGI IMG/M metagenome (GOLD analysis project Ga0214166, IMG submission 153005) | Freshwater microbial communities from Trout Bog Lake, WI - Practice 18AUG2009 epilimnion v3 | ecosystem: Environmental > Aquatic > Freshwater > Lake > Epilimnion/Euphotic zone ...
ACCTACACCAGAAGTGACTGTACCAACGTTTGGAGTAATCACTCCAGTACCACCACTGAAGTTAGGTGTCAGAGTAACAAGAGATCCAACTGTGAATGTATTGGTACTTGCAGTTAATGCTGCAGTTGGAACTGGATCCACTGTAACTGTATTATTCGTAGTTGCTGTCGCATTGTTTGAACTTGTGACAGTTAAAACGTAATTTGTCGTCGTTAAAGGTATCGCGTTGTAAGTATTACCGGATACGACAGTTCCAATGTTTGGAGTAATTACACCTGCACCATTACTAAAGTTAGGTGTTAATGTGATGATGCCGCCTGCTGTCACTTCGATTGGAGTGACTATTAAACCACTTGCGACTGGTGCTGGTGGAGGAGGTGGAGCAGATATCGTTACAGTCGTGCTTGAAGTTGTTGTAACGCCACCAGATGTAACGTTAACATTATAAACTGTGGTTACAGTTGGATTAAAAGTATAAGTGTGACCAGAGACTGCATTTGCAACTAATACTGTTCCAGAACCATCTGTAATAGTACCTGTACCAGAATAGAATACTGGAGTGATGGAAACATTTCCAGTTGTAGGATCAACTGTTCCTGCACTAATCGTTGGAGGTATCGTAGCTAATACGCTTGATACGCTCATGTTCGATAAGCTGATGTATAAAGTGAATTGAGCAGTTTGACCTGCAGTTAATGTACCTACATCCCAAGTTTGACCAATACCAGTGTCGCTTGTAAAAGTATTACCATCTGTATATGTATTCGTATCATATAGAGCTGAGTTATAAAGTTGATAACCTCCGCCGAAACCTATATTCACAAAACCTTTTGCTCTTGGGTCTGGAGCGATTAAGAAGATATTTGCGCTTGTTGTTCCACCTGTGGAAGCAGCTTGTACAACTGAGTAACCATCAGCAGCTGATGTATTTAAGATCGTATTGACCGTTGTATAACTTCCACCAATATCAACTGTATTATCTGGATCAACGTTCCATGTATAACGAACATGGTTTAATGTAGTACTACCTACGTTCTTCAATGTTACTAATATAGTAAAGAACTTATCAGAAACACCTAGATGAATATCTTGTTGAACCTGTAAGTTGTTATTGAATGTTGCTAATGCTGTGGCACTCGTATCAGTGGTACTACCACTTGGAGTTGTATCGGTTACTCCGCCAGCAACTAGACCGGTGCCAGCTGTATAACCGCTACCAGCATTAATAGCATTCGCTGCATAACTTGTACTACCGATTTGATAGCCGCAACCCCAAGATACGTAAGGGGAACCAGGCATAAAGTAGTCGAAGTCGCCGGTATTCGATCCTACGACTAGGCCTCCTGCATTTGCAACGTTTGTATCCATACCAATGATGTTTCTGGATGCTGTACCCGAGAAACCAAAGGTCGATGGAGCTGCCGTATTATGAGAACCAAACGTTCCAATAGGGCTAATACCAAGTTCGATGAATTGGCCACCAATTAAGACCTCAGACGTAGGTGAACCATTCACCGTGTTCGTCTGAGTCACGTGGTGGATGCCTTGGTTAGTTGCATACGCACTTGACGCTATTGTAATAAACACTAAACATATAAGATTTATGATTTTTTTCATGCAACGCTATTTATAATATACCGATAGGATTTTAGCTAATTCCAAAGTCTTATCCTATATAAATAGCTCATATACGGGTATCCTGTATAGATACGGGTATACTGGTTCTTTTACATCTTACTTTAAGTCTCCCGAATATGAACCTCACGCGGTGCTTCTTAGAAATATCGCGGCGCAATACTAAGTAAAAACTGAACAGCTCGTTCACGATATATGAGGCTGTGGAGTTTTCGCAAATATCCTTTTAATAAGCTTTTGATGGTTGCTACACTTGCCATCATAATCACAAACATCAACCTATGAAAAAACTATTAGCACTGTTAGTTACAATCGTTAGCTTCCTCTCTATCGCAAGCGCACAAACCGCTACGGTAAATGTAGGATACCAATCAAAACAATTAGACTTCGGACAAGTATCCGATGCTCGTGGCGACGCGATCGCAGGTTTTGATGTCAATGCATACAGCTTCACAGTTGGTGCTCAAACATATACTCATGTTGCAGATAAAGCACAGAAGTTTTACCGCGCTGATTTCTTAGCAGAATACAGCTTCGTATCAACTCTTGCAAATCTAAACATTGGTACACAATACGTAACAATCCGTAATCCAGGAAAGTTTGCTGTAAGCGGTCACAATCGTCCATTCGTTTCGATTGGTAAAGACATCTTTACATTAAAAGCTGCTTACGATACAGAGAACAAACTTACGAACGTTGAATTATCTTCCTCGAAGACATTCAAACTTGTAAATGATCTCGGAGTAAAACCATCGATCTTCATTGGTAACACAGATGACAAGAACTCACTTCCTCACTCAGTCAAAGCTGTCTCATATTCTAACCTATATGAAGGTGGTTCACTTGATTTAACTTGGAAAGGTTTATCTGCTGGTCCTCTCGTAGTTCATGATGGACATGGCAAAGTAAACGCTGTTGCTTGGCGTGCAGGTTACCTCTTAAAGTTCTAATCAAACTTTATTGTTCTTTACAATTTAAACTTACTGCTCCTACTATTCTTATGATAGTAGGAGTTCATTGAAAATTTGCTGGTGTCAGTATCCAGCGTAACAACCAAAGCCCCAAGGCTGCGGTTCCAACATAACAACCTATGCAAGCAATGCTTATCGCATCCTACCTTGCTGTCGGTGGTCTTGTTAGACTCGCATACGAGGACTATAAGATAGGAAGCAGTAAGGTTAAGACGGAGTTCGTTACGAAGAAATGGCCAAAGATAAAGAAAGCTTTAAAAGAAGCAATCTCTTATCCTCATCGCCATCTCTTTCTATAAAAAAGAAAACAACACCCCACTCGGGAAACTGAGTGGGGTCTTTTATTTTATAAGATTGAATATCAATACTTTATATAATTCTTTATGATGTACTACTATAGATAATCATGGTAAAGTATATCATGATCACGTTTTTACATATAATTTTGTATCTTCTGATTGCTGCGGCAATCGGCGTATCAGTAATCGTTATAATTTGGCTAGTCATCTCAATGAACATTCAAAAGGAGCTAAGGGAAGATGATTTCTATGGCGATGACTATTATAAGTAAAGTTAATTGATTTTATCATGAAACAAACAATCACTTTATCCTATACTGTTACACCTGAGAAGAAGGATAACTTCTTATCAGAGAAACCAGTTACACGAAAAATAGAATTTAAGATCGACGCAACATCTGCAGCGATACCGGACATCTTAGAACAAGTCGATTGCTTTATCAAAGCGATGGGATTCAATCCTCCAGATGCTCCATTAGAATATGCAGAGGAAGAATTCGATTCAAACGAACAATCTTAATTAATGCTACCACCTAAAATCAATAAAAAAGTAACTCAGGCCGACGTAGTAGACATCGTGAATGTCGTCTATCGCCAGCTTCATCTTAAAGGTATCGATTTCGGTACTGATGAGGATAATATCAATTTTCAAATGGCTCTGAATAATTTGTTATGTAATGAATTAGACGTAAATGAAGATTAAACTATTAAAAGACGTATATAGCGGTAACTCGGTTGCTTACAAAGCAGGAGATGTCATCGAAGCAACTCCAGTCAATGGAGGATATAAACTGCCTGAATCCGGTGATTATCCTCTTCATCTTCCTTACTGGAAAGAGAATGATTCTTTTATCAAGATCGATCCTCCTTCTCGTGGAACACGTTTATCTTCTTGGGCAAACACTACTTCGGAATAATTATTATGAGCAACGGAAAAGGATCCAAACCAAGACCACTCTCTGTCCCATACGACCAATTTGCAGAGTCATGGGATAACATTTTTCGTCCAAAGGCAGTCCGTGAACCTATGGATGATACTAACACACACAACACGGATCAAAACGACACACACAATGACAAAAGAACAAAGCGGAAAAAACGCCTACGAGATTCGTCTCGAGGTACTACAGATGGCAATGAATCTAGCGGACAACCGCTGGCACCAACAACTGGATAAAGCCAGATTCGAAGCCGAAAGAACAGAAACCGGAACCTACGAACTCCCCGAGGATAAGCGTGAACGTGAAGCATTAAGGCTCGCGAAGAAGCTATACTCGTTCGTAGAGAACAGCACCGAAGACGAAGGATAACACAAATAAATAGTTACCGGTGGAGAGATCTGCCGGTAACTCCTATTTTATAACCATGAAAACAAAATCAATAATCATTCTATCACTCGTATTACCACTCACTGGTTGCGTTGGAACTGGTCCTAATACACAACGTGATGCGGTTGCTGGAGGTGCTCTTGGAGCATTAGCCGGTGGAATTATTGGAGCAAACTCAAGAGGTCACAATGCTCTTGTAGGAGCACTTATTGGTGGAACTGTTGGAGCAATTGCCGGCGGAACGATCGGAAACGCTCAGGATCACCAGGATCATACGATCTATCAAGAGTCAGCTCCTGTTGAAGTACAGTCTGCACCACCACCTCCACAATATCGTCCTCGCACAGAAATCATTATACCAGCTCCTGGTCCAGGCTATGTCTGGATGAGAGGCTATTGGTACTTTGATGGAAGAAACTACATCTGGATTGAAGGCCGATGGGTATTACCTCCTGTAGGTTATTCCATTTGGATTGAACCAAGATGGGAATCGCGTGGAGGAAGATACTACTTCCGTCGCGGTTATTGGAGACATTGATTACCAATAACTTATAAAATTCATTTTGATGTACTCTTTGGAGTATATTTGGTAGAGTAATTAAATGAGCTCAAAACTATACTCCAAAAGATTCATCGAAATGCCATCCGAATTGCAACAAGAAGTTTCAGATCAATTAAAGCTTCTTGTTGCATCTAATTCAAGCCGTGAGAACATAAACAACAGTCTCAAACGCTTAGAATACAATTATTTTACTTTATCAACCGTCGTCGCTCTTGGAGTATATTCTGAGAACTATGAGGAGCTCAATTCCACTTTAGGTAAACGTCATAGCAGCTATCAGCCGGTAGCTTTGCTTAAATGAGTAGAAAAGTTATCATTAATGCTTGTTACGGAAGGTTTTCTCTTTCGGAGAAAGCATTAAAGCTTTATGCTTCTCGAAGAAAGCCTGACATGCCTGCTATGGGTCAATTTGGTTCGATAGATCAAATTGGCGACCGAGTGAATCCACTTCTCATTGAGATCATTGAGGAACTTGGAGAACAAGCTAATACTGAAAACTCTTCCCTTAGAATTGTAAAAATACCCGAAGATGTTAAATGGTATATCGATGAACGCGATGGTTGGGAACACATCGCAGAAGTCCACAGAGTTTGGAATTGAAATATCATGAAGAATGAATACGTGAAACTTATCGTAGAATTGGATAGAGTCCTAGCCATGCTTCGTGAGTTATGGATGAATTCATTTGATGAGATCGATAGAGCCAAATGGAGAGATAGAATTAGTCATAGTCTTGACGAGAGACTTAGGCTCATGAAGCTACGAGATGAACGAGCTTTAGAGATCCAAATGCTAGACGACTTATAAGTTATTGGTAATCAACAACTTAAAAATTTCATATTTGTGTACTAATTCCACGAAATATTGTACGATATCTTCGGAATGAAAACTACTCAAAAAAACATCCACTCGTTCGTAAAGACAAAACTCGGGTCCGATAAGAATTGGGCTCTCAAGGCATTAGTTAGAATCTACACAGAGAATCAGACTCCATACGAGCAGTCTTTCATGGTTACAACGAAAGATAATGGTATCGGATTTACTGGTCTCGATGCGAAGTTTCTCTCGAGTCTGGCGTATCAATACCAACAGCGCGGAAGCCTCAGCGATAAACAACTTTCCTACGTCTTTAAAAAGATGCCAAAGTATCACAATCAAGTCATTCGCATGAGTGACAGAACTAAACTTCTACAGTTAGTAAAACTTGCCTAATATGTACTACCGAGTTGTATTTTTCTACGAAAACCTGTGCCATGGAGCGTTCAGCTTACAATCAGAAAATCGTCTTACTGCGCCTCTGGATGCTTATAAGATGAGCAAACGCCGCATACCACTCGAGAAGCTTCGGGTGTTCGTGGACGACATGACCGAGGAAGAGATCGTGAAGTACGAAGAACGATTGGCTGAAGAAAACCAAGAAGTATGACTGTAGCATTACTTGCACTCTTACTTGTATTGGTGATTCCGGCGGTTATCGTCATAATTATTATAGATAAGTAACACATGACGCCTATACTTAATTTCATGGGAGACCACCCTTGGCTCGGATTCTTTACTGCACTGGTGTTTTTTAATGCAGTAGTAAGAGTTACTTTCTTGCTTGTGTATCTCATTCTTATGCTTACAGGAAAGGACACGAGTGACCTCAAACGATAACCATCAATTGGCTCGAGATAATCTATTTAAGTGTATAAAAGATCTAGGTGAGAGGGCAATTGAGATCGATGAACCCGAGATTGCCGTTGTACTTTTAACACTTGCCGCATCAATTGAAGATGATACATATCCAGTACTTGGATATATAGCTCATGCCTATGCCCTCAAAAGAGCTGAGGAAATGAGCAAATTAAAAGATGATGGACAATTATAAACTTTATCTAGACGACACAAGAACTCCCTTTGAATACGATTGGGTAATCGTAAGAACCTATGAGGAGTTCACACAAACCATAAGCGAGTTCGGTCTTCCAGGTCTTGTGAGTTTTGACCACGACCTAGGTGAGGATAAGTCAGGATATGACTGCACGAAATGGCTTATTGATTATTGTATCAATAAAAAGCTAGAGTTTCCTGAATATAGGATACACTCAAAGAATCCAGTCGGATCCTTAAATATAGAAAAGCTTATCGAATCTTACCGCTCCTCAGCCTTGATTTGATTGAGGAGGTAAGGGAGACTGATTCGTAGGAGCCTGAGGTTGCCAATTTGGCAGATACTGCATCGGCTGTTGAGTTGGAAAAGTAGGATACTGTGGCGGATAAGAAGGGTACTGAGGAGCTGGATACGCTTGATATTGCTGAGGTGCCGGAGGAACTACTGGAGCTGGCACTGGCACCGGTGCAGGCGCATTACTTACGAATGTAGGTTTTCCGCTCTTTGGGTTCAATAACACCATTCCTAGAATACAAGCACCCATGACCGATAATATGATCCACATTGCAACCGTAGCAGCAATATAAGCTAATCCTAAGAATACGGCTCCAGAGATCATAAAGATTGGAGACTTGAGAAGTAATCCAACGAGTAAGACGATGACTCCAATGATGCCTAGAATCTTAACTAGCCAACCAATCATTTCAGCCTTTTGTTGTTCCTTTGCGGCAGCAACTGCATCAACAGCTTCTTGTTTTAATTTCTGTCTCTCGGCTTCTTGATCTGCTTTTAACTTAGCTAGAATATCGGCTTGTTCGTTTCGAAGCTTGGTCTTTTCCTCTTCTTTCTGTTTGACTAATTGATCGGCCTTTTCATAGGCAGCGGCAGCAGCTTCGCCTTCTTTAATCTTGGACTCATACTTAGCTCGGATCTGTGCTTCTGTCTTTATGCGATCCTCTTCGATCTCTTGTTTAACCTGCATCTTCTGAGTCTCATTCAAAGGCATCAAGCGAGACATATTCTCCTTTGCCTTCATGTTTGCAATAAGAACTCTTGTGTCTAAATTTGTCACAGGCTCAGTTGAAAGGAATATGCCATAATTGATCTGAGAGATCTTATCAAAGTTCTGATTATCGACCTTTTCTCTTTCCTTATAAGCCGCAGTCAGATCTTGACGGAACTTCTCGTATTGGGCATTGAGAACTTTCTTTTCTTCCTCATGGCGTTTATTGATCTCTTCCATACGATCAACGGCCTTCTCTGTGGACGCCGCCGCTGCAATCGGGGCCGTCGCGGATATGTCCTTTTTACCACTATTAAAGAATGACATTCCCTTGAAACTAGGTAAAGTGGCGCATCCTGCGAATAGAATGCTTAATAAAACCATCGAAATATAGCTACGTGCACGCATAAACTTATTTATACTTGGTATTATTATAAATAGCCGTACGATGATCGACATCATTAAACAAGTCGCAGACCTAGGATTCATGCTGGCAGCAGTGCTTGCATGCGGAGTCTTTATTGTGATCTTGCTGAAATACATTCTAGCAAATGTTGTCAGTGATGTGGAGTCGATCAATAATCTCGCAAGCATGTTAAACAATCGAGTACGAACCATGAACAATGATCTCGCTCGTATCGATACTTTAGTGTCCTCCAGATTCGGCCTTCGTGTCGATCTCGAGAGATTATCGAGAACTGACGGAAAGACCGATGCCCGCCGAGATTGATCAAATTAAACTACTGGTAAACCAGTATGGTATGCCCATGATTGCCGCTTGTGGCATGGGGTACTTCATCTATTTTGTTTGGAAGTTTGTAACAGAAAACATTAATGCCAAGCTTGCAGAAGCTAGGCTTACGATGATCGCATTGATTGATAGAGTACGCATGTTAGATAATGATATGATCAGATTAGAACAAAAGATCACGACCAGTATCGAACTTAATAGAAACAAATCATTGAAATCTGTAAATACGGAAATGATTTATAAAGCCTCAGAGAAGAGCAACGCGGCTCCGCAACCAATCACTACGAATGAAACACCTCAGACTATTCATACTCCTATCCCTTCTTCTCGTAATTCCAAGAAATAACTCTTACGGAACTCAGCAAACGTTTGCCTTTAAATCGGAAGCGTTTAGCTCAAATGGTGGTTATTCAAACTACGAGTTAACCATGGAGAACACCGCTTATAATCGTAAGCAGACTATTATCGCGACTCAACAAGCAGCGGCAGCGACTGCGGCATCTGCAGCAGCAAATACTCCAATCAATCAGTTCATCGCTGGATTAGAAGCTCGTGTTTATTCTCAGATCGCAGCAAACGTAACATCTCAGCTATTCTCAACCACTGCGACGCAGGGAAGCTTTAATCTTCCTTCTGGAGCAAAAGTCAATTGGGTAGAGAACGCAGGAATTGCGACTCTTACGATATATGATCCGTCTACAAATACAACGACTACGATTCAGATTCCTGTCAGTAGTCTTGTTCTAGCAGGTTCAGGAGGTGGTTGATCATGAGGTATCTTTTACTCCTTTGCTTATTCCTCACTGGTTGTCAAACGTATAAGTTGGCAAGACACCCTTATAGTATTCAAGATTCTCCAGTCATCCAAGAGAGTCCACTTGCAAAGCAATTAAAAGCTTTACCACCTTTAAATGCTCCTCAGATGACCGTGGCAGTGTATTCATTCCAAGATAAGACTGGTCAACGTAAGTCCTCGAACAACCTAGCTTTATTCTCGAGCGCAGTTACTCAAGGGGCTGAATCTTACTTGATGGAGAGCTTACAGCTTGTAGGAAATGGTACGTACTTTAAAGTCCTAGAACGTACAGGTCTTGACGATATCATTAAAGAAAGACAGATGGTTAGACAAGCCAAAGAAGACTTTGAGAACACCAAAACACCTGGTACACTTCCGCTCTTATTTGCAGGAGTATTGATTGAGGGCGGAATCACGGGTTACGATTCAGATGTTGAGACAGGTGGTTATGGAGCAAATGTACTTAGTATTGGTGCTCAGGATCAATACAGTAAAGATATTGTAACAGTATCACTTAGGCTCGTGAGTGTGAATACTTCTGAGGTGCTTTTAAGTGTAACATCCACAAAAACAATTTTTACGGCCAGCGTTTCGGGAAACGTGATGGCGTTCTACTCAAATGGTACAAAGTACTCTGAGGCAGAACTTGGATTCGCAAACAACGAATCTGGAAATATAGCTTTGAGAGCTGCGATTGACGAAGCTCTAATGGAACTCGTATATAAAGGTGAAAAACAGGGGTTATGGTCATTTAAATCTTCTTCCCCTGCTCTAAAGAATATCAAATAATAATAATGATAACAATAACAACCCTTCACCAAAAATACAATGAAGAAAGTAATAGTTAGTTTGTTTCTCGTTTTCGCGGGAACCGCGTTCGCCCAGAACGCTTTATATATGCAGCAAATAAGCACGGCCGCAATCGTGAACATCTTACAGGCTGGTGGAAATAATCGTATCGGTAGCTCAGGCTTACCTTCAATATTAAATGGAGATGGAGTTAACTTTGACATCAAACAGGTTGGAAACACCAACGCCATTGATTTTAATTTTACATCCGCATCAAATACGAACCTAAAACTCTATAACACTGGAGACGCAAACACTCAAGGATTATACATCAACGGTGGAACAAATACCTTTGATCTAGAGTTTAC
>Ga0214166_1001428_pt1 | contig 10374 bp, 9 predicted proteins | sample TroBogepilimnion_27_FD_153005 | JGI IMG/M metagenome (GOLD analysis project Ga0214166, IMG submission 153005) | Freshwater microbial communities from Trout Bog Lake, WI - Practice 18AUG2009 epilimnion v3 | ecosystem: Environmental > Aquatic > Freshwater > Lake > Epilimnion/Euphotic zone ...
TAGAACAAGAAAATATCCTCATTGGCACTAAGACACCTAAGTTTGTCAGGTCGTGCATTGTGGTGGCATTAATGAGGTTTGTGAATATCTTTGCTAACCCGGTTGTAAAAGGTGTCGCACTTAGTCCTACAACAACCGCACCAGTACTTTTAGCAAACTCTGTCCATGCCTTATAAGTCGTATGAGCCTCATCAACCACCAACACATCCATTTGGGGCCAGTACTCTCTCTTGGCTATTGTTTGTACAGATGCTATCTGGAATAAAGATTCAGGTCTTCTCCTCCAGTGATTAGCTTGGACAATCCCATGATCTGTAAGACCATACTGATCCGCTACCTTGGAAGTCTGATCTATGAGGGTAGTTCTATCGCAGAGAAATACTGCACGTTTACCTCTTTTGATTGCCTCATTGCAGATACGCAACCCAAGGTAAGTTTTACCAGCTCCTGTTGGAGCCATTATGATTTGGTTTTTATGACCATCTCGAATTCCTTGACGTAAGGCATCATGCGCCTTAGTTTGAAATTCTCTTGGTTTTGGAAATCCATCATCACACTCTTTCGGTGCTAGGACATTGTTCATTATTTAGACCTCATCCTTTCTAATTGTTTCTGTAAATCTTTGACCATCTTAATAGCTTCAGTCTTTTCGTTAACTAAACCCTTGATCCTAATTGAGAGCTGTGCATTCTCAAGATTCAATCTCTTAATCTCCTCATGAGCAGTCTTGAGAGCATCATCAGAGTCTAAAAGCTCATACATCATCTCTAAATCTTTTTGATGTGCAAGGTCTAAAGACTCCATCTCGCTTTGATCAGGATTTTGTCCATCATTAGGACTTTCCCTAGTAAGTGATTCATGTGTCTCTTTTTCACTACGAATCGGATTCGTAGTGGAAATACCACAGTCTTCTTGAATTAGTTTCTTTCTAGCACTTTTGTTTCTAGATTCCTTTTGTTTTTCTGCAACTTCAGGGTTTTTGATAGCTGAAACAAATGGTCTTGAAACATTGCAAACCTTAGCTATTTCATAAACAGATAAATCTTTTGTGAGGATGTGTACAAGAGCTTCTAGTACGACTTTTCTTTTATCTTCATTAGTTCTGGGTTTACCATGCGTACCATTGACCCCAAAGCTCATCACCTGAGCCTCTTCTAGTGTTCCTGGTTTGTAATTAACATCAATATTCTTTGTGTCGCAAAGCATATAGGCATGGTATCTATGGAATCCATCTACCAACCAATACGTTACCCCATCAAATACAGTAAATATAGGAGGGAAGATATCCCCATTATTCATACACTCAAGGTAATTTTGAACGGTTTGTTGGTCAATGACTACACGACCTTGAGTACCTCCATCAATGCGAATGTCACTTAATTTAATTGTTTTCATCTTTTCTCCGTTAGTTAAATAAATCTGGTCTAAGCTCTTTAGCCGTCACCAGCCCTTGTGTTGCCTTCTCAATCTTCTTGGAAAGCAATGGAGATGGTCTTTTTACCTTAGTGATCAAAAGTCCCAACCAAGTGGGAGTGATACCTAAGTAATCAGCCATTTCCTTTTTAGCCCCATAAGGCTCTCCTGCAAAATATTCTTTTAAGTTCATTAGTTCCTCCTTAAAAAAGATTCTAACACATCTAATTTTATGTTATAGTTTACCCACGATCATAAGATCGGGCTTATTGTCCTACGGGACTGAAAGGTAAAAAATGAGTTTATTTGTAAGTGATTCAGGTGGTAGTTTTGAGAGATGTCCTGCTGGGGTACACCTAGCTAGGTGCTACAGAATTATTGATATTGGTACTCAAAAGATAACATATATGGGTGAATCTAAGTTCTCTCACCAAGTAATGTTCTCTTGGGAGGTTCATGGTGAGGATGATAATGGTAGTCCCATCAAGATGAATGATGGCAGACCCTATTCAATCTTAAAGACATATACATTGTCTTGGAGTGAAAAAGCTAATTTAAGATTAGATTTACAAAGTTGGAGAGGGAAGTCATTTACTCAAGAAGAGTTAAGAAGATTTGATCTTAAGAATGTTTTAGGGGCTTGGTGTCAGTTAAATGTGATGGATCAAACATCAGGTAATGGTAAGACTTACTCAAATGTAAAAGGTATCACTCCAGTTCCATCATTTATAAAGCAAAAGGGTTTGCCAGAGGGTGTAAATAAACTTGAGTTGTTCAACATTGCTGAACCTGATTTAGACATGTTTGCAACATTCTCTGATAACCTTAAAGGAAAGATTGAGTCAACTCCTGAGTGGCAAAAAAGATCTGTATCAAAGATCACAACACCACAAATTAATCAGTCTAGTGAAGACGAAGACATCCCTTTCTGATCATGAAAGCACTTTACTTAACTTTACTTTTAGTGGGGTGTTCAAGTGCTCCACCACCAGCAGCACACATCTATGCCAACCCTCCAGCAGTCCAGTTGGCTTTAGATTCTAGAGTTCAGCAGATGAGCCGTAATGAGGTCATACAAGCAACCATAGAGTGTGAAAGTAACAACATGAGAGCAGTACCTATTCAGACGAAAAGACTAATCTCAGGAATGATGAGTGACATCATCATAGATGTACAGTGTATGCCTCGTTATCGTATTTATGGTCAATAGGAGTTGATATGTTAAATATATTTATTGGTGTAATTATTGGGTTTTTCGTAGCGACCTATGGACTGGGAAACATCATCTCTTCTGTAGATCATTTTATTAACAAAGCAAAGACAGTCAAAATTGATACGGAGTAAGAATGACAACAATAATAGCTAGGTCAGCGGAGTCTGTTCATTGGTACAAAGCCGATAATGGAGCTCCAATGTATACAGTTAAAGCAAAAGATGGATCAGATCGTCCTACGACTCTTAGAGACGCTCGAAAGATGAATCTGATACCTTCAGTCACCACTATCTTAAAAGTCTCCGCAAAGCCCGCATTAGAGGCTTGGAAGATGGAACAGATGTTGTTGGCTGCTCTTACCCTACCAAGACAATCCAATGAGACAGAAAAGGATCTGATAGCAAGGATCGTTGCTGACTCTAAGGAAACTGGTAAGGCAGCTGCGGAGCGTGGAACTCGTATCCATGAGTCAATTGAAAAACACTACAAGAAAGAGAAGGACATACAACATCCTGAGATTGCTAAATCATTTGAGAAGTCAGTTTTTGAGCACTTTAAAACCCATCCCTTCCATCCTTGGATTGTTGAGAAATCATTTGCATCTAAATTAGGATATGGGGGTAAGGTAGACTTGTATTGTGAGAAAGATGAGTCGGCACGCACAGGAATCGTTATTGATGCCAAATCTAAGGAATTTGGACCTGATGATGAAGTGATGGCATATGAAGATCACTTGATGCAACTCTCAGCATATCGCATGGGTTTAAATCTGCCTCATGCAAGATGTGCCAATGTGTTTGCATCTGTGAGCCACCCTGGTCTTATAAAGATCATAGAGTGGTCTGAGGAGGATTTAATAAGGGGATGGAATATGTTCACATGCCTATTAGAATTCTGGAAACTTAAACATAAATTTGGAGGATGAAATGGTATTAACAAAAGAAGAAATCATGCAAGCATTCATAAATGCTAACCTAATTGAGAACTACAACTTTCTTGAAGAAGATCTTGTTAAGTTAGCTAATGCCTTTATAGATAAAGCTATGGAGAAGTTAGCAGATAAGTAATAAAAAAACCCCCTCACACGAGGGGGCTAAAGTGGGCAACTGCAAGCCCTAATTATTGTTGAATACCTGAGTAATATCTTTGAATAGCAGGTAATACACGAGGATTTCTTGATTGCAATTTATTTAATTCTGTTTGATATAAAGCTTTTGTTCTTTCATCAATATTTGAACTTGCAATACCTTTAAGAAGTTCATGAGCATAACCAAAATCTCCTGCACTATCACCTGTTGGAAAAGTATTGAAATATTCATCTCCTATACTTCCTTTAAATTTTGGTAATTTACGAGAATTTATTAAGTCAGCTTTTCCAACTTCATCTGCTAAAGCATTAATTTTTTGATTCTGCTTAATGCTTTCTCTAATATCAGATGCGGTTTCTTTTGGAGGAACTGGAGGTTTCAAAGATTTAATTAAAGATTTCTGTTCTTTAATCTTATCTAAAGATTCATTGTAATTTTGTTGAGCATTTTCATATTCAGTTCTTGCTTTTGCTTTTTGATTAATTAAACCTTGCTCAATTTTATTTCTAGCTGACTCTTGTTCTTTTTGTTGTTGATATTCTGGAGTCATTCTTTCTCTAACTAATTTTTCTCCTTCTGTACCTAAAGTTAGTAGAGGATAACCCTCGTATAAATTAGGACTTTCTCCATGCAATACATCAAATATTTTTTGATAACCCTGTGATTGACTAGGTATGTTTGTCTTTTGCATAACAGACATACTAGGAACTTTTGATGCCTCTTGTTCTGTTGCACCAAATTCTTTAGCATACTTTTTAGTCGCTGCTCCACCAAGTGGTGCTCGAACTAATGGAACTTCAGTTGGTTCAGTTTCATTTAATAATTTTTCATAATCAAATAATTTATGTTCTGGTTTCATGTCTTTTATGACATTGTGCTCAAGCCTAGCTTTTTCTAAGTTTTCTTTATGTAATTCATGTTCTTGAATTAATCTATCATGTTCAGCATGAGCTTCAGCCAACTTTTGTTGATGTTCAGCCAAATCTTGAGCATGTTGATCTAACTCATTTTGTTTTGCATTTTGATATGCAGATTGAAGTTGTTTTTCTTGTTCTAATTGATTTGTTAATTGTTCAGTAGCAGGATTAGTTGTAAGAAAAGCCCTTTTAGCAGTACCAAGAATTGAAAATGGTACTTGATTTAAAAAGTTTTGACTTGTATTATCTGGTGGATTAGTTCCAGATTCATACCAAGGCTTTTGATTTGTATCACTTGTATTTTGATCTTGTTTAAAATCAAGTATTCCTAATCTATCATTAGAACCTGAAACATCAACATTTGGATTTCCCATAGCTTGTGCTACTGTTTTTTGTTCAGGCGTTGCAGATGAAATATTTTTTATAGGTGCAGATGGAGTACTCTTTCTTTGAGTCTCAGAAGTTGGACTATCTACAAAAAAATCATCTAAATTTCTACCTATAGAATCAGACATAAATCACCTTAATGAGAAAGATTTTTGTTGTAACGATCTGATATTTCTTTGGCTTTTTTGGCATGTTCATTCATCAAGTTGTCCATCCAATCGCTATTCAGAATTTGATAGTTAGGAGCATAAGGTGTTAAATCATTAAGATGTTCTTTTCTTAAATATCTATGACCATCATATATATTTTTATACATGTCAAAAGAATTATCAAGTTGTAGTAGACGGTCCATCACAGTATGATAATTTAAATCTCTAGATAACATTCCAGAAGTAATCAAACTAGCTTCTGATGTGGGTATTTGAGCCGTGGTTGAAAGACCTTTTATTTTGCCTTGAGCAAAGTTAGCATTATCTATAGCTAAAGCTACCATTTGAGCAACTCTACGTTCTTCAGGATCTCTAAAATTATCCACAAATGTTTTTACTGGAGCACCTAATGATCCAGATAGAGACCCAAAATTACCATGCAATCCTTCATTTAATGAATTCATCATGGCAGTTTGTAACTTATAGTCACTACCCATTACATTTAATACTTTATCTACTATTTTTTGATGTTCTTTATTTCCAGCAACATAATCCAAAACTTGATTTATATTTTGACGATATTGTTGATTATTAATTGGATGACCAAATGTGCTAATCGCATCTAATTTGGCTGTTGATGCAGCCTCATCATTTTTAATTTTTTCTTGACCTAAAGGTGTAGATGCTGCATCTGGATGAATTTGAGCAAAACCAAAATCTACAGGCTTTCCTTCTTTCTCTTTTCTAGGATCTATTGGAAGTACATTATTTTTAGGTTCTTGAGTTTGTGTTTGATCAATAGTAGGCTTTTGAGTTTGTGATGGTTTACCTCTGCCTAATACTGCCAAATCCGCAGGATCTGGAGGAAGACTCATATTGCGATTGATCTCAATATTATGAATAGCTTGATCTCTTGCTTTTTGTTGTATTCCAATCTGTGTATCTATAGATTTAACCGCAGCAGCATCAGGAGCTCTAGCTCTCCAATCAGCAACTAAATTGTCTGGTGGTAATTGACCCACATGTTTAGGATCGTGATACCACGCTTCTATTTCATCTGACACATCTTTATTTTTACTCAACAAAAGATTACTTTGTGCAATCTGTGATTTCATTTGAGCTATTGGTATAGCTGATGCTCTTTGTTGTTCTACATTCTCACCTAATGCCTCAGATGCACTTCCAAGGGATGCCATAAAACCACCAAGTTGTGGCTTTGCAAACCCAGCAGCAATCTTGAACCAATTAGGTTGTGCATATCTATTCTCAAGACCTTTTAGAATATCTTGTTGAGCATCTTTTAAAGTTTGTAAATCAGTATCAGAAGTACCATAAAGATTAAACTTAGATAAATCAGTACCTAAAGCTGGTTGAGGTGTGGTTTGATCTGCCATTTTTATTCCTAATTATGTAGAGTAATCATTACTACCTTGAAGGTTTGAACCATTAGATGCGTTGGTTAAGTCTTGGGATGTAATATTTGAAGGATTTGAACTAAACATTTGAGATAAAGCTCCTTGTGTTATGCCATTACCACCAAATAATTGATTATATAAACTTGGTCCTGTACCGCCAGTACCAGTACCACTAAACAAACCAGTAACACCAGATCCAATTGATGCCAATGCAGATAATGGAGATCCATTTGCAGTTGTAGTAGTTGTAGTAGGTACTGTGTAACCTCTAAGCATTCCTGAAAGTGTAGATAAGTTATTAAGAGGGAACAACTGCTGATTTTGTCCAATAGTCTGTTGTTGACCGCCTAGAGTAGCCAAAGCATTTATATCTGCTAAGTTTTGAGTTCCTGCTTGTGTGCCTAAAGTTCCTAAACCGAGTCCAGCTTGATTCAGAGCACTTGCTTGTTGCGCTGCAAGATTTCCTGCTGTCTGTCCTGCCGTAAGGTTTGCTTGGTTCTGTTGAGCCTGAGCATTCGCAGCAGTTGATCCCAAATTAGATGCAATCGTATTAGCACCTTGTTGAAGATTGCCAAGATTAGTACCGCCTGTAATCAGATTGGATGCTTGTGTATTGGCTAAATTACCTGCAGTTTGACCTAACTGACCCATTAAATTAGCTTGATTTTGGGTTAATGTGCCTTGAGTATTACCTGCATTAATTAAATTCTGTTGTTGTTGAGCAGTTAAACTTCCAGCAGTCTGTCCTAATGTTCCAAGTAAATTAGCTTGTTGTTGTCCTAAAGTACCCGCAGTATTACCCAATTGTCCTAATAAACTCTGTTGTTGTCCTGCTGCATTTAATGCTTGTCCATAACCAGCACCTTCCATATTTGCTATTGTGTTATTCAAGTCTTGTTGAGCCTGTTCATTAACTTGACCTAAAACTTGAGCTCCACGTTGTGATCCGAACTGCCCTGAACCTACAGCTGCTGCGGTTGCTTGTGGATCTAAGTTTTGCTGAATGTTTCTTTGACCTAAATCATAAGTACTTTGTACTTGATTTTGTAGGTATGGACTCATGTAATTTTGAGCCATCTGTCCAGGATTGTTAGTCGCTGCCGCCTGAAGATAAGGATTTGCTAAATTAATACCGCCAGATTGCGCTGCTTGACTCAAATAAGGATTAGCTGAACCTAATGTATTTAAGTTAGTTGCTTGGTTAACATATTGACCTGAAACACCAGCAGCGTTTGCATTAGATGCATTATTCAAATAAGGACTAGCAGAAGATAGACCAGATATCCCCATTCCTGCGTTAATACCTTGAGAACCTGCTTGAGTACCTGTGTATGCCATAGCATTCTGTGCATATGGACTTAAAGCATTTAAAGGGCTATTAGATGTACCTGCTTGTAGATATCCAGCACCTGCGCCTGTAATATTTTGCTGACCCGCCTGATTGAGTAGATTTTGACCTTGTTGGAATGTAGGTTGCGTAGACCCAGCACTACTTGCTATGTCACCAAATGCTTGAGTTTGAAGTGGCTGAGCCCCAACATATTGAGCAGCATTAGGATTATTTGGATCAACTTGAGCCATCCCCTGACTAGCAATACCACTAAGATAATTAGTGTAATAGTCTGGTGCAGTAGTTTGTACTTGTTGATTACTTTGTAAGAGGTTTGCCATTTTTATCCTTTCACACTTCTTAAATAAGAAAGTGGTGACTTAGCTTTAGGGGGAATCTTGTTTTTTGGAGCAGATCGTTTATGTTTTCTTAGTTCTTCTCTCATTTTATCAAGCAGTTCAGCACCCCTCTTATTATCTCCTCCTCCAAGAGATGAGACAAATGAGGCTGGGAATACATATTCCCCATCAGCGATTTGTGCTGGTACTGGCTCTCCATGATCATGAGTATGATGTGGAATCTCTGTTCTTAACTTCTCTAAAGTATGCGCCCCAGCCTTGCTAGAACCATCCCCCAAGGCTGCTACAGTATCTGCATCCATTACATAATCACCTTGATGGAGCATCGCTGGAATATCATCAGATTGCCCTGTACCGCCTCCTTGAGCATAGTACCCAGTCAAACCAGTAATAAACTCAGGCTTATGCCCTTCAGGAGCGGCTTCTTCATACTTTGAGGGTAATCCACCCTTAGCCATAAATGGTGTCGTTGGACGAGCTCCTATGCCCCCATAAAGAGACTTTAAAGGATTAATCCTACTGTTTGGTTTCTGACCCATTGAGCTGTAATACTCATTTGTTGGTGCAGCTGCTAACATCCTAGGTGTGGTATTAATAGGTTTGACCATCATTTGGTCATCTATTGAACCTCCTGATGCTACAAATTTAGTACTTTGATTTATCAGTTGTTGAACTAATTCAGGTGTTAATTGGTTTGCAATATCACTTTGACTCTGTGGTGTTGGGGTACTACTATGTTGAGAAGTATCTTGTTCTCCAGGAGTCAAAGATGAGTAAACTTGTGTTAATGGTTGTTCTATGTTTGATTTAGTTCCATAAACAGGAGCACCTGCCAACATAGATGGTGCAGAACTAAGTGCGGCTAATCCACCTTGAGTTGTTTGAGTTCCCGATCCACTACTAGGAAGGCTTGATCCTTTAGATGTGTTTGGTACTGAAACATTTAATCCACCACTACCAGATTTAGTAGATCCACTAGCCCCACCTGAACCATCATAGTCAGGAGCATTATTTGGTGTTTCTATTGTTTGAGTTGATCCATCTGCATAAGTTACAGTAGATGTGCCATCAAAATTATTGACAGTGCTGATTATGTCTGTACCAGATGGAAGTATTTGTGCAGTCAGATCTGGATTTCCAGAAGCATATGTAGGAGCTAATTCTTGTGTAATATCATTTAAATTGGGTTGTGTTATATCTATAGGTGGCAATCCAGTTGTATCTTGTGCTGTTGGATCTGTAGAACCACTAGTAACACTTTGTGAAATACTATTTATGTCTTGAAATGCAGTTGGATCAAATGATGTTCCATTTGATGGAGACATAGATAGTGTATTACCTAATCCATTACCTGAATTAATTTGAGTAAGTCCACCAGATGAATCAAGCGGTGGAGATGGTGGTGAAAGTGTTGATGTTATTGTTGATGGCAAAGGATTACCACTTGAATCAGTAAGTGGTGATGTTCCTTGTGGTGGTCCAATAAAATCAGGTGAATTTGGATCTGGTGAACTTGTTTGTTGAGAACTTGATCCAGAATTTAATCCACTTATTGTTCCTTGAGCTAAAGCATTTTGTAAATCTTGACCTGATGCTAAAGATCCAACAGTGGATAAAGCACCAGTAGCCAAACCATTTGCCAATTGAGGTGATGCACCAGTTAAATCTTGTATTTGATTAGATATACCACTATTAGCAGATTGACCTAAACCCGTTCCACTTATTGCACCACTAATAGCTAAATTTTCTAATGGTTGTGTTAAGTTTTCTTTGCCACTTGCAACTGATGATATTAATGGAATTAAAGCACCAGACCCTGGAGCTACTGCATTAGCCATCATTGATGCTATAGCTGTAGGAGATGAAAGTGAATTTAATACACCACCAATAAAACCATTTCCAAAAACACCACCACTAGAACTAGCATTTTGTTGATAGAAATTATTTAAATTTTGAAGATCAGTTTGTACTTGATCTCCATTTAATCCTTGTTGATTTAAAAATTGAAGATTTGCATTTATTTGGTCTTGATTGCCACTTTGAAGTGCTGTAAGTAAGTTAGTTTCGGAAAAAGCAACAGGATTAGACATTGCACTAGTTAAA
>Ga0214166_1001434_pt1 | contig 10319 bp, 14 predicted proteins | sample TroBogepilimnion_27_FD_153005 | JGI IMG/M metagenome (GOLD analysis project Ga0214166, IMG submission 153005) | Freshwater microbial communities from Trout Bog Lake, WI - Practice 18AUG2009 epilimnion v3 | ecosystem: Environmental > Aquatic > Freshwater > Lake > Epilimnion/Euphotic zone ...
AACTTCATATCTGAGTCAACCCACCAAGCATAATCAAAATCACTCTTTAGGAAAATGTCAGTTAGGTTACGTCTAGCGATAGTAATAACTGATCCAATGTTAAATGCACAGTTGATCTTAATACCATTAGCAACCATGTTTGCGGCCGCCATCGCCAAATGTTGTGCAAATTCTGCATTAACCATTTCCATTGCTGGAACAAGGATCATAACACTTGGTGTCTTGCCTGCAGGTTGTTGTACCTTCTGAGCAGGTTGTGCTTGTGGTACTGGTTGTTGAGCCTGTTGTGTGGGAGCGGCCAATGGAGCTACCTGAGGCTTAACATTAATATTCAACTTATTTTTTTTCATCTTTTACCTTTTTATTTTTTAATTGTCGGCTCAATAACTTTATTTGATTTTGGCTTAGAAGTCTTGGACCATCTGTACTGTAATTATCAGATAATATTTCTTCAAATGCTAGGTTTGAATGTTGTGTAGACGTGTTATTCTCCGCACTCTTCTGCACTTGGATCACCTTCTTGATTAGCCTGGAATTTTACTGTGAGACCGCCTTCGGGTGTACGCAGATATTTTACCCCATCAATACACAGTATAGAAAACTCTTTAGGAGTATCTGTATCTTCAGATGCTTCGTGTAAGACTTTGACGTCTAATTTGTCTTTAAATCGTTGGATAGGTTCTTTGCCACAGGATGCAACTCCTAGTGCGGCAAGAAGAACAGCTACTAAAAAAATTCGTTTCATACGTAAATCCTAGATATCATAGTCTTATTATAGCACCAGTGCTAGAATAATACAAGAGTTTTTTAACCAAAATGGTTATCTATGGATCCAGTCTTTTGATTGAAATGGTTTGGAAATTTGACTACGGCTTAGGTAGTAGATGCAACGCTTTTTAAGGCGTCTGATGATACGATGGTCGCTGTCCCAATCAAATGCTTTGAGATACATGCGCCATGTGTTGTAGTAACGGCGTTTGCCTTTTTGTGGTTCGTTGAAATAATCAACTATCTGCTTCATATCGCCATAAAATTTTTCATTTAGCTCACATGCCATATTGAATGCGTAAGCATCAATTTCGTCATTGTCACCTAAATATTCTTGTTCTTGGCGCTGTTTAGTTGATTCGGCTGTTGAACTGTAGCCTGGAAGGTTTTTAAATTTACGCTTGCGAGCTTGTCGCATGTGTATGATTTCATGTAGTAGAACATCTGCTACTCTATTACATATTCTGGTAAATCTTCGAGAAGTTAGCGTGATACGCTTAGATCCTGTTTTGTAACACAGATGAAGCTCTATGCACTTTTTACGGTCCATATCGTACTCTGTATAATACATGCCACCAATCCAAAGGTGATTTTCTTCAACCTTTGGATCGTAGCTAATGCGACTTCTCACAGGCAACCAATATTTTATGTGTTTGGTTAGACGCTTATTGAATTCGGTAATTGACAAGGGTTGATCGACAAGAAGATCCTTAGCCATATAGACCATGTCTATAATGGACTGTTTATCCCACTCACTCCAGTTAAAAGATGAAGCTATTGTCACGATTGGACTCCGATATGCTGTATTTACCTGACGGTAAAGAAAATCATTAAGTTAGCACTTAATGTACTACCAGTGCCTAATAACACCCGCTATAATAACCAAATTAGTTATTATATAGGTCAGCACTATTACAGTTCTTATTATAGCTATCTTATCGGATTCGGCGTTAGTGGATCCGGACTTCTCGCCCAAACTTTTAGCCCACAGACGCCAAACTCTTTTAAACCAATTACTTGACTTCGGTAAATTCAGCATCGATGGTATCCTGACCTGCTAACGGATCATCATGCTTGAATCTTTTACCAGCATCCATTTCGCCCTCTTGTTTGGCCTGCTCTTTAACTTCTGCAGACTTCTGGAGGAATTTACTAAGGATATCTTTTACCGCAGTCGAAGCCTTAACGATAGTTTCTTTATCAGTTCCCTGATTAGCAACTTTGGCTTCTGCGATAGCAGTTTCAGCTGTAGCACGTTCATCATCAGAAACCAAGTGACCTAACTCTTTCATTTCTCTTTCTGTTTGTGCGATAACTGAATCGGACTCATTGCGTACATTGATAAGCTCTAAAGTCTTCTTATCTTCTTCTGCATTGGCTTCTGCGTCCTGTACCATCTTTTCAATTTCAGCTTCGCTTAGACCTGAACTTGCTTTGATAGTAATTTTCTTTTCTTTACCAGTTTTCTTATCTTTGGCATTTACATCAAGGATACCGTTAGCATCGATATCGAATGTAACTTCGATCTGTGGCACACCGCGTGGTGCTGGATCAATACCTTCTAGATTAAATTCGCCTAGTAGTTTATTACCAACAACTAGATCACGTTCACCTTGGAATACTTTAATAGTAACCGCTGGTTGGTTATCTTCTGCTGTTGAATAAGTTTGGCTGAACTTAGTAGGAATGGTTGTGTTCTTCTTGATCATCTTGGTCATAACACCACCTTGTGTTTCAATACCAAGACTTAGAGGAGTAACGTCTAACAATAGAACGTCTTTACGTCCGCCACCTAGAACATCACCTTGTACTGCGGCACCTACTGCAACTGCTTCGTCTGGGTTAACGTCTTTACGTGGAGCCTTGCCAAACAGTTTCTCAACTGCTTCTTGTACCTTAGGCATACGGGTTTGACCGCCAACTAGGATAACTTCGTCGATGTCTTCGGCAGTAACACCAGCATCTTTCATAGCAGTCTTACATGGAGCAATAGAACGCTCGATCAATTCTGCAACTAGGTCTTCTAACTTAGCACGAGTAATGTTAACATTCATGTGCTTAGGACCTGTCGCATCTGCTGTGATGTATGGCAAATTAACTGAAGTTTGTGCAGAGCTAGACAATTCAATCTTAGCTTTTTCTGCGGCTTCTTTCAAACGTTGTAGAGCAAGAACGTCTTGTGTTAGATCAACACCGCTGTCCTTCTTGAATTCTGAAACAAGATAGTCCATGATGCGTTGGTCAAAGTCTTCACCGCCTAGGAATGTATCGCCGTTAGTTGATAGAACTTCAATTTGCTTGTCGCCGTCTACGTTAGCGATCTCGATAATGGATACGTCAAATGTACCACCACCTAAGTCGTATACAGCAATCTTACGATCTTTCTTGTCTGTCTTATCGACACCATAAGCAAGAGCGGCCGCTGTTGGTTCATTGATAATACGTAGGACTTCTAAGCCTGCGATACGGCCAGCGTCTTTAGTGGCTTGACGTTGTGCATCATTAAAATATGCAGGTACTGTAATAACTGCTTGGCTTACTGTTTCGCCTAGATAGTCTTCAGCGGTCTTTTTCATCTTGCGAAGAACTTCTGCTGAAATTTGTGGAGGGGCTAATTTTTCATCTTTAACTTGGATCCAAGCATCGCCATTGTCGGCTTTGATGATTTGATAAGGCATCAAGTCGATGTCTTTTTGTACTTCTTTCTCGTCGAACTTGCGTCCGATCAAACGCTTTGCGGCGTAGATAGTGTTTTTGGGATTTGTTACTGCTTGACGTTTAGCTGGTGCTCCAACTAGGATTTCGTCACCGTAAGCAATAATACTTGGCGTAGTACGAGCGCCTTCTGAATTTTCTAATACTTTGGCTGTTCCATTTTCAATAACAGCAACGCATGAGTTTGTTGTACCTAAATCGATACCGATAATCTTTGACATATTTTTCTCCTTTAATAAGCAAGATTTTGTATAATAAATGCCACTGCCCATTCGGCACAGTTGACCAAATATTTATACATTATAAATCCTGTAAAACTATAAATCAAGCCTTTTTGAATGTTGGGTCATAGGGCCACGTATCATAACATTAAAACTTAAAACTATGCGCTGTTCATATGGTCTTTTACGACCAACGTCGACACCGTGTGTTAACCAACTTGGGAAGAAAGTCAACACGCCCTTTTCTGCTTGATTGCTTATGTAGGCAGTTTTAAATGATTCTTTGTCTAAATAATCTGGATCCCACATAACGCTTGCTGGACGTGGATCCATGAATACTGTTGCTCCTGATCCTTCTGGCGCTTGCAAATATAACAGGCCGCTAAGGAAACTGTTTGAGTGTGCGTGAATAATATGTTGGTGCCCTACTTCTGCCACGTTACACCACATACAAGTGATTTCGTGGAAGCGTCTTTTTATGCCCATTACATCAAGGACTTCGCCTGCTTCATTGTACAGGAAGTCTGTTATTTCTTGGAACTGGGGTAGGGTATGTAAGTTATCGTCAGTAGTCCATGCAAAGTCATTGCTATGTCCTGTACCTGCGGATTTGAGTTTTTCTAATTCTACGATCATGCGATCGCATACGCTTGTATCTTCTAATCGAGATACAAACATAGGAGTGGCAAATAATTGCCTTAATTCTTTATCTACGGCTTTCATTCGGAATATTGACTTTGGTTAGTCCAGTAGTGATCTAAAGGATCTGGTTTGAAAGTCATGTGCGGTGCAATATCATTATCAAATATCTGCGCCATAGAATTCCAAAGAGCTTTGCGTTCTTTTTCAGTCATGCCCGCAACGCCAGGAAACGCATAACCACCCGGATCTTCTTCTTTAATCAGACCATAGTCATGACGGAAAGTCATGCACATTGAGTGAATAATTTGTTCTCTGTTCATATCAGTAATTATCTTTCACAGGTGGCGGGCCCTGTAGGAATCGAACCTACATCGCAAGTTTCGAAGACTCGTATTCTATCCATTGAACTAAGGACCCGTATATCCATAAACAAAAACCATTTTTTGTATTTCCCACGGATCTATTTCAGTATAAACTGATCCAATGCGCCAACGGCATTCGTCCCAACATTCTTTTGTCCATGTTGGTCGAACCTTGTTTGCTCTGAGCATGAAGTTTCTCAAGAGATCGTATTCTCCCCATTGCCAGAGATAAAAAGGAATACAAAATAAATTTTTTGTAACGAATAAACTGTCGTCTATTTTATCAAGCCATTCGAGCGTAAACTCTTTACCACAATATTCTGGAACTAGATTGTGTGCATGGAATCCAAATGTATCTGGAGATCCTTGAGGAAAGTCCTTGGACCATTTCCTAGCCAGTTCCAGTGGTGCATAAGTTACACCTTGTTCTTCTAACCAGCCTCTGTACTTGGAACTAATAAGTTGATCTTCTAACCAGTCCCAATGTTCGCCATTCATGTCTTGCGCTAATTGGAGTTGCAGATCTAGCAGTTTCTTACTACGCAAACTTAATCCACCATTTCCGACTATAGACTTGTTATTGCGATCCCACATTTCTGCACCTATGTAATCATAGTCTAAAAATCTATCATCCCATAGGTCGGCTTGGGTAGGAAATCCATCATACTGTATGTACAATGCCCAATTGGTTTCTACATATTTAGGAACTTCGTGTAAGCAAATATGACTGTGTATGCGACCATTAAATTTAGGCACTTGCACAAATGTGTCGCAAGGATAGAAATTCTTATCGCTAAAAATTAATACTTTGGCTTCTGGGAATATTTTTTTGGTTTGGTCTAATGCCATGACTGTTGCGGCATAGTTAAGACTGTCGATGACTACGATAGTTAGGTCTTTAATCATATATAAAATTTGGTGCCCCCACCATGATTCGAACACGGGACCTACGGTTTACAAAACCGTTGCTCTACCAGCTGAGCTATAGGGGCATATGGTGCGGCTGGGTGGATTCGAACCACCAAAGGCGGTGACTAAGTCGTTGCCCTATCCTACACCGTGAAGTGAGAGCTTTGCTAATTTGCTTACAGCCGCATAGTAATTATACGATCTGCGTCAAAATCTCACAAGTATTTTGGTGCTCAAACCAAGAATCGAACTTGGAATTCATTCTTACCAAGAATGTGTTATTCCATTTAACTATAAGAGCTTAAACGATATCAAAGTTAATAATACAGCGTACATCCTCTGTAGGACCGGAACTGCTATGATAATACGTTCCATCAAACAGGATACAACGTCCTTTCTTTGGACTGATGCGATCTTTTACCTTTAGATCTATTTTGGAAAAATCAGGGTTAGGCATCGCTGGATCAAACTGTTTATCAAAGATAAAAGTATCGCCGTCTGTATCGTTTACATAATACAAGCATACCAAATGTTCCATACCGTAATCTACATGAACATTGTCATACTGCTTTCTTAGTTTGTCCGCGATAGGAAAGTGCATGAAGCTACGGCTCTGGATCATGCCTTTAGCTTCGTACCCAATCTTGTTCACGGCTTCAAACATTAAGGGCATGGTAAGATAATACATCATAGGACTGCGTATACCGCCCGAGTCTACATCAAAAAAGATATGGCTAAGGCCGGGTGTACGACCTTGTATCTTAGCTCTAGGATCATCAACGTCTAATGCTATATCACGCTGATAATGCCACGGAGCATTTTTATTCAATAGTTCTCGTTCTATCAAATCTTGATAGCCGGGCGATACTACATCGTCTAGAACATAAACGTCACCTAGCATATTAACCAGTACGATGAATCAAGTGATATCCAAACTGTGTCTGAACAGGCTCGCTGATCTCACCTAATGGTAAAGCTACAGTCGCATCTTCAAATGGCTTAACCATCTGGCCTGGGCCAAAGTTACCTAAGTCGCCACCATTGCGTCCACTTGGACATTTGCTGTGTGCTTGTGCCAATGAACCAAAGTTCAATGCGTTTGCTTGACTGCGTAGGCTCTGTGCCTGCTCTAATGTTGGTACTAGAATATGACTTGCTCTCATTTTTTTCCTTTATAAGTATGAGTGTTCTTTTAAGAACTGAACGTAATCCTCGACTCCTTCTGGAATCGATCTGCACAGGGATACGTCAAACCCTGTTGCTTCTAATGCTGTTATATCTGCTTTGGTGTCTGTTTGATACTGCGCTCTAAGATCAGCAGGCATTGGAATATAATCTAAGTAGACTTCTTGATCTACATGCTTGACTAATTCTTTAGCTACTCTCTCAAAGTTAGAACTCTTACCAGTACCTAGATCGTAGACACCTGCCCTAAAGTTTTCGACCATGTGCCATACTGCACGGCAGACATCCTCAACATAGATAAAGTCTCGATAATATTGATCACTGTCTTCAAATATCTTGATACTTCCAGTTTCTTGTATTTGATTGTACCAGTTGAGTATTGTTGATGCCATACGTCCTTTGTGATATTCGTTGGGTCCGTATACATTAAAGAATCTCAAACAGGCCGCACGATCTTTGATTTCTCTTTCAGCAAGTTGTTTGCTTAGAGCATATTGATTCAAAGGACCATTACCGTTTCCATATACAGCCGCCGAGCTTGCAAATACCATTGGTATACGCAACTCACTACACAGCCCCGCCAGCTTTCTAGTTGGTTGAATGTTTTGTTTGTAAATTGAATTCCAGTCATTGTGCAAAGTGTTAGTGATAGCACCTAGATGTATAACTGCTTCAATCTCCCCTGGGCTATAATGACCTAGCAGATCAAGTTCTCTTTCTTCCATAATAGAAAAAGTCTTGCCCACAAGATTTTTATATTGTTCGGCATGAGGCATATTATCGATAACCATCACGTCAGCACGACCGATACTGTTTAAGTACCCGACCATGGCACTACCAATAAAGCCACCACCACCTGTAACTATAATCATTTAAACCTCTTTCATATTTGTGTGTTATTATAACATAGTATTTTAAATATGTCTACTATGAATACAAAAGATATCGGACTTTTTCCATTATTTGCTTGGCCCTTGATGCGCCATATCCTAGAAGATAAACAGGATGTTAACCAAACTCTGCTAGATATCGTACAAAATGAACCCTTGCGTGATAATCAGGGCAACCTAATACACACAGCAATAGACATTTTGGAACGTCCAGAATTGGCAAAACTAAAGCAAGATATCCTTGAGCATGTTAATTTTTATGCTCGTGACGTGCTGGCCTACGAGGATATTGAAATTGAACTAACTCAAAGTTGGATCAATGTTACAGTACCTGGTCAGCATCATCACATTCATAGACATACAAATAGCATCATTAGCGGTACTTACTATCCTTTCGGAGTAGAGAAGAGTCCTATAGTATTTCATAACCCAAATACATTTCAGTTCGTACCGAATGTAGATGAGAACAATCAAAATCCTGTAAGCATGATTAGCAAAAACTGTATCTATGTTACGCCTAACCCAAGCGAATTAATGCTTTGGCTAAGTCCTATGGTTCACGGTGTTAAGAAGAACGAAAGCGAGAATAACAGAATTTCGCTTTCATTTAATATTATGATTAGAGGCTACGTTGGCCACGCCGAAAGTTTAAGCGGCGTCAGATTGTAAAATCTTGTATTCGTAGTTTACAGTATCTTCGTTTTCGCGTAGTGTAACAGCACCGTTCTTGTGATGAAATCGGCGAGCCATTTCTGTCTTAGGGCTCAATGTTACAAAGCGAGTAACTCCGGGAAATTGCTTTTTGATTTCCTCTACTGTTTGTAGTAAGAGTTCTTTACCTGCGCCAGGTGCGTAACTCCAAATTGTGTAAAAGATCGCTGTAGTAGGCGCTAGAGCTTCTTGTGCTAACTCAGATACAGAAGCGGGAACTTGGTCGCATAGGCTCACGCATACCATAGCCTTTGGATCTTCTCCGTCAACGATACTGCTAACAAAACGGTTGTTGCTGACACGGAACTCAGCAGGCAACTCAGGACGCACTGGGTCATCCTTGATGAATTCTAGCAGTGGACTTGTGATGTCTGTTATAAATGTTAGCATATAATTATTTATCTGGTTAACAAAAAAATGGAGCGGAAGGCGGGAGTCGAACCCGTCTATTTCAGTTTGGAAGACTGACGTGTAACCACAAACACTTCATCCGCACTTTATAGGTGCTCTCTGTGACGCTTGAATTCGCGGTAGCCCAACTCTTCCTGGCCGGTCCTTGCTTTGGTCGACTTTGGCAAGTTTTTCGGTGTTCCAGTGTAGCTACTCAAAGAGCACGTATAAAGTGTCTAGCTACTCACACCACATGAGCCCTAGACTGAGCGGTTACTCTGTCCATAACATTTATTCTTCTGGAGCAGGCGTTATACCTTACCTACGGTTGTTTCCTAGGCTCTTAAGAGGAGCTGTGAGGTCGAGTCCGTATGTACCTAGCCGTTTCTATGGTGATGGCCCCACCCACTTTCTTACGGAAAAGTGTAACCGGGTGTTTGGTGCTGTATTACTACAACAAATTTGGTGCAAGTGGCCGGGGTCGAACCGGCATCCCTTTTTATCGGGGGCGGGTTTTAAGCCCGCTGAGTATACCTATTTCTCCACACTTGCAATTAATTTTTTAGATATTATATCAGGTATACCAAATTTCCTTAAAACCTTCCTCTTCTGTAGGCATCTCAAAACTCGCCAACATTCCTTCTATTACAGAATCTGGAATTTCTTTCCCAGGACGACTGTCTAATCTACGCTTTAGTTCTCGCCTTGGCGGTGTTTCGAACACTACGGCAATATGCTCATAATCGGGCAACATGCTAAACTTACGAGCACGACTTTTTACTGTGGTGCTGGTTTGATCCCAAATTATAGTATGTCCATGCTTACGTGCAAATACAACTTGTTCAGCCATCGATTCTACTGCCTTGGGCATATATTCTGTAAAAACTTCAGAATAAGTTTTGCCCACTGATCGAGCATAATCTTCAACAAAGGCATCGGTTGAAACTATAGTTAGCCCTAACGCCCAGTCTTGATTTTTAATCCATGTGCTTTTACCACTACCCGGCATTCCAACCAATTGATAACACTTAGGCATCCAACTTCTCCAAATCATGTTTTAGGCGTTTGTGAAAACTATCTTCACCATCATCGCCACTAACCAGCCAATCAATACGCTGTGCGTAAACATGTGCTTGTCTTAATATTATAAGGCCTTTTTTAAATTCTGCAATAGTTTCTGGCGTAAAATGACAACCTTTACGATCGCCATATTCGTTTACTTCTTCACTATCGTTGTCAAGGATCAACTGTTCAACTTCGTCTGCGATGTTGCCAATTTCCCATTGTTTGTATTGAAAATGTCCACCGCTCATTCTTCAACTCCGAAATGTTGTTTAATAACATCACCTTCTTCACTACGTTCCCATTCTTCTGCGTCAGGGTAGTTGCTGTGATAAATTTTATTACAGATACCTACACATTCCCGAACAATCAACTCGGCGAACTTTTCCATTTCATTTAATGTAACAGTTCTTTGTGGTGATAGATCTGGTTCAAGTCCTACCGTAGCCTCATTTAGAAGTTGT
>Ga0214166_1001436_pt1 | contig 10317 bp, 7 predicted proteins | sample TroBogepilimnion_27_FD_153005 | JGI IMG/M metagenome (GOLD analysis project Ga0214166, IMG submission 153005) | Freshwater microbial communities from Trout Bog Lake, WI - Practice 18AUG2009 epilimnion v3 | ecosystem: Environmental > Aquatic > Freshwater > Lake > Epilimnion/Euphotic zone ...
AATTTCATGCTCTTTCGACAATCTGAAAGCCAACACCTCTTACTGTCTTAATTCCTTCGAAGCCATCTCGATGTAGCTTCTTGCGCAGGTATGAGATATATGTTTCGACAACCGTTGAGTTGTTTTCAAAGTCAATTCCCCAGATGGCGTTGAGCAAGGCATCTTTGCGCACAACCTTGTTTTTCCGCTCAATGAGATATTGCAACAAGTTGTACTCGGTAGGGGAAAGTTCAATGATTGAGTCTTCAAACTTCACGAGGTGCTGATCTAAATCAATCGATATAGGCCCACATCGAACAACATTTGCACTCTGTTCATTGCGTGTGCGGCGAAGAATCGCCTCGACCCGAAGTGCTAACTCCTCGATGCTAAAAGGTTTGGTCACGTAATCATCCGCGCCGGTCCTAAAGCCGGTATGAACATCATCTTTCTCACGCCTAGCGCTCAGAAGTAAGGCAGGAGTTGAATCCCCCGCGGCTCGGACCTTCTCAAGAAGCACCAGCCCATCAATTTTGGGCATATTTATATCGAGGACGTAGAGGTCGAACTTTCGCTTTCTTATGTGGGCGAGCGCATCGAGCCCATCCATGGCGACCGTGACCTGGTAGCCCTCAAGTTCAAGGACGTCGCCAACCAACTCGCGTACGCCTGAGTCGTCATCGACGACCAATATCTGGGCCTGGTTCATGTCATGGAAGCCTAACTCCCCCGCTCCGACCCGCAAGGGGCTGACAAGGTTTTCACATGGATCTCACAAAGTCAGCGTTGATGCTTACGCCATGGGAACAACCGATCCCAGTGCTTACACGAGCACCAGGTCTCGATAAAAGGACAAAAAGAGGAATAAGAATGAAGATTAGCCGCAGAAATCAACTGGTTGCCGGTGCCCTCGGAGCAGCAATGTTGCTTGCTCCCACAGCAGCATTCGCCGATGCAACTCCATCACCTACTGCAACAACCACGACCACAACCGCACCCACAACCAATAAGCCAACTGCTGACCAGAAGGCAGCATACAAAGCAGCCCTCGATGCTTACCGTGTTGCTCTTAAGGCTTGGCAGCAGACTCGCGATTCAGATCGCGCTGCCTATAAGACAGCACTTGCTGCATACCGCGCTGCCATAGCAGCCAACAAAGCATCTCGTCAGCAAATTGATGCAACCTTCAATAGCGCTGTAGCAGCAGCAAGAGCAGCATATGCAACCGCAACTGCTGGCTCACCAACCGCAGCTGCCCGCCAGGTAGCTCTCAATGCACGCGTCGCCGAAGTCGCTGCTGCAACCAACGCTCGTGCCGCCGCTATCGCTGCGCTTCCAACGATTCCGGCTAGGCCTTCGGTTCCAACGGTGGCTCCGAAGCCAACTCCACCAGTAAAGCCTTAAAAGCTTTCCTCATCGGATACTTACCTGTCGGGGGTAAGTCCGGATCCACCCTCTCCACCTATACGGGGAGGGTGGATTTTTTTATTCAGCCACCTCTCAGAAAACTCCCACCTTCGACTGACCAGTAGTGCAGGCTCGCCACAGATTGGCCCTGGAGGATCTCCCCAGATCCCACAGAGGGTGGGTTTGATAGGAGTAAATCTGATGATCGCACTATTGGCAGTCTTCCCAATTCTGATGTTCGGAACCGTCGTCTTTGCCGCACTTTCAGCACATACTGAACACGAAGCCCGCGAAGAAGCAAATGAGCCTTACGCCTGCTGCGATGAGCGTCGCGCGCTTATGAGCCAACATCAGTTGGTCGCATAACCAGAGCTTTCGTCGGTAAGGCGCTGATCTCCAAGTTTGGTTACGCTTAACAACATACCGATTGTTCACTCTTAAGAGCGCATTCAGCACTCCCTAGAGCAATCAGTGACATCAAATAAGTGTCAGGTAAGCGTTAACCAATAGGAGATCTGATGAGTAGCGAGAGCAAGTGCCCATATACCGGTAGCAAGTTAGCTAGCGAAGGAACTTACAACCAAGACTGGTGGCCTAACCAGTTGAACCTCAAAGTTCTGCAACAGAACTCCCCCCAAGCTGATCCAATGGGTGCTGACTTTGATTACGCGGCCGAGTTCGCGAAGTTGGATTTAGAGGCGCTTCAAGCAGATCTACGCGCCCTGATGACAGACTCGCAGGATTGGTGGCCAGCGGACTATGGACACTACGGGCCTTTCTTTATCCGTATGGCTTGGCATAGCGCCGGCACCTATCGCACCTTCGATGGTCGCGGTGGTGGTGGAGCTGGAATGCAACGCTTCGCACCTCTCAATAGCTGGCCCGACAATGTAAACCTTGATAAGGCGCGCAGACTTCTCTGGCCGATCAAGCAGAAATATGGCAAGCGGATCTCTTGGGCAGATCTACTTATTCTGACTGGAAATGTCGCCCTTGAATCTATGGGCTTTAGGACATTTGGATTTGGTGGAGGACGTGTCGACGTCTGGGAGCCTGACGAGACTTACTGGGGTAAAGAGGCGGAGTGGTTAGCCGATAACCGTTACACCGGCGACCGTGAATTAGAAAATCCTTTAGCCGCAGTGCAGATGGGATTGATCTACGTTAACCCAGAAGGACCTAACGGAAATCCTGATCCACTTCTCTCAGCGCGCGATATCCGTGAAACCTTCGCCCGCATGGCGATGAACGATGAAGAGACAGTTGCGCTGATTGCAGGTGGACATACATTTGGTAAGACACATGGAGCGGCAGATCCAAGCAAATACGTTGGCGCTGAACCTGAGGGAGCTCCCATTGAGAATATGGGACTCGGCTGGAAGAACAGCTTTGGTACCGGTAACGCTGGGGACACAATTTCGAGCGGACTCGAAGGTGCTTGGACTCCAACTCCTATCAAGTGGGATAACTCCTTCTTCCAAGTTCTCTTTGGATTTGATTGGGTACAAACAAAGAGCCCTGCTGGTGCTACACAGTGGATTCCGGCAGAAAACCAAGCTGCGAATGCAGTACCAGATGCGCATGACGCTACAAAAAAGCATCCGCCTGTCATGCTCACTAGCGATCTAGCACTTCGATTTGATCCTGCCTACGAAGCCATCTCACGTCGCTTCTTTGAACATCCTGATCAATTTGCTGACGCATTTGCTCGCGCTTGGTTCAAGTTAACCCATCGCGATATGGGTCCGATCGCGCGCTACTTAGGACCACTTGTCCCTGCCGAGCAACTTATTTGGCAAGATCCGGTTCCGGCGGTTGATCATGAGTTGATAGGCGATCTCGAGATTGCAGCCTTGAAAACTAAAATTTTGGGATCTGGTCTCACCATTTCGCAACTAGTTAAGACCGCGTGGGCTTCAGCATCCACATTCCGTGGCACCGATAAGCGTGGTGGAGCAAATGGCGCTCGCATCCGTTTAGAGCCACAACGTAATTGGGCGGTAAATGATCCAGAAGAACTTGCACAAATTCTTACGGTGCTCGAGAAAATTCAAGGGGAATTTAACGCAGCATCTGGCAACAAGAAAGTCAGCCTGGCTGACCTGATCGTTCTCGCCGGATCCGTTGCTGTTGAAGAAGCTGCAAAGGCTGCTGGTGTAAACGTGCGCGTTCCATTCACTCCTGGTCGGACCGATGCAACACAAGAGCAGACCGATGTCGCATCATTTGCAGTGCTCGAGCCGATTGCTGATGGATTCCGCAATTTCATCAAGAGCGGAAGCCACCATCCTGCAGAGTTCTACCTGGTAGACAAGGCCGCTCTGCTAAATCTCACCGCGCCTGAGATGACAGTTCTTGTCGGTGGGCTGCGGGTACTGGGAGCTAATTCTCAAAACTCAAAGCACGGTGTCTTTACCAAGACCCCTGGAGTTTTGACCAATGACTTCTTTGTTAATGTGCTCGATATCGGAACTGGCTGGAATGCACAATCCGATGCTGCAGAAACATTCGACGGTCGCGATACCAAAACCGGCGAGATTAAGTGGAGCGCAACCCGAGCCGATCTAATCTTCGGATCGAACTCGGTATTGCGCGCACTTTCTGAGGTCTATGCCAGCGCCGACGCCAAGGAGAAGTTTGTTAATGACTTCGTCTCAGCGTGGAGCAAGGTTATGGAGTTAGATCGCTTCTAACTCTTACTTAGGTAGCTCTTACTTTTCTAGTTTGTCGAGGAAGTAGCGGATCTGGATTGCAGCCGCTGCTCCCTCGCCTACTGCAGATGCCAGCTGTTTTGTAGAACCGCTACGAACATCTCCAGCTGCGAAAACTCCACGAGCAGATGTGGCAAACATCTGATCGGTCGCTACGAACTTTCGTTCATCGAGTGCCACCGATCCACCTAGCCACTCTGTGTTGGGATCCAAACCAATGAATACGAAGGCTCCCTTTGCCATGTGCTTGGAACGCTCTTGCGTGATTGTGTTCTCAAGTTCAACTGCCTCAAGTTGACCCGCCTCATTGGCAATAAATGATTGAACTGCTTCATTGAGCTTAACCGTCATCTTGGGATGGCTAAAGACCTTGTCTTGAAGCAACTTCGATCCGCGCAGCTCTCCCCCACGTTCAATGACAGTTACGTGGTTGGCAAATTGAGTAAGGAAGAGTCCCTCTTCCAAACCAGAGTTGCCGCCACCTAGTACAACGACCTCATCGACACCCTTATAGAAAGGTCCATCACAGGTTGCGCAGAAGTGAATGCCTGCACCAATGAGATCCGCTTCACCCTCTGCTCCAGTACGACGATACGTCGAACCAGTCGCAACCAAGAGTGCACGAGTCTGCACCACAGCACCGGTTGAAAGAGTGATGTCTAATCCCGCATACCCTTCAGAGGTATCAACCTCTTTAAATGAGTCGACACCGACCGCCTGAAGAATCTCAACTCCATACTTGCGAGCCTGCTGCTCAAAGCGACCAGCAAGTTCGGCGCCGCCGATACCTTCTGGGAAACCTGGATAGTTATCAAAGCGCTCAGTCACTCCCGCTTGTCCACCAACAGCAGATTTCTCAACGATCAATACCTTGAGGTTTTCCCGGGCTGCATAGATAGCGGTTGTAAGAGAGGTTGGACCTCCACCGGCAATGACCACATCGTATGAATCCATCGAGGCTTCACGGACGATCCCCAACTTCTCGGCCAACTCATCGTTTGACGGCTCGGTGAGAATTGAGCCATCAGGGAAAATAATTGTTGGGATGATCCGCTTGCCATCATTGATTCGCTCAACTTCCGCTTGGGCAGATGGATCCGATTCCATATCTACCCAGTCAAACTCAATACGATGTTGACCCAGGAAAGTTTTTGCGCGTTTGCAATCCGGACACCAAGAAGCGCCGATCACTTTGAGTTTTGTAGTCATTACCTTTTCTTCTCCATTCAGTGGTCTGTGCGATATCTCGGATTACTTCTTTGGTTCTAACTTAAGTGAGACGGAATTAATGCACCATCTCTCATCGGTTGGCACCTTGTATCCCTCGCCCTTAAAGACGTGGCCCAGGTGTGAACCACAATTTGCACAGCGTGCCTCGACTCGCTTCATTCCAAAAGAACGATCTTCAATCAGGACAACTGCATCGGCCTCTGTCGGAGCATAGAAAGATGGCCAACCACATCCAGAGTGGAACTTGGTCTCACTGCGAAAAAGCTCCTGGGAGCAGACCTTGCAGGAGTAGACACCCTCAGTCTCAGTATCGGTGTACTCACCGCTGAAGGCAGCCTCGGTCCCCGCCTCGCGGAGCACCTTGTACGAAAGAGGGTCTAACTCCTGACGGAGTTCGGCCTCATTAACCTGATGCGGATATAACGTGCCATCTGGCTTGATTGCAGAAACGGACTCATGCTTCATAACTTCACCCTCCACCGCGATAAGCAGCAAATCTAGTCAGAAACTAGGCGCTGGTATCCCCCACAACAAAGATATTGTGTGAAATGTTCCCGATAGTTTTGGGCAATAAATCTAAGGTTTAAGCGCTCGCTTCGACTTCAGCGGGCTCCACCGATAGATGAGGCAGACTCTTATCAAGCCACTTTGGAATCCACCAATTGGATTTACCAAAGAGATGCATAAGCGCCGGAACCAAGATTGTCCGCAACACAAAGGCGTCGATAAAGACCGCTGATGCGAGACCAATTCCAAATTCCTTAATCACCTTTTCGCCGCCGAATACAAATGATGAGAAGACGGTGATCATGATCAAAGCCGCAGAGGTGATGATTCGACCGGTCTCGGTCTGACCAACTATTACAGCTTTGCCATTCTCTTTGGTGTGTACCCATTCTTCATGCATGCGACTTACCAAGAAGACTTGATAGTCCATGGAGAGACCGAAGAGGATCGCCAGCATAATTACCGGCAAGAAGGCTTCGATCGGACCGGATCCAATGTTGAGAAGCTTTTGGCCCCAACCCCATTGGAACATCGCAACGACGATTCCAAAGGAGGCACCTGCCGCGAAGAGATTCATAATTCCTGCGGTAAGTGGGATAACCAGACTGCGGAAGGCAAGCAATAAGAGAAGACAGCCAAGCAGGATGATCACTCCGATAAAGAGCGGAAGCTTGCCGCCAATAACCGTTGCAAAATCATCAAAGATCGCAGTCAATCCTCCGACATAAATTTTCGTCGTGCTACCCGCTAATGCTTGCGGAATAACAGAGTTACGGAGTCTTTTAATGAGCTGGCTCGTCTTAATATTTTGCGGCCCTGTAGTTGGAATTACTTGGAGCAATCCCACACTTCCATCAGCAGAAGTAATCACTGGGCTAACTTCAACGATTCCAGGAGTAGAGGCGAGCGCAGTTGCAACTTGTTGGAGCGCAACCTTATCTGCAGGCGTCTTGAGTGCAGCAATTACTTGAAGTGGTCCATTTGTTCCGGGACCAAATCCCTGCGCAAGCAAGTCATATGCCGAACGGGTTGTAGTCCCCTTGGGATTATTGCCCTGATCTGATGAACCCAGTTGAAGTGAGAAGAATGGAATCGCGAGAATCACAATTACAGCGATAGCCCCAAGAGCCAAAGAGCGAGGTGCCTTGGCAACGGTGCGAGACCACTTTGCCCAGATGCTCTGCTCATGATCCTTTGCAGTACCTGAATCAATGCTCTTGCGTGAGCGACGAGAGTGAACTCTGCGCTTCATAACTCCGAAGAGCGCAGGAAGTAGGGTGAGAGATGCAGCCATAGTGACCAAGACGGTCGTTGATGCTGCGACAGCAACTCCATTGAGGAATGAAAGACGCAACACAAAGAGTCCAAGCAACGCGATGCATACTGTTGCTCCAGCAAAGAGAACTGCGCGGCCTGAGGTATCGATTGATTTAGCAGCAGCATCTTCGGGATCAACGCCCTGCGCAATTTCGCGGCGATAGCGCGAGACGATGAAGAGTGCGTAATCCACGCCTACTCCCAAACCAATCAACGAACCAAGGATTGGAGCAAAGCTGGCAATACCCATGGCATGCGTTAACAAAGTGACAATGCCTGTTGCGGTTCCTAGCGCTAAGAGAGCTACTCCCAGTGGAAGCAACATCGCAAAGAAGGAGCCGAAGGAGATGAAGAGAATTACTCCAGCGGCGATGATTCCAATGAACTCGCCAGGGCTTCCCTTTGGCGCATTCAATTGACCGACCGCCTGGCCACCAAATTCAACCTCTAGGTTGGAAGTAGTAGCCGCTTTACCAATGTTGACGAGTGATTGAACCTCAGAATTTTTGATGAGTCGAGCATTGATCCGAAAAACAATCGGTGCGTAAGCGGTCTGCTGATCTTTGCTCACTTGGAGTGCATTCTGTGGATCGTACGGAGATTTAACGATTCCCACGGAAGGAAGTTGTGCCTCTTTCGCAAATACTGCCTGCATCGCACTCTTAACAGACGGATCATTAACGCTTCCACTCTTGACGTGGAAGACGATGGTTTCGGTATCGCCAGCTTGTGCCGGGAAGGCCTTGCCGAGGAGTGCGAGCGCCTTGGTCGAATCAGTCCCCGGGAGCGAGAAAGAGTCGCTGAAATTTGAACCGACTGATTGGGAGATCGCGGTAATCCCAAATAGGGCGATCAACCAAAATCCGATGACGTAATACTTCTTGCGGAACGCGAAACGGCCTAATGCCTTCATGAGTACCTTTTTATTAGTAAGAATTCAACGCTGAATAGAGATGAATGAGGATTGAATAGGTCGGAAGTCTATCGGGTGTTCCTGAGAGCGCATTTTGATGGTGGCGGGTGAAGGATTTGAACCTTCGAAGGCAGAGCCGGGGGATTTACAGTCCCTGCTCCAAAAGTCAGGCAGATTGCTGACTTGCCGTCTTAACTTAATGGAGTCCAATTCAAGGCAGAAACCACATCACCAGCACAAGGGCTTTGCCCATTTGTCGAAGCTAAGACAATCCACTCTCCGCTAGTTAAATCATTGCCGTGCCATATTCGATTTTTCGAAAAATCGCCAGAATTAATCGCATCATTCATGGTCGACTCATCTGGGTAGGCCCATACAAGGCAATTTGCACCTTGAAAGACTATGTCGGCATTAGCCGCGATATCTGGCGAAGCATCCACGTGCCAACTGATGTCATTCAACACATTTAAACGAGCAAGAATCCCTGTGGAATCCGAAGAGTCGGTAGAAGTCGTTGAACTAGAACTTGCTGAATTCGCTGCACTTGAATCCGACGTTTTTAAATTCACGGTCAAGGAAAACAATGCCCCGTTTTGAGTTGGCTGGCCACTGGGGCTAACGAATACGGTAGTCAGAACTGTGTTTGCCGGAACTTTAAAATCTATAACAGCTGATTTAGTTTCACCTGGATTGAGGGTATCCGAAAAAGTATTTATTGAATCACTACCCAGATCAAGTGAAGCTTCATAAACCTTGCCGTCATCCAGTCCATAAATAGTGCCTAAAAGTTGTTGAGGAACGTTACTGGTGTTTGTGATAATCATTGGGACAAGGCAGTAATAATAATGTGGGTCATCCGCGACATCACACTTGGCATTCGCACTATTAGATGAAGGAATGCTGGCAACAAGGTGGGAATTAGAAACTTGGTGCCCAATGGAAATATTTTTCAGTCCAAAGATAATTAGCAAAATAATGAGAGCAAGCCCAACTAAAAGGCGCAAGCGAGTTTGATTGCTCAGGTTTTGATTCCCTGATATCGATTTTACTCGAAAATTAGCGCCACATTTTGAGCAAAAGTTTACGGAGCTATCATTGAGTTGGTTGCAACTTGCACAGTTCACTTCCAAGAAATGTTCTCCTAACTATTCGCTGAGGCACTATTCGCTTTATAAAATTGGCAGGACTTTTCGTTTTGATAAAAGGAATCATTCGTAATTGAAGGTTCTTGGCTGCAATCAATTTGTAAATAAGCACTCGCGGTCACTCCTTTGAGAATATTTACAGGGACTTGATAGGTGGTGTACACCCCATATGCCTCGTTTCCATCTGCCCACTTTCCGTGGAAATATCCAAATCCCATATCCGTACCGACTGCAGATGCCACTTGCCCCACACTTCCATCTTGACCTTCGGCATAAAGATTAATTTGGAGTCCGTTGCCTGATTGCACCTTCAGAGATTTAACATTCGCAAAATATCCGACTGGATCGGAAGATGCGGTATCCAAATTGAGCCAACGCTGCGAAGCGACATTATCTAACAGGCTTAGGTCATAATTGAAATTGTCAGATTGGCTTACCCAGCAATCCGCTCTTGAAAGAAAGATTCCCGAGAATTCTCCAGCGCATTCGAAGTTGATATCGCCTCCGTTTTGGCTCGCCGTATTTACATCTCCATTTGGCCAAGTAACTTTTAGAAGTCCGTTGCCTTGATCAATAAATGTCGCTATCCCTAAATTTAAACTCCGTGTTCCACCTTTTGCTTGCGAGTCTTGAAGAAAAGCAGCTGAGTACGAATTTGCACTGGTTTGAGAAATAATAACCTTAAGGCCGGCATGGGTTTGCTGTTCCGTGTAATTGTATAACTCACCCAAAAATGGTGTCACGGAATACTGTTTTATTGCTGAATTCGAGTTTTTGCCGAAACACAATTCGCGTGCTCTTTTGAGAATTTCGCTCTGATATTTTAAGTCGTACATACCTATAATATTTTTACAGCTAAATATCTGTTCGCCCGGTGCATAGTGCTTAATCAATGAGACAGTCAACGCTTCGGAATCGGCTCTTTTCCCGGTTGAAGCAAATTGTAAAATTCCTAGCGGTGAAGCGTTATAGAAATTAACTTCTTTCCCTAACTTTCCGTACACCAATTGACCATCTAATGTGTCCGAAGACAATTTAAGTTCTTTGCTCGAAGCAAATGCGCTTAGAAGTTGAGTGGTACTAACTGATGAACTACTGGAATTTGTCA
>Ga0214166_1001442_pt1 | contig 10289 bp, 16 predicted proteins | sample TroBogepilimnion_27_FD_153005 | JGI IMG/M metagenome (GOLD analysis project Ga0214166, IMG submission 153005) | Freshwater microbial communities from Trout Bog Lake, WI - Practice 18AUG2009 epilimnion v3 | ecosystem: Environmental > Aquatic > Freshwater > Lake > Epilimnion/Euphotic zone ...
CTAGGCATCTTTGCGTTTGAAAATGGGCTTCAGCATCAGCTTTTTAGGGATACGTTCCTAGATCAGGGCGTTCCGGTGCCATCTTTCCCCTTAATCGACATCAATACGGCCAATATAGACGACTGGTTATTGGCTCATCAGGTCGAACATCAATCGTTTGCAGGACTGCTTGGATTAGAAAATCCGTTCAATATGTTGGACGTCGATTTTAATAACGAAACTTCTTTTTACGACTGGTTGGCTAACCATTTGTACATTCATCAGCAAATTGCGGCTACTTTGGGTCTAAGTACATGATACAGCCCCCCAACAAAACCAATATTGCTGCACCGCAACAAAATATGGGTGGTCAGGAGCAGTTATTAGGCGTGTTAAGACAGGCCGTACAGAAGGAAGCTCCGAACGAAAACTTTGATACGTTTATGAAAAAGTTAGCTAAGGTTGTTAAAGACCCCAACAATAAACTTATTCAATTCGGCAATACCGTGTTTCTGGCCATGCGCAAACCCCCAGATCGGGTCGAGATACACACATTTAGCTCCGATGACCCCTCTACCCTCGTCAAAAATTTTCAGGGTTTAGCTAAGTTATTGAAAAATCAGGGAATTAAGCATATAATGACTTATGCGGACTCTCCTGCGTACTTAAAAGTAGCGAAAGCGACGGGGTTGCCAGTTAAAACGGGTCAGAGTACAAAGGTAATTAAAGGTGTGGCCAAACCGGTCTACACATTTACGGTGGATTTGTAATGCCGGCAGTAGCAGTTATTGTAGACGTTGTGGCAACCGACGTAATCGGCAGTTCAATTGCGACTGCGGTTGCGGATGTGGTCGGCTCTACGTTTATTGGTAACGTTGTGTCAGGCGCTGTCATTGGTGCGTTAGGCGGCGCGTCTCAAGCCGCAGTAGAAGGACAAAATATATGGCAAGGTGCAGTAAGAGGTGCGGAAGCCGCAGGAATAACCGCCGGTATCGCTCCTGAAATTACTCAAGGAGCGGAATCATTGGGATTAAGTCCCAGTGTGGCCAGTGCGGTCGGTAAAGGGTTGGCAACGACTACCGCCGACGTAGCATTGGGCGTTCCGTTCAAAAACGCATTGGAAATGGGCGGGATTGCCGGATTAACCAGTTATGCCTTTCCAGGCAAAGACATTGGTTCCCAGTTGGAACGCGGTGTAGCGACGGCAGGGTTGGATAAACTGGTTGCGCCGAAACAGGCCGGAATCGGTCAATTAGGCGCCGCCCCAATCACGGGTCAATACGCAAAAACACAAACTACGCCCGGAACCGGAGCGTTGAGTCAGGCTCTAGGGGTTGGCGACGTCGGAGCGCCTGTCCTGGGTGGTGGAACAGATAATACAAGCAAAAAGAACGTTTGGAATGTAGAATCGTTACGTTATATGGGCGGTGGTGGCCCATCGGAGTCGGGTTATGGCTAAATTGGCAAGTATCCTTAAAACTGATGTCATGGGTGACTTAAACGCCCTTGCTCAACTATTACAGAGCAAAGGTCGTGGTAAAGACACCATCCTTGCGCACATTACCCCTGCTGAAGCTAAAAGACTGAAAGCAGCCGGCGGTCGAGGTTCGCGCAACCCCGATACTGGGTTATTGGAATTTGATACTCCGGATGTTTCTGCGGAACCGGCTCCTGCCCCCACTCCTGAAGTAACCACTACGGCTGCGCCAATTAGCAGTGCAGCGCCGGACGTTAGCGCGGCACCTGTATCTGCGGCTCCAGACGTTTCTGCGGCATCACCATACAGCTTGACCAATGCCCCTGCTTTTCAGGCAGCGTATGGCCCAACATCATTAAGTCAACCATTGACCCCAGATTTGGGAACCCCGATTTCGGGACCGTTATCTCAACAAGGTTTGGGGGATTTAGGTCAATCACTTTATACCCCGGAACAGCAAGCTGCGTTTCAACAAGAAACGGCAAAACCTACTTTAAGCACTACGCAAAAAATTGAAAAGGCGTTAGGCGGCCCACAAGGGTTGGCTCGATTAGGCATTGCCGGATTAGGCGGTTTGGCCGGACTGGTTCAGTCGCGTAAAGCCGCTACACAAGCTGAACAAGCTCAAGCGCAAGAACAAGCGTTGGCAACTCCGTATCAGGAACAAGGCCGAGCGTTAACCGGCGCCGCTGCCCGTGGTGAATTAAGTCCTGCCTCTTTACAAGCCTATCAAGCGGCTCAAGCTCGTATGCAGCAACAGTCCGCAGCTACTGGTGGCGTAGGCGTGGAACAACAAGCCGCTCAATTGGAAGCGTTCCGTCAGCAGTTGCTAGCAAATCAATACGATTTGGGTCTAAAGGTCAGCTCGATTGGCGACCAAATTGCTCTTGGAGCGATTCGCTCAGGAATGACCGCAGATCAACAATTGGCTTCCGCAAATCAAAACTTCTATACTGCGTTGGCGTCTATTGCGACCGGTTTGCCAACCAGTGGATACCGACCGACAGGTTAAAGGTGATTTATGGCTGATACAGCACCAAATCTTGACATTTTGGATCCTGAAAGAACGCTTATGTCCGGTCTTGGCGCTCGTGCGTCTGCGTTGCCGACATTTGCGACTGCGGACACCGATAAAGTATTGGCTAAGGCCACTGCTGCCAAAGACCCGTCTTTGTTGCCGTTGATGGAGCGTAAAGCTCAAATTGCTGACGCCACTTCTCAAGCATTACAAATTGAGAACGAAGGCAAAGCCGTCTTAGATCAGGCAAAAACAAAATTACAACGTGCTGCATCGCAGCGTGAAGCTCAAGAATACAATTCTTTAGTTCAAAATTTCGGCGAAGTTGAAAAGACTGCTCCTGAATTACATCCGACTAAAGAAAATATGCAAAGTCTTGCGTCCATGTTTAGCCTAATTGGGTTAATTGGAACCGCTATGGGCAAAGGCCCAGGCAACTACAGCGCCATGAACGCTTTGAAATCCATGACCGGCATGATGCAGGGGTGGCAGCAAGGCGACCAAGCGCGATGGAACCGAGAAGTCCAAGAATACGACAAGTCGGTAGCTGAATTTAAAACTCGATTAGATTCTGCCCAACGAAAATATAACATGGGCTTACAAAAGTTAGCTACTGACCGTGAAGCGGCCAAAGCCGACATGGACATGGCTCTTGCTGAGTTGGGAAGTCCGTTATTGAAAGCTACCCGTGACCGACAAGGTTATGAAGCGGTGGCCAAAACGTTGAATGAATTATCTAAAGACGCGGCTAAAGTCTACGCTCAGACTGGCGCTGAACGACGTCACGCAGAAAGCACGGCATTGCAACAAAAACGAGTTGACCTTGAAAAAGAACGTGTGGAACAAGAAAAAGAGAAAAAAACTAAAGGTTCTGCTGTACAAAAACAAATGGTTCAACGCGCTATTAACTCTTTGGGTGGATTGGCCTCGGCTGTTGAAACTTTACAAGAATTTCCTGCCGGAACCACAACTGGATTACTGCCTAATTTAACTACGAATGACGGTATGTTTAATTACGTCAGAAACAACATTGGACGCAAACTCTCTTCAAGAGAATCTGATGAAATGAATACTTTGTTTACGGGTATTGGCCGTAACTTAGCATCTATTGAATCAAGCGGCGCCGCTACCGGTTTGGCAGAATTGTCGAAGCAAATGCAAAGCGGTGTTTACATTAATGCCGGTTCAGATGACCCTGCAAAAGTTGCGTTTAAATTAGCGGATATTCGTCGTATTGCTGAAGAAAACATTGCCCCTGCAATTAGTTCAGGTTTGATGGAGCCAGATCAACAAGCCACTGCCCAAGCGTTGGTTGAACGTATTCGTAGGTCAATTCCATTTACTACGGCAGATGTTATTCACGCATCTTCAAAAAAAGGAACCAAAACTATTGGAGAAACTTCTAGAGCTTTGGTTGCATCTAAAAACAAATTTTCAACTGAGCAAGAAGCTGAAGTTGCTTGGAAATCGGGAAAAATTAAAGACGGTGATCCAATTATGGTTGGAGAATCTGTTGGGACTTGGATTGCTCCAAAAGAGTAAGGTGTTGTATGCCATTTGTTCCATATCAATCTGACAAAGAACCAAAACAAGCCAAAACATCAGGGTTTGTTCCTGATTCTGACCGATACAAAACTGCTGCTGAAGCGGGCATCCCTGAAGAAAGGGGATTAGAAGACGTTCCTATATTGGAATCTTTTATTGCTCCTATTGAAGCTGTTGGTTTATCGTATCCTGTACTTGCTGGTTTAGAAAAATTTGCGGTTCCTCAAGTAGCAAAATACGCGGGAATGTTATTGCCAAAAACTGGCGCTGAAATGTTAGGTCAATTAGGACTTGCTGGCATTTCTGGTGTTGGTGGAGAATTAGCGGCAAGAGCGGTTCCGGAGAAATATAAAAAAGCCAAACCTTATGCCCGTGAAGCGGGTGAATTGTTAACTGGTTTTAGTTTGCCAATTGCCGGCGAATTAGGAGCAAGAACGGCCACTCAAATTGCCAAGCAGTTTTATGAACCTACTGTTGGGGACGTTACAACGGCTGCTCGAAACATGGAAAAAAGAGGCTATGTTTTAGAGCCTATGCAATTGCGTGCTAATGAACCCGTTGCCTCTCCTGGGTTTATGGGAAATGCAAAAATCAATGAAGATTTAGCCACTAAAGAAGTTTCCAGTGTGGCGGGAAAAAGAACCAATAATATTAACCCGTCTTATGTAAGAGAACGTTTACAAGCCGCCGGCAAAAAGTTAGATCAAGTGTTTAGCGGAGAAATACCGTTAGATCAAAATTTGATGCAAAAAGTTCTTCAAATGGGCAAATTTGAAGCTGCTGTTGACCCTGCCGGAACACGCGGAGTCAAATCAACGGCTCAAAATTTGTTTAATCGTTATCAGCAAGCTGTTGTTGATTATTACAAACAAATTATTGAAAACAATTTTAAACAGTTGACTCAAGCAGGAGCTGTTAAAGGCGCCGCACGAGGATTGCAACCTGTTGGAGGTTATCAATATTTAGGGTATGCCAAACAAAAATGGCCTACATTAAAAACTTCTGATGACCCATCTAATCCAGAATGGTTCAAACAATCTGTTGATACCATCAAAGAACTTTCTGCCAAATTGGGGCTGCCAAAAACGCCTGACGTTTTCTTAGGAACGTCCTGGCAAAAAGGTTTATATGGAGGAGCTCACCCAGAAGGTTGGATTATTATTTCTGACAATGTAAACAGTTTAGGAGACCCTAATGGGGGTCTGGCTACTGCTTTACATGAATTTGGTCATCAAGCGGAATTTCAATTATTTAGAAATGCTCCGGAAGAAACCAAAAATGCAATATTCCGCGCTTATCTAGACGAATTGACCAAAATTCCTTTGGGAACAAAAACCATTCGTCAATTGCGCCCTGTAACAGCAGAAAAATACGGGCCACAAGCTGCTGACAGAGTTGTGTCAAAAAGCGAAGATAGTGAATATTTTAGAAATTTTGCAGAATGGTTTGCTGAACAGACCTCACGTTGGTTAACACAAACCAAACAACCAACCAATTCTGTTGAAAAGTTTTTCAAAAAAGTCTCCGATGCCTGGAAAACCATTTATCAAAAAGTAACTGGTTATACGCCGTTGGCTCCAGAAGTTGACGCTTTTATGCGAGCTAATTGGAACGGAGAAAGTCTTAACAAAGTAATGACTGGCAATGTTGAGCCAAGTTTAACCACCCAAGGCGCTCAATTAGACAACACTCCATTTGAATTGCCTCCTGATTTTCAATTTAATATCAGTGGAAAAGAACTTCAGCGTTTAAGAAGTAATTTGACCGATATTGCTCGATCATCTTCTGACGGCAATCAACGCCGAGCAGCGGCAGATTTTGTCAATGTTATTGATAGTCATATTGAAAATATTGACCCAAAACTAGCAGATCAATTAAGAAAAGCAAATCGAGATTACGCCACGGCTAAATTATTGCAAGAAGGCATCGAAAAAGGTTGGATTAGCAAATCCGGCAAAATTAGCCTTAAAAGCATGGGCGATTATTTAGCCAACAATACTCAAGGGTTTGGAAGCGGAACAAGCCGACATCCTTTGTATCAATTAGGCGCGGAAGGCCGATTAGTCGGTTTGCGCAATCGAGAACAGGGTGCCGATTATCAAACTCAAGAATTAGCCAGAGCTTTACTTGGCCGTTCAAAAACAGCTATATCAAGCGTTATTGGCGGCAGAACTCAGGCTGCCAGGGCAATTCAAAGACGTTTAGCGGAAGGCCCATTGCCGTTAGCATTTAAACCTGAAGTGAAATCTGTATTGCCGGTTACTGTTGCCGGTGGTCAGCCATCATCAACGCCTTTATTTGAAGAAGAGGAATAAGTCATGCCATTGAAAGCAGGAAAAGGTCGCAAGACGATTAGCAAGAACATTAGCAAGATGGTTAGGGAAGGTTATCCACAAAAGCAAGCGGTAGCTGCATCTTTGACCAAGGCCCGTGGCGGCAAAAAGCTGATGAAGTTAGGCCGTAAGGCTCGAAAGATTAGCCGCAAGGTCAAAAAACTGATGACGCCTATCCGTAAGGCCGTGAGAACGCGTCGTGGCCGCCGCTAAGAAAGGGTTGTATTACAACATCAACCGGCGCCGTAAATTAGGTCTGCCGCCTAAGCGTCCTGGCCAAAAGGGTTATCCGAAGGCTAGTGCGTTTAGGAAGGCTGCCAAAACTGCGCGGAAGAACCGTCGTGGCTAAGAAAAAAGACAAAGGTATAAATCCGGCCCTAGAGGACGCCATCGCCGAGATGCTCAAATCGGTCATGCAGGACGATACCGCGTCGCTGACCGACAAGTGCAAGGTGGTCGACCGCGCCCTCAATCTGGAGAAAATCAAGCTGAAAATCACCGATGAGGAGTGGGGAACCGGCTTCATGGTTGATGATGATGAGGAATAAGATTAGACTATAGTTATGTCCTTTTCTCTGGAGTAACTATGGACGGTTTAAAACTGGTTCGGCTTGCTTTGTCTGTGATTACTGACCGCTTGATTACGATTTTGTCATTGTCGATGAGTTGTGGTTTGGCGTGTTGGGTTATGTGGGGTCCTGAATGGGACAGGGTAGCCACACTGGGTATTTTTGTGTTATTTAGTTATTTGGTTATTACTGTCAAGGAGCGTAACAATGCGCGGTCCAACGAAACTGGAGAAGAAATCTAGTCTTCCCCAAGCCGGCGAAAATTTAAACTGGGGTCAACAATGGGCAAAATCCATTCGCCCTCAATTACCGCGTGATTCGTCGCAAGGCGGTATCCCACGATGGCAACCTGGCACCATGCCGACAGGCGGTTTCCGCTCTGTATTTGATTTTAGTACGGGGCCGGTTTCGACCAAATTAGCCCCCACTACTCGCGGCAAAGGTCCCAAGGTAATCTAAAATGGCAAACAATATTCCTTTTCAACCAATGGGAAATTGTGTGGCGGTAACTGTAACCGCTGCCGCTAATACTCAGTCAAATGTGTTTTCGATTACCGCGACAAGTCCAGTTAATCAGTATTATTTGGTCAATTACGACACCCAATACGCTGTTTATGTTTGGATTAGTAATACAAATAATTTTAATGTTGCTTTGCCGTTAACCGCGTCAAACCAAGTTATCCCTATTCCTGCGTATGGCGCCAAAGTCGTGACTGGCCCTCAATGTGGCCCGAACAGCACGGTTTACGCAAGAGTAATAGGCGACAATTCAAATGCAACTTGTTTTATAACTCCCGGAGAGGGATTTTAGGAGGAAATATGGGAATCGACACTTTTCTTTTTGTTTTTGTTGTTGTGGTGGCTGTTCTTGTTGTGGTTGTGCATAAGCATCATTTGGACAGCATTGCGGCGTTAAGAGCCGAATTTGACGCATTACGGCAATTGGTCTCCCCCCAACAGCAAAATACCGTTGTTGCACCGCAGCAAGAGCCTGCTCCGGTTGTGGCGCCAACTGAGCCGACTGCTCCCACTGCTCAAAGCTAAGATGTGCGATGGGTATTGATGACATCACTAATCCGCTGAACCAAGCGGAGAGCACGTTAAAAGCGGCGCGTGGTGTCCTCAAAGAAGGCAAAGGCTTAGTCAAAGATATTGCTGAGACCGCAGAGGAATACAAGCAATATAAAGAAAATAAAGCCGATAAACGCGCAATTCGTGCGAATTTGACGAATAAAAAGGCCACTGAGCGCATATCGAAGCGAAATACCAATGCCGCCGTAGCCGACCATGACGCGGCGGTAACCTCATCTCAAGAACTGGCCAAACAGATTCTGATTAAGAAAAAGGCTCAGGAAGAGGAAGCCGCCATGATTTGGGCTATGTCCCAAGATGAACGGGAGGCATACCTTGAGGCAAAACGGCTGCAAACCGAAAAAATCAAAGCTGAAAAGCTCCGGATGATTAAAGAGGCCGACGAAGCTCAGGCCATGTTTGACTTGATAATTAACATTGTTATCGGTATTGTTTTGTTTGTTTTCCTAGCATTTGGCTGTTTTGTTGCGTTAGATTGGTTTTTGGCCGGCAAATTGCCTTGGAGTAAATGATGAATCTATCGTTTTTGGCTCAATTAGCCCCTACGGTGGCATCTGCGCTTGGTGGACCACTGGCGGGCATGGCAGCAGAAGTATTGGCCGCCAAACTCGGCGTTCACCCCGATGACGCTCAAAAGATGCTCGAAGCCGGAAAACTGAACAGCGACCAGGTTGCCGCCATCCAAGCCGCCGAAATCGAGTTAAAGGGAAAAGCCCAGTCGATGGGTCTGGATTTTGCTAAATTGGCCACTGATGACCGCAAGTCTGCGCGGGATATGCAGATAGCCACTAAATCATGGATACCCGCCACGCTCTCTATAGGCGTCACCATCGGGTTTTTTGGAATCTTGGTAGGGCTTATGTCGGGCAAAGTGGTAGCAGGGCCTGAAATCGAGATTATGCTCGGCTCTCTAGGCACTGCGTGGACGGGAATCATTGCGTTTTACTTTGGTAGCAGTGCGTCCAGTCAGAAAAAAGACGATTTATTGCACCAGTCAACCCCAGTGCAGTAATGTTTAAACCAGATTTTCGATTGCGTAAACGTTGGAGAAATTTATGATTTCGAGCCGTAGCCTAGATGATTTGTTGCCAGTGGTACGCACCCGTGTAGACAAGTTTTTAGAATTGTGCAAAGCAGCAAATATTGACTTGCTCGTAACCTCCACTTACAGAGACATGGAGAGTCAAAATGCGTTATATGCGCAGGGCAGAACAAGGCCGGGAGCCATCGTTACTAATGCTCGTGGCGGTGAGTCCTTTCATAATTATCGCTGTGCTATTGATGTGGTTCCTGTCGTTGATGGCAAGTGTGACTGGAACGGCGCTCATCCTGTTTGGCACCAAATTGGCCAACTGGGGAAAGAAGCCGGACTCGAATGGGCGGGCGAATGGACAACTTTCAAAGAATTAGCGCATTTCCAATACACCGGTGGTAAAACCCTGCACGAACTGGAAGACGGAGCGACCATTGAGTAACAAACGACCCTTTCCCAAATTAAGCGTTGGTCGCGGTGAAAAGCTCCCTGCGTCCCGTGGCGCCGGTTTAACCGAAAAAGGCCGACGTAAGGCCAAGGCTGCCGGCCATAACCTGAAAGCACCGACCAAGGACGCTAAAAATCCGCGTCACAAGTCGTTTTGCGCCAGGTCGAAACATTGGAAAGGCGAGCGCGGTAAAGCCGCCCGCCGGCGTTGGGGTTGCCGTTAAGATTTCTTAGTAACCGCTGCAATCGCGGTTTTAGCCATATTGACGTACATTTGGGCACTAAGTGTAGCCGCCTGAATACCGTCGTTTCGAGCGATTTCCTTCAAAGCCTCAAACATAATGCGGTTTAACCGCTTTTGTTCGTCCAGTTCGTTTTGCTTACTCATCTTTAACTCCAAAATTTTCTTTAATGTCGTTTCTTTGATTTATCAAAACCGCACAATTGTGAGCGCCTTGTATCATTCCATATAACTCTGGATAATTAGCAATCAAATTTAAAACCATCTTTCCGATATGTTTCTCTGATTTTTCATCCCTGTACTTTAAGCATATTTCTATACACGCGTCTCGTTCATCAGCCGCAACTAACTTTGCAAACTTTTCTATACATTCTCCTTCGATGTAAACGCAATGTTTGTCATACACAGGAAATCCCGCTTTATTAGCAAGTTCTTTAATTCGTTTGTTCATACATCCCCCTACGGATTTTGTGGTAAACGGCCTTCAAATATGTACGTTCCGACATGGCCTAATTCGACCCACGGAGCAGCCCATACTTTAATTCCATTCATTCT